>ERZ650306.2199-NODE-2199-length-10180-cov-76.767111_pt1 | contig 10180 bp, 12 predicted proteins | sample MGYA00376242_ERZ650306 | MGnify/ENA primary metagenome ERZ650306 (study PRJEB26733, sample SAMN07839244) | wastewater metagenome | biome: urban; feature: wastewater treatment plant; material: waste water | place: USA: North Carolina | collected 2016-03-31 ...
CCATAAAATGGGCCAGGATGAGGACAAGGGCAATTACCTGCTCATGCCGGCTGTCAGCGCCAATGTGGCCGGACAGATAGGATCAGTTATCGCTGGCGGTTTAATCCTCACCCTTGTTCCTTATTTTTTGTAAATTTTGAATGAAATCGTCATGAATACTTTTGTAAGTTCACTCAAAATTATGGGACTGGGAATGCTGGGCCAATAGCTGTTGGTACGGCAGACAAGGGCCAGAAAGGTTGCAGCCATGACTGACACAGCCGTCATGCACGCCCTCTACCCGCTGGCAGAGTTTCCGGTTCTCGCTGCGCTGGCCAGCCCACACACGACCGCCACGAAGTTGGACGGCCGCGCCTGCCTGCACCTGTACAAAAGTGCGCTGGGCGACATTGACTGGCTCACCTTGTCCAGCAGTGAGCGTGAGTTCATGCGGCTGCTGGGGCTATTCAGCATCTGTCCTTGTTGTGGCGTCTCGGGCTTGGTGCGCGACACCCGCGACTATGTAGTCACTGGCAGCGACGGCTCGCCTGTGACCATCAAAGCTCTGACGGGAGACTACTGCAACGCCTGCGGCGAGGTAATCCTGGACGGCGCGGAAGGCCAGCGAGTCATGGATGCAGCCGGGGAACTCCATCGACGATGATCCTCTTCCTGGATTTCGACGGCGTGCTGCACCCTGACGCGGTGTACCTGGAGCGCGGGCGGCCCGTGCTGCGCGGCGATGGCGAGCTGTTCATGTGGACAAGCCACCTGGTGGACGCACTGGCCAGCGTGCCGCATGTCCGCATCGTGCTGAGCACGAGCTGGGCGCGCGAGCTGCGCTTCGCCCGCGCCCGCGACTACCTGCCTGCCGAGTTGCGGCAGGGGCTTATTGGAGCCACTTGGCACTCCGGGATGGCTACCGACGACGAGCACCGGCCTCTGGGCAGAGACACATGGTGGGACACGTCAACGCGCTACCAGCAAATCCGCCGCTACGTGGATCGCGCAGGCATCACTGACTGGATCGCCGTCGATGACCAGCCAGAAGGCTGGGCCGACACCGACCGCGACAAGCTGGTGTCCACCGACAGCAATCTTGGCCTGTCCGCGCCTTCGGCGCGCGTTCGCCTCGCGGCTGCCGTCGGCAACATGGCTAGCGCGTGGGCCGTAGCTGACGCAATGGCTGGCGTGCTGGTCATTCCGCAAGTCGAGCGAAGCGCGTCCAGCGCTGATTTGGTGCAGTGGGTCGAGTGGTGGCAGTCTTCCTACCTGCGTGCCACCGAGCTACCACCCGACCAGATTGCCGCCATGAAGGCTGGCCACTGGTGGCCGCCTGTCTCCGCCGTGGAAGTCCGCGCAATGCCACCGGCCATCGCTCGGAGGCGCATCCCATGATGCTGGTCATCGACCTTGAGGCCACCTGCGACGAGGGCGATGGCCTCCCTGCAATTGACATGGAGATCATCGAAATTGGCGCGGTGTGGGCCACGGCTGAGGGCACCGTGCTCGACACGTTTCAGGCGCTGGTGCGCCCCGTGGTACGCCCTCAGCTCACGCCGTTTTGTCGGCAGCTCACCAACATCCAGCAGGCCGACGTGGACGGTGCCGAGTTGTTCCCAGCGGTCGCGGCACGGCTGGCCAGCTTCGCCCAACGCCATCAGGCACCGGGCGCAACGTGGGGGAGCTGGGGCCAATTCGACGCCAAGCAGCTTGCGCGTGACTGCGAGCGACACGGCATCGAAAGCCCGCTCGCAGCGTTCGAGCATGTGAACCTCAAGCGCCGGTTTGCTAAGGGCCGCAAGATCAAGGAAGTGGGGATGGCCCGCGCGTTGCAGATGGTGGGCCTGCCTCTCGATGGCTCGCACCATCGCGGCCTCGACGATGCCCGCAACATCGCCAAGCTCCTGCCGCGGTCGCTGTAGGTAGGTATATATATACCTACCTATATACATACCTAGAGACGGGGCACCGGGGGGGGAGGGGTGTCGCCTTGCGATTGTGCGCGGCGTGCGATACAATGTATCTCAATCAGTCGCAACAGGAGGCCGTCATGGCTGCTACCACCACTATGGTTCACGTTCGTGTGGACGAGAACGTCAAGGCGCAGGCTGCGGAAACGCTGGCCTCGATGGGCCTGACCGTCTCCGATGCGATCCGCGTGTTCCTGACCCGTGTTGTCGCCGACAAGGAACTGCCGTTCGCGCTCAAGGCACCGAACGCCACCAGCCGCGTCGCCATCGCCGAGGCCAACGAGATCATCAAGAGCCGTCGCGCTCGCTTCGCAACTGCCGACGCCTTGCTGAATGACCTCGAAGAAGCCAGCCGCAAGTAAGCGGGCAAACCTGCCCCGAGCGTCGGACTACACCAAGGACTTCCTCAAGGACTGGCGGCGCCTGTCTCATTCCGGCCGGTACGACATGAACCGGCTGAAAGAGGCCATGACGCTGCTGATCGCCAACGACGGGCCGCTGCCGCCTGAATGGCTCGACCACCCGCTGACGGGTGACTGGGCAGGCCATCGTGAGTGCCACATCGGCGGCGACTTCCTGCTGATCTACACGCTCGACGACTCGGGCAAAAGCGGCTTGGTCGTTTTCGTGCGCAGCGGGACGCACTCCGAGCTGTTCTCGTGAGCCTGCATCCAACCCTTGACCCTCAACTGACCGGCAACGTCGGTCTGTACTACTGCTGCTACCGGCTCTCGCTGATGGGCTGGAACGTGATGCCCACGGCGCGCAACGCGCGAGGGGTAGACATCATTGCCTACAGCCGGGACGCTTCCCGGTTCGTCGGCGTGCAAGTGAAGGCCCTGAGCAAGCGCAACCCGGTGCCGCTGGGCACATCGCTCGACAAGGTGATGGGCGACTTCTGGATCATCGTGAACAAGGTGGCCACCGCGCCATCGGCCTACATCATGCTGCCGTCCGAGGTGACGGAGCGCGCGCACCGTGGCGAGAAGGAGGGCAGGGTGTCCTACTGGCTACAGCCCGCCGACTACGAACACGAGACGTTCAAAGAGGCGTGGGAGCGCATCGGTCACGGCGCATAGGCCCAAAGAAAGCCGCCTCGCAGAGCGAGGCGGTGAAAGACTGCGGGCTGTCAGGGAGGAAAACGCCGCTACAAGGCAGTCTCCTTGATTATCAGCGCGTAGGGCAGGGCATCAGAACTCGTACTTCTCTTTGCGCTGGATGAAGGCGTCGCGCCCGCCTTCCAGAATGCTGGCCACCTGATCCCGAATCACGGGAACGTCAATCGAGCCTTGCGCTTCCAGCCCGAGACGCCCTTGGTTTTCAGCGGCCGTGAACACGCCAATCCACTCGGCATCACCGAACACCGGAATGTTCGCGTTGTGTGTAGCGAACAAGAACTGCCGACTGGTCTTTGCCTCCCTCAACTCGGCGACGATCCGATCTGCGATGAAGGCATTGTCAAGGTTGTCCTCCGGCTGATCCATGAGAAGGGGATCAACGTTCTCAAGCAGTAGCATGTGCAGGATTGCAGTGCACTGCTGACCCGTGGAGAGCTTGTTGAGCGGCCGGAATACCGGATCGGCTTGGCCGTGAGCGACATTCAAAAATATGTCCGCTCGATGCTCCAGCTCCAAGGCCTCCAGCTCCATAAGCTGAGACGACTGGAGCTTGGTGAGTGCGTCGGCCACCATCTGCGTGACGCCCCAATCGAGTTGCACGTCGGCAGACCCTTTCTGAATCGACTGGGCCAGCGACAGTGGGCTGATCGTCTCAGCTTCCTCAATGAACGCAAGCCGCTTTTCGCCAACACCGTCCAGCTTGCAACCCAGCAGGAAGGTCATCAAGGGCGTGCGGTCAGCCTCCGGCACGATCTCCACCTTGAGCTTGCCCTCAAGTCGCCTGTTCAGCTTCTTCGCGGCCTTCTGCAACGCCTGTATGCGTTGCGCACGCAAATCTGACAGCTCGGCCAACAGGTTGCGCCGTTCCTGACGCAAGGTGTCGCGCTGGGACTCGTGCGTAGTCGCCCGCGACTTCATGGGCTTGATGCGCTCGATCTCCCCCATCAACTTCTGATAGGCAACACCGACCTCCTGCCCGCTCTTTCCAGCAGTGGCGGGTAACGTGCGCAGCGCCTTCTCTAACTCGACATCGTGCGCCTGAATCGCCTGCTGCCATGCGTCATGCTGGGTGGTGAACTGTCCCGCCTTGTCATCAAGCAAGGCCTGCATCGCGGTCAGATGGCCGGTGAACCCCTGCTTGAGTCCATCCAGCGTCGTGCGCATGGCGAGCAACTGGGCAGCGTCAGGCAAGCCCTCAAGCGCCTCATCGTTGATGAAGTCAAGGTCAGGCAAGCTGTCACGCAGGTCTGTAAGTGCGTCGCGAAAGCTCTGTACGCCCTCGGTCGCGGTCTTGGCAATCTCTCGCTCGCGCGCGAGCAATGAGGTCTTGGCCAGCTTCTCCTTGATCCCCAGCTCATCAAAACCGCGAAGCTGCTCTTCCAGCTTGGGCAAGCGCTCAACCTGTGCATTCAGCTCGTCGAGATCGGTCAGGGACTTCGTGAGCTTCTGCTGGTTGTCCTTCAAGCGCCTATGCACGTCGGCGCTCTTGGACTCGTACTGTCCGTCTTGAGGAAGGAAGCGATCCAGCAACTGCACCCGGCTGGTTTCATCTTGGGCCAGCTCGTAAATCTCGTTCTGCCCATAAATGTCGATGCCCGGCAGCAAGTCGCGCGGAAGCAGGGTGGAGACATTGCCATCCATGTCGCGCACCATCGGCGGCTCGCCATGACGGCGCGAGATGGTGTACTGCTTGCCGTTCTGGGCAGAGGACACTACTGTCAGCTCAACCCGTCCGGCCGAGCGACCAAGGTTCTCCTTGATGATCTCTTGGTGGAGCTTCTGGGCCTGCTTGCCTTTGGGTGGCAAGTCCAAGGCGAAGCGCAGGCATTCGAGCAAGGTTGACTTACCCGTTCCACGGCCGCCAATCACCGTGTTGAGGTGGTCGGAAAAGTCCACCCTGCCCCCCGTGCCAATATGACCTGCTGCACCTACCCCCGAGAGTTCAGTGAGCAAAGAGGTAGGTATGACAGTCCAGCAGCAACCCAAGGCACCGATGTCCGCAGCCAAGAGCATGTCCGATCCGGGCGCCGATTCCGAGGTCGTCGCCCACGCGCAGCGCCGGCACTTCTCGCCCGCGCAAAAGCGTCGCATTCTGGAGGAGGCCGACCGCTGCACCCAGCCCGGCGAAGTCGGCGCCCTCATGCGCCGCGAAGGGATCTATTCGTCTTCGCTGAGCACCTGGCGGCGTCAGCGGGAACAGGCCGATCTTGCGGCACTGGCGCCGCAAAAGCGGGGCCCCAAGACCGATCCTCACCGGGCGGAGAGCCTGCACATTGCCCAGCTGACCCGCGAGCGCGACAGCCTCAAGAGCCGTCTCGACAAGGCGCTGCTGGTCATTGATGTCCAAAAAAAACTGGCCGCCTTGCTGGGCACTCCGATCGACAGCACCGAGCTGTCGTGATGGCCGCCGTGCAGGAACTCACCCCGGTGCTGGGCGCAGGCGCCGCCTGCCGGGCGCTGTGCCTGCCGCGTGGCGCCTCGGCCCGCCATCGCGCCAGGATGCATCGCCTGGCGCTGGTCGGACCCATGCCTGCCCGGACACCTCGCCCCCGGCCCCCGCTGGCGTTCGATGACCAGGAAAACCAGGCCTTGCTGGCGGTGCTCAACAGCGAACGCTTCGCTGACACGGCCCCAGCGGCCGTGCATGCCACGCTGCTCGACGAGGGGCGCTACCTGGGTTCGGTGCGCACCATGTACCGGCTGCTGACCGCCAGCGGGGCCACCCGTGAGCGCCGCAACCAACTCACCCATCCGGCCTACAGCAAGCCTGAGTTGCTCGCGCAGGCGCCCAATCAGGTCTGGTCGTGGGACATCACCAAGCTCAAGGGCCCGGCCAAGTGGACCTGCTTCCACCTGTACGTCATCCTCGACATCTTCAGCCGCCATGTCGTGGGCTGGCTCATCGCCGAGCGCGAGAGTGCCGAGCTGGCCCAGCAACTCATCGCCGATACCGTCTCGCGCCACGACGTCCAGGCCGGCATGCTCACCCTGCATGCCGATCGGGGCGCGGCCATGCGCTCCAAGCCGGTGGCGGCCTTGCTGGTCGATCGTGAGCGACCAGCCATGCCCCCTTGAAGGAGCTGGATAGCTCCGAGACGATGGTGTCCAGCAATGTGAATTGGTGGACAGCAATGGAACACAAGGACAAGACTCGGCGAGTGCACGACGCCGAGTTCAAGGCGAAGGTGCTGGGCGAATGCCGACAGCCTGGAGCGTCGATCGCGGCAGTGGCGCTCAGGCATGGGCTGAACGCGAACGTGGTGCGTCAGTGGCTGGCGGGTCGGGGAGTCAAGCGGGCAGGCCTGCTGGGATCTGGGTGTGAGGTGCCGGCGGCGGCGTCAGCACCCATGGCCTCGGGCAACCCGGCGCCGGTGGTCGATGCCCAGTTCGTAGCGCTGGCCTTGCCAGCACCGGACAGGCCGCGGCCGAGCGCCGAAGGCCCTGGCATGGCGAACCCGAGCACGCCAGACATTCACATCGAGTGGCGCAGCGGCGCGGCCCGGCTGACGGTGAGCTGGCCGGCAGCGCAGGCCCAGGCGTGTGCGGCGTGGTTGTGCGAACTGGCCGCTGGGGTGACGAAGTGATCCGCATCGACGCGCTGTGGGCGTGCACGGCGCCAGTGGACATGCGAGCCGGGGCGGACCGGCTGCTGGCGTGTGTGGTGCAGACGCTGGGGGCGGCGCAGGCCCACCACGGCTACCTGTTCGCGAATGCGCGTGCCACACGCGTGAAGCTGATCGTCCATGACGGCTGGGGGGTGTGGTGCGCAGCCCGGCGACTCAACGCGGGGCACTTCGTGTGGCCGCGGGGGTTGGAGTCGAGCACCCCGCTGGCCCTGACGCAGGAGCAATTCGATGCGCTGATCGTGGGGCTGCCGTGGCAGCGACTGCACGAGCGGCGGGTGATCACCCGGGTGTGAGCGGATGCCGGAGGCGCAATTGCTGAAGTTGCCGATGGCGGGGCTGGCCTCGTGCGGGCAGCATGGGCGCATGCATGACATGGACGCGCTCCAGAGCCAGGACCTGAGGGGCCTGACGCCACAGGCCCTGGAGGCCCTGGCGCAGCGCATGCTGGTGCATGTCCAGCAGCAGGCGCGCGAGATTGCCCGGCGCGATGGCGAGATCGTGTGGCGGGACGCGAAGATCGAGAAGATCACGTTCGAGCTGGCGCGGCTCAAGCGCTGGAAGTTCGGCGCGCGCACCGAGGCGATGGATGCGCAGCAGCGACAGCTCTTCCTGGAGACGCTGGTCGAGGACGAGGCGGACCTGCAGGCGCAGCTCGCCGAGTTGCAGGCCCGGCAGTCGCCGCCGCCAGTCACTCCCGAGAAGGCGCCCCAGCCGCCGCGCCGGCAGGCGCTGCCCGAGCACCTGCGCCGGGTGGAGCATCACCACGAGCCGGCCGACACCCACTGCCCGGCGGTGGACTGCGGCGAGCCGATGACCCGGGTGGGCGAGGACGTCAGCGAGCGACTGGACATCGTGCCGGCGGAGTTCTTCGTGGGGTCTCCTCGTTTTCAGTGCAATAAGTGACGGTACGAAAAGCTAGCACTGGCGCGGAGGTGGTGTTGGTAGATCGTTGATTTCATTGACTTTCCTGTTCACTTTCAAATCTGCGATTCGTGGCGTCAAACCGTGGTCGGTTTCATCCATTGGTGCCAGTTATCGATGCATTTGGCCGCGAAGGCAGGATTTGGTCAGCATAGCGGTCAACCGGGAAGCGAAACACACCCCGCAAGTTGATGCTCTCCAGCCTGGTGGGCGCAATCTTCCCGATCAGTTCCGGTGGAATGACCTGGCGGCGGTTCGACCAGCGATCCAGGACCGCCTGCATCTGTGAGGTATTCCACGCCATCACGATGTTGGCCATCAGGCTCAACGCATCGGCCACAGCCTGCATTTCATCGACACGTTTGGCCTGCGCCGGGCTGATCCGGCCGGTATAAATGGCGCGCTTGAGGGCGTTAACAGCCTCGCCCCGATTGAGCACCCGGCGCAACTCGTTCCTGAAAGCGTCCTTGACAAAGTAGTCAGCCAAAAACGCCGTACGCAGCAACCGCCCCAATTGCACGCCAGCCTCATAGATTGGATCGCCCTGGGCGGCAGAACCGAACCGCGCAAGAGCTGCCACCGCACTGGCATGTCCGCTCATGACCGAGGCTGCCAGGTGCACCAGACTATCCCAATGCTTTTCGATCAAAGCGACGTCGACATTGGCTTCGCACACCGCAGCGATTTCTGCGGGCACTTTGGTGCCGCGTGGCACAAAGAGGTGGCGCTGTTTGAGTTCCTTCAACCGCGGGCAAAGATCAAAACCAAGCAAACGGGCATGTGACATGGCAAAGTCGGTGTAGCCATGGGTATCCACAGCAAGCTGGCTGGTCTCCAGCTTTTCTTGGCGGATGACACCTTCAATGGCCACGCCCGCCTGGCGCTCATTGAGCACAAAGGGCTGCGCATGGAAGATGCCCCACCGGTCTTTTACATGGGAGTAGATTCCAATGGAAGGTGTGTTGCGCCGAGGATCAAGCCGGGCTTGCCACACCCGTTTGGTGGTCTCCATGCTCATCATGTCAGAAGATGCCAAATCGGACCGCCCCCAGGTGGCGGCAATCGGGTGTCGCTGCATGAATTCCAGCACAGCCTGGCAGGCCTGGCTCAGACGCCGTTCGTCCCGCGCCCAGCGCATGGCCTGGCGAATGCTGGTGGCAGACAATTGCGGAATCATGCGCGCGCATTCGACCGCAGTCAGACTGGTGCCGTGGGCCATGATGCCGGCATAGACCATCAGCAGCTCGTCGGTAGAGCGCGGCTCACGTCCGAGCATGATCCAGCTAAAGCGCACCTGGGCGTCAACGGCCAGAATCACTTCCGGCAATTGAACCTCACCGATGCGGTGATCCAAAGCCGCGCGCAGCTTGGTCACTTCTGGGTCTTCGTCCTCTGCGGGCAATGGCGACAAATGGAGTTCATCATCCACGCGCAGTACGCCACTGCGGGCTGCAGCGGCCACCGCATCGACACCGGCAGTTACTCTGGCCAGCAAAGGCTTCAAGAAAGTGGCAGCCTTGCTGGGTAACGATAGACGGGCATAGTGTTTCTTGGACTCTGCCTGCCAACGCTCGTCCGTGAAGAACAAGCGCGCACGACCCCGAAAGCTCAGGCTGTGCTCAATCCAGACCGAGCCATTGCGCACCGCGCGGCGCAGGGCAAACAGGGTGGCCACCTCCAACGCCTGAAACGCCCGTTCCCGGTCTGGGCTGGAGATCGAAACCTGCCAGATCATTCCCAGACTTGGTGCCACCACTTCAACTGGCAGCTTTCTGGATCCTTTGAGATATAAAGCTTGCAGCTTGGCAAGGTACTCGATGGCAGGATGCTCGCCGGTGGCCTGCCAGGGCAGCTTTGCAATGGCGACGAGCAACGACCGCACGGGGCGAATTCCATCAATCAATCCCTCGCGGACCAGGGAGGCCCTGCTCGGTGGTTTGCGTTTCTGGGTTTCGGTGATCAAGGCTTCAAGACGGGCACGCAACTCAGCATCTGGCACCGCACCTTGCGCGCTCAAGGCAACAAGTTCGCCGAGCAGCGTTTTGTACATTGCGGCCCAATTGACGGTAGCGGGGACATCGGCGGCAGCCTGACGCCACAGATCGGCGATCCGGCGCTGCACCATAAGGATCAACTGGTCTGTGGTGGTGAACAGGCAATACCGAAGAAAGCATGCGACCTCCACGGTGCGCGCTGGCTCTTTGATCTTGGCTCCGGCTGAGGGCGGCCTGGAGACAAGTCGGCGCGCGTAGCGGCGCAAGATGAGATCGGGGATGTCTGCCAGGTGCTTATGAACGTCCAGCGTGTAAAGCAGGTCGATGCGCTCCAGTACCTCGCTGATTTGGCGGGTTGAGTGTTTCGCCGGTGCAGCCCATAGCCAACTCTGCTGGGTTTGTCCATCTGGGCGCAGCTCTGAAACTGAGGCTCGCCAGCGATCAAGTGTTGCTGGATCAACGCTGGCGGCGATGGCGGTGCCTGTTTCAACTTCAAGCTGGGCAAGTGCCGCCGCAATCAGTGTCCGAATTGCCCGCTCGTGCACGATCACCAGCTTGTTCTTGTACAG
>ERZ650306.2204-NODE-2204-length-10178-cov-20.609009_pt1 | contig 10178 bp, 9 predicted proteins | sample MGYA00376242_ERZ650306 | MGnify/ENA primary metagenome ERZ650306 (study PRJEB26733, sample SAMN07839244) | wastewater metagenome | biome: urban; feature: wastewater treatment plant; material: waste water | place: USA: North Carolina | collected 2016-03-31 ...
ATGGGCAAGCTTTAACGGCAAAACTGCCAAATGTACGCCGCGAAATGGAACAAGCCGCGATTGAAGAACAAGACCATCTTGCATGGTGTGAAGACCGATTAAAAGAGCTGGATAGCCATACCAGTCTGCTCAATCCAATTTGGTACGGCTTATCCTTTGGTATGGGTGCAATCGCAGGCATTGCAGGCGATAAATATAGCTTAGGTTTTGTTGCAGAAACTGAACGCCAAGTGAGCCTGCATTTACAGCATCACATCAGCCAACTCCCTGCTCAAGATGACCGTTCACGCAATATTCTTGTGCAAATGAATGAAGATGAATTACACCATCGTGATACAGCACTGAATGCTGGCGGAGTCGATTTACCGATTCCTGTCAAAATTACCATGACGGCTATTTCCAAACTCATGACCAAGACCAGTTATTTTATTTAAACAAACATGCTTTAGCCCAATAAAAAAGCAGTGGAAAAACCACTGCTTTTTTATTGACTCTAATTCGCTTATTCCGCTGATATCGGCAGTAATAAGGTATTACCCGCTTGCTTTAAATTCGCCGTATATTTTGATGCTAGTGATGGATTGGATGGATAACTTTTCCCATTGTACTTCAGTACAACTTGCCCTAAACCTCGGGTATAGACCGATAAATCACGCCAACCTTGGGTTTGGGTACTTAAAGCATAAATCGGGGTAGATGAAACAGTCATTTTGCTATGCGGTTGAAAACTTCCATTTGCAAGACCTTTAAAGACCAACAACGTACAGCCACCTGAACCACACCACTCCATCCCACTTAACAACACCACGGCATCATCGATTCCGTCTTGGTTTAAATCATATAGGCTATTTTGATAATCCGATTGATCTTGGGTATAGGCCTGAACAGCTAGTTTTAACCCTTGTTTTTCAGTCGTTTGAGATACACTCGTTATATCCATAGCAGGTGTCGCTGTCGTTTTGGACGGAGTTGAATGACAGCCCGCTAAAAACACTGCTAAAGAAAGAGCACTCAAAATTTGTATTTTCATGAAAATAGCTCGCTGCGAATTATATTTTATAAGCATGTTAAGCCAGTTCAAGTGTCAATCACACTTCGATATGTTACTTGGCTTCCAAGCAGCTCACCGTTGGAAATGCATGTGTTTGATGCTGAAATGCAGCATCCTTCCACACATCAAACATTGGAATTTTAACGTCTAAAGCTAAAGGTAATTTTTTGGGATTGAACTGCATATGTTCTAAGTCACTCCCCCATGCAATCAAATCGACATCCAATGAAATCTGATGCGATGGGCGGATACGCCCAGATGCGACTTCCATATTTTTCAGCAATACCGAAATATCGGTAACCGAAAAAGATGATTTCAGCAAGCAGGCTGCATTCCAATAATCTGCCCCAACCCCATCACGGCATGGAATTAAATAAATATTCGAAAATTGCAGTTGCCCAATTTTAGCAAGTTGCTCAGAGGCATATAAAAAATGTTGCTTTGGATTATTATTACTCGCCAGAGCTAGGGCGAAAATCGTTTCGGTGGCGTTCAAGACGAATTCCTACAGAATTTGCTTGCGCGATAATGGCAGGCTTACGGATGGTAATATTAATCGATTCAATCGCATGAAAGGTAGAAAAAAGTGCGTTGATGACCAATTTTGCCGCATGTTCAATCAGTTCAGGCTTAGCATCTTGAATGACCTTTGCTGCAATTTCACAAATTTCAGCATAATTTAAGGTATGGTCTAAGTCATCTGAGTTTGAAGCTTGTTCCAAATCTGTTTGAATAATCATATCCAACATTAAAGGCTGAATAATCTGACGTTCCCAGTTAAAGCAGCCAACCACTGTTTCAACTTTTAAGCCTTCAATGATAATTGCGTCCACATTATTACCTTTAACAGATTTTGACATTTTAATCCCTGTCTTAGGAAACTATGTTTTTCATCCCCTAAACAAGAAAGCATTTTTCAGTCCCTCTTTTAAAAGAAGGACTGAAAGGGATTTTTTGGTGAATGTGCTTCAAAAGAACTTAGTTTTTTAACAACACATTTGGATCCATAGTTTGCACCATTTGCAAACGCTGGTCAGCATAGATGTCGGTATACGGTGCAAGGATGCGCATGAAACGATCGAAATACAGCATCTGTTTAAATAACAAGGCAAAATCACGCGGGAAGCGAATACCGTGACGCTCGCCCACTGCGACCATATCCATCATGATGTCATTCAAATCTGCTGGGTTTGAACTCAGCAATTCTTGCGGATCTGCCAACAACACACCACTGAATAAACGCTCAAGATCTGCGGCCAACACCTGAGTATCAATCTTCACAGCGGTCATGCCCATTTTCAGCATGTTTTCCGCCATAAGTGCATAATCCGTTTTTTGTAAGGCATCCATAAAGGCGATACAAGCTGTCCATACTTCAGGTTTCAACTGCCCCACAATTCCGAAATCAATAAAACCCACACGACCATCATCAAGCAGCATCAGGTTTCCAGCGTGTAAATCAGCATGGAAACTGTTACACATCATTAGACTACCAAACCATGTATTCATGGCAGTAATCAGGACTTGTGAAGGATCTTTACAGCGCTTTTTAACCACTTCAAAATCAGTCAGTGGTACGCCGTAAAGACGCTGCATGGTGAGTACACGGCGCGTTGAATATTGGTGATAGACCTTAGGTGCCATCGCCTTATGGTTTTGCGTGATATTGAGATAGTTCACAAAGTCATCCAGATTACTGGCTTCTTCAATAAAATCGACCTCGCGAACCATGCGGGTTTTGATTTCTTCTACAATATCTGCAAGAGATGCAAATTTGACTTTAGGCACTGCTTTTTCTAAAACCTTGGTAGCCCAGTGCAGAACATTTAAGTCGGTATAGAGAATGGTTTCTACACCTGGCTTTTGTACTTTAATCACCACATTTTCACCCGTCACCAGCTTCGCGGCATGAACTTGGGCAATAGACGCTGAAGCTAACGGCGTTTCATCAATCGATGCAAAAATCTCAGACAGGTTTCGACCTTCAAACTCAGAAGCTAAAACCCCTTGTACATAACTAAATGGTAAAGATGGGGTTTGGTCTAAACAGCCTTGAAACTCTTCAACATATTCACGTGGAAAAAGTGAAGGTGTACTCGCAATAAACTGACCCAACTTGATATAGGTTGAACCCAGAGACTCAAAGGTTTCACGCATCAATTTGGCATTACTTGGTTTTTCAGTTGCGTACTTAATACCCGCACGTGCTGCAATGACTGCTGTTTCCCCAACACGGGCAACAGAGCGCAGTCCATCTAAAAAGATATTGTTCTTCATAATATCGGTCAAAAATAAATTGTATTGAGTGTATCAAAGAATGAAAAAATTGTAGGCTTATCTTGCCTGACAAACGGGACAATCTGTATCTTTTTCGAAAGCAAGCAAACGTTGTTTCATACTTAAGCCATCCCAAAGCAACAGGCGTTGTTTGAGTGCGGTGACATTTAAACCCAAGTATAAAAGTGCATGATGCGCTTGAAGACTGGCCATCACGTTCGGCGTGGTGGCCAAAACACCTGAATCTGCACAGCGCAGGCTTTCATTCGCATGTTCTTCTTTCGGGAACAGACATTCATAGCAAGCGGACTCACCTTCCACCATAAACAGTTGCCCTTGAAAACCAATGGCCGATGCACTGATGAGTGGAACATTGGCCGCTTTACACTGCTGATTGACCAAATACCGTGTCGTAAAATTATCACAACCATCAAGGACTAAGTCTTGACCTGCAATTAAACTAGCTGCATTGGCTGTATCAAGTTTTACAGCATACGCATGGACTTTGATATAGGGATTGATCTGCTTTAAACGCTGGGCCAAAACCTCTGCTTTATAAAAACCGACATTGTTTTCTACATAGGCAATCTGTCTTTGAAGATTGCTTACTTCGATGGTATCAGCATCTATCAGGGTGATTTGCCCTACGCCAGCACGTGCCAATAACTCCGCAGTCATACAACCAATACCACCACAGCCTACGATGAGTACATTGGCCAACTTGAGTTTTTCTTGTGCCTCTATATCCCATCCGTCCAATAAAATTTGGCGGCTATAGAGATGCATTTCAGCACTACTGAGTTCTAGACTTTCATCTAACTCGTCCATGATTCAGCCTTTCGCTAAAGAAAATGTTGATGGCGAATTATACCCATGAAACCAAGGTTAGCTATGCACAAATTCAATAAATGCTATGTGCTTTACACAGCTCAACTTCTTCACTTTTAAGTTAATGTATTCAATCATACTAGTTGCCTAGTTAAATTTACTTAGGCTATTTATACATCTAGCTATATTTCAAGCGGTGTTCCACAAGTCACATGCCACTATAAATGGTTAAAAGAAAAAGCCAGTCTATTAGAACTGACTAGCTTTAATTCTAATTAGAGTTCAACAAAAAATATGATACGCGAAAATGTCATCTGCAACCTGCATGGTCTAAGCAAGATAATGTTTCTTCGATATCTTTTAATAAATCCAAGAAAAGAACAGGTTTTGCAGATGACCATGGTTTTGCCTACTTTTGCCGAAACAAAAGTAGGGCGAGCCGCAGGCTAATGACGAAATTGGATGAAAATTCGATAAAACTCCGCCAAGATAATTTTTTTCAATCGGTTAGATCAACAATTACTGCGAATTCGACTTACCACTAAGACCCTTTTATTTTTAAATTAAATTGCAGCTTGTAAGGTTTGTATCTTTGCCACTTCTTGCTGTTTCAGTAAATTACGTTGAATTTTGCCACTCGACGTTTTCGGCAAGCTTTCAACAAACTCAATTTCTTTCGGATACGCATGTTTAGATAAACGTGAACGCACATAGGCTTGGAGTTTGCTATCCAACTCTTTTGATGCTTGGTACTGTGGCTTTAGCACCACAAAAGCTTTCACCACTTCAGTGCGCTCTGGATCAGGCTTACCAATCACAGCTGACTCGAGTACTTCCGCACACTCAAGCAAAGTACTTTCGACATCAAAAGGTCCAACTCGATAGCCTGACGTTGTAATGACATCGTCAGCACGACCTACAAAGTCGATACCGCCAATTTCATTGAGCTTGACCGTATCACCTGTTAAATAATACTGCCCCACAAAGGCTTTACGATTATTGCCACCATAGCCTTTAAACCATGTCAGTGGTGACTGGCTAAAGTCTATCGCCAGCGTTCCAATTTCACCGCACTTCACTTCTTGGTGGTTCGCATCAAGTACAGCAAAGCGGTGTCCGGGGTTGGCAAAGCCTGCCGACCCGACTTTTTTCTCATGATCCAATGCATGATGGTTGGCGATCACCATGCCCAACTCAGTTTGTCCATATTGGTCATAAATGTTGACGTTCAGATCATTATTAAACCAATGAATCACTTCTGGGGTCAAAGGCTCACCCGCACTACTGACAGCACGTAGGTGGGTTTTAATGGAAGGATCAAACTTTTCTTTAAAACCAAAGAACATCCGAAAAGCTGTAGGCGAACCCGTTAAGTTACTGACGCGATACTTTTTAATGACTTCAACCGCATGATCGACGCTAAATGCACGCTCATCCATAATGATGCTATGCCCCAAGCTGAGCGGGCCTGTAATGCCGTAGTACAACCCATAAGCCCAACCCGGATCGGCTAAGTTCCAGAAAGAATCGTCTTCTCTTAAATCGACTGCATGTTGCATATAACCCTTAAAAGCCAAAACCGCTTTTAAAGGGACAGGTACTGATTTGGCCAAACCCGTGGTGCCTGAAGTAAACATCATCAGGAAATCATCATCAAAGCTACGTAAAACAGCGTCACATTGATCGGAATGTTGTTCTGCTTCCTGCCAAAAATCAGCTTCATTACTAGCTAAGTTTGTTCCTGCATTCACTGTAAGAATATGTTTGACTTCAACGTGATTTAGCTTTGGACGTTGCTCTGCATTGGTCACAATCAATTTAGTATTCGCAGTTAAAACTCGATGTTCAATCGCCTTCGACTCAAAAGCAGTAAACAAAGGCTGATAAATCGCACCGATCCGCCATGTTGCTAAAATCGTAATCAACAGTTCAGGCGTACGCGGTAACAGCCCTGCGATACAGTCACCTACTTGAATGCCAATACTTTTAAAATAATTTGCCAACTGAGCTGAGGCAACATCAAGCTGTTCAAAACTCCATTGCTCAGACTCGCCATTTTTTCCTTCCCAAATGAGTGCTGTTTTTTGCTGCCCGACATAGCGCTGACAGCACTCAATATAAGCATTCACTGCATTGGGTTGGCCGACCAATTGTTCTTGAATCAGTTGTTCATAGTTAAATTCTTGATGGGCTTGTTCTAATGTCTTCATCACGACAACCTCGCATTATCCATTTTTTAAGGCCAAATCCACTTTGGCCGTCCATGTTCTTTATCGTTTTAAGCGTTGAACTGACCTCATTGTCAGTCCTATATTATTGAAAATCTAGAGCAGCTTAGCTGCTCGACTTAATAATGGTAAATAACTGCTGCACCTAGATAACCATGTTTTAAATGCACCTACAATTTCCAAATCCCTCAATGAAAATGCAGGCTTTGAACATCGACCAAGGTCTAAAACTGAGTCGACTTAAACCTTGGTGACTTCACGTGCAATGACAAGACGCTGGATATCAGACGCTCCTTCATAAATCTGGCTCACACGGACGTCCCGATAAATTCGTTCAACAGGAAAATCTGAAACATAGCCATAGCCACCATGAATTTGAATCGCATCAGAACAAACACGCTCTGCCATGGTTGAGGCAAACAGTTTGGCCATAGAGGCTTCTTTTAAACATGGCAAACCTGCATCCTTCAAAGCAGCTGCATGGAAAATTAACTGACGTGCCGCTTCAATTTGCGTCGCCATATCGGCTAAACGAAAAGCAACTGCCTGATGTTGTACAATTTCAACACCGAAGGCTTTGCGGTCATTGGCATATTCAACTGCTGCATCTAAAGCGGCTCGAGCCATACCCACTGATTGCGCTGCAATACCAATACGTCCCGACTCCAAATTCGAAAGCGCAATTTTGTAGCCCTCACCTTCCGCGCCTAGCAAATGATCTGCCGGAATGCGGCAGTTCTCCAAAACGATGGTTGCCGTATCTGAACAGTGCTGCCCCATCTTTTCCTCTATACGAGAGACAATATAGCCTTCGGTATCGGTTGGGACTAAAAAGCAAGAAATGCCTTTCTTCCCCGCAGCTTTGTCTGTGACTGCAAAAACCAAAGCGACTTGAGCATGCTTACCTGTGGTAATGAATTGTTTGGTTCCATTCAGCACCCATTCATCGCCCTCACGAACAGCTTTACACTCCAACGCACCTGCATCTGATCCTGCTTGTGGTTCAGTGAGACAAAAGCACCCCAACCACTCACCTGTGGCAAGCTTGCTTAAATATTTCTGCTTTTGCGCATCAGTTCCATAACGCTGGGTAATGCCACACGGCAGTGAGTTTTGCACACTGACAATGGTCGAAATCGCACCATCACCTGCTGCAATTTCCTCAAGTGCCACCACCAGTGAAATATAATCTAAACCCGCACCACCCCACTCAGGTGAAACAGTCATACCCAAAGCACCCAACTCACCTAGCTCTTTAAGTTCTTGCGCAGGAAACTGCGCTGTTTTATCACGTGCAGCCGCGGTTGGCTTCAGTTTTTCCTGCGAATAACTACGCAACATATCCTGAACCATTTTTTGTTCTTCATTTAAAAGCATGGAGTATCCCTTCTCTGTTCAGGTTATTAAATTTAATAAATATTTGATACACGGCGACCCATTCGCAACCTGAAAGCCTTTCAAAAGATAATGTTTCTGCGAGAAAGTAGTCTGTAAATTTAATAAAACAGGTTTTGCGAATGGAGATGGTTTTGCCTACTTTTTCCGAAAGAAAAGTAGGTCGAACCGAAGGTTATAAGAAGCCTTTACTTATCGACGCAAAGGCTCTGTCATAAACTCAAAGATCACAAGTCAAAATAAATTATTTAGGCTGCATACGAATCGCGCCATCTAAACGAATCACTTCACCATTCAAATAACTATTTTCAAAAATATGGCCTACCAGCTGAGCAAACTCCTGCGGTTTTGCCAAACGCTTCGGAAATGGCACCATTTCACCTAGCGCATCTTGTACATTTTGCGGCATCGCCTTCAACATTGGCGTTTCCATAATGCCTGGAGCAATGGTCATCACTCGAATTTTTTCACGTGCTAGCTCGCGTGCCAGCGGTAAAGTCATTGAAACCACAGCGCCCTTAGAGGCTGCATAAGCGGTCTGGCCAATTTGTCCGTCATAGGCTGCAACCGAAGCTGTATTCACAATCACTCCGCGTTCTTCTTCACCAGCTTGAAGTTCATATTTCGCGATTAACTGCGCAGCAAAACGCAGCATATTAAAAGTACCTGAGACATTGATGTTTAATACTTTTTGGAATAACGCCAGCTCATGAATACCATCACGACCCAACACTTTGGCTGAAGGCGCTACACCCGCACAGTTCACCAAACCATTCAATTGCCCATATTCCGCCTCGACTTCTTGGAAGAAACTTTGCACAGCGTGCTCATCAGTAACATCGAGGCTTTTAAACTGAGCATTTTCACCCAACTCACGCTGTAGCTCTTCACCTAAAGCTTGGTTCATATCCACCAAAATGACTTTCGCACCTTGCTCAATCAAATGACGTGCTGTTGCTGCGCCTAAACCCGATGCTCCACCCGTGACGACAAAAACCTTCCCTTGAATCTTCATTTATTTTTCCTTGTATGATTGAATGCTACGACTTAAGAAGAAATGTAAACACAGAAGCACTTGAGTACAATTTCCAAATATTGCATCTTCCATGATGGTTTTGGACAATGCTCAAAATGCACAATAAAAATATGGAAGCCACTATGACTGCATCGGAACATGCAAATGCCCAGAAAGATTCCATTTCAATTGCTTTGGTACACGAAGCATTGTTTGAAGCTGAAAAGCAGGGATATGCAGTTGCTGATATTTTGAAAAATGCAGGCATCAATAGCGAATTGTTAAGTGCGACAAAAGCACGAGTCTCAGTCAATCAATATGCACAGCTCTGGACTGAACTGGCCAATGTCATGAATGATGAGTTTTTTGGAATGGATCGCCATGCTATGCGCCGTGGCAGTTTTCAGTTTTTATCTAAATCACTATTACACACCACCCAGCTCGACCAAGCCATTCAGCATATTTTGCAGTTTATGAATCTGGTACTAGATGACTTTAGCAGTCAACTCATGGTGCAAGAGCATTATGCCTATATTGTGATTTATGAACGGCAACAGCCCAAGCGAATGTTTAGTTACGCAACTTACATCATGCTGATTCATGCGCTTATGTGTTGGCTAGTAGGTCAACGGGTGATTTTGAATCAAATTCAACTCAAATGTGATGCGCCTACAGATGACATCGACTACAAAGTTCGTTTTTGTGAAAATATCCAGTATCAAATGGCTGAAAACTATATTCAGTTCGATGCCAATTATTTAAAAATGCCCATAAAACAGGACAGTAAATCGTGGTATCAATTTATTCAGCAAACCCCACATATTTTACTGACCCGTTATAAAAATCCACATTCAACCAGTGCCCAAATTCGTCGCTATTTAATGCAAGAACCCCCGATCCAGTGGCTTGAACTGTCTGAAATTGCCCATCATTTCAATATGTCTGAGGCGACTATTCAGCGACGACTGAAAAGTGAAGGTTTTAGTTATCAACAGCTCAAAAATGATATACGCCGTGATATGGCGATTGAGCTGCTCAGTAACAGCCAAGTATCATTACAAGACATTAGCACTGAACTCAATTTTCATGATCCGAGTGCGTTCCACCGTGCTTTTAAAAAGTGGACTGGGGTCAGTCCCGGTGCTTATCGTCAAAATAAGGACGCTTAACTGAGGTCGATTGGTATAAGCAACTACGAGATGCTCTTGCTCTTTCTACATCACAAATCACTAGCCAATAAAATTCTCTCGTTAAAGTAAACCTCAACATTCTATTGTTCTGGGTTTGGTTTTGATTTGCCAAATGAAATGTCAACAGAGCTTATAAATTAAATTGATTTTTTGATGCTCATTCATCGGAAAATCAGGGTGCTGTCGCACTTTGT
>ERZ650306.2205-NODE-2205-length-10177-cov-13.273859_pt1 | contig 10177 bp, 7 predicted proteins | sample MGYA00376242_ERZ650306 | MGnify/ENA primary metagenome ERZ650306 (study PRJEB26733, sample SAMN07839244) | wastewater metagenome | biome: urban; feature: wastewater treatment plant; material: waste water | place: USA: North Carolina | collected 2016-03-31 ...
GGCGGCGAGCTTGTCGAGCACGCCGTTCACGAACTTGTGGCCGTCGGTGCCGCCGTAGCCTTTGGCGAGTTCGATGGCCTCATTGATGATGACCCGATAGGGCGTTTCGGGGCGATGAGCCAGTTCGAAGGTGGATAGCAGCAGGATGCCGCGCTCGACCGGGGAGAGCTCGTTGAGCGGACGGTCGATGAAGGCTGAGAAGGTGACCTGGAGTTCGGGGGCGTTGCCGATGGTGCCGCGCAGCAGGCCGACAAAGAGCTCGCGGTCGCATTTGTCGAAGCCGCCGACTTCGGCCATCTGGCTTTCGATGGCGGTGAGGGGAGACTGGTTCAGCAACCAGTGGTACACGCCCTGCAGCGCGAACTCGCGGGCGCGGCGGCGGGGCGATTTGTTGGGAGCGGCGCTCATGCCAAGGCCTTCAGCAGATGGGCCATCTCGACGGCGGCCTGGGCGCAGTCGGCACCTTTGACCTGCATGCGGGAGAGCGCCTGATCGTCGTCTTCGGTGGTGAGGATGCCGTTGGCGATGGGAACGCCGGTGTCGAGGCTGACGCGGTTGATGCCGGCGCCTTGCTCGTTGGATACGAGTTCGAAGTGGTAGGTCTCGCCGCGAATCACGGCGCCGAGGGCGACCAGCGCATCGAAGCGGCCGCTTCTGGCCATGACCTGCAGCGTCAGCGGGGCTTCGAGCGCGCCGGGTACGGTGGCGATGGTGATGGCTTCAGGTGCGACGCCGAGGCGGAGCAGTTCGGCGGTGCAGGCCGACAGCAGCCCTTCGCAGACGTCGAGGTTGAAGCGGCACATGACGATGCCGATCTTGAGGCCGGAACCGTCGAGATTCGGGGCGATTTCGAAAATGTTGTCGTAGCGGGGCATGGTGTTACCTGGAAAATGTTCGGGGACGGCTCAGGCTTCGGGACTGGCGTGGCCGACCACCGTGAGGCCGAAACCGGCCATGCTGGGGATCTTGCGCGGGCTGGCCATGATGCGCATCTTGCCGACATGGAGTTCGCGCAGGATCTGGGCGCCGATGCCGAAGAGGCGCGGGTCCCATTTCTGGGCGGGCTTGGGGGCGGAGGTGTCGCCGCTGAGCTGGGCGAGGAGTTCCTGGCCGCTCTGAGGGTGATACAACAGCACGATGACGCCGTGGCCGTGTTCGGTGATGCGCTTGAGGGCGGCATCGACCGGGAAACTGTGACGACCGCTGCTCGGGTCGAGGAAGTCGAGCACCGACACCGGTTCGTGGACCCGGACAAGGGTTTCGACGGTGGGGTCGATGTTGCCGTAGGTCATCGCCAGGTGCACGTCGCCGGAGGTGGTGTCCTCGAAGGCCGACAGGCGGAAGTCGCCATAGGCGGTGGCGACGGTTTTTTCGCTGACCTTCTCGATCAGCTTTTCGGTGCGCGCGCGGTATTCGATGAGGTCGCGGATGGCACCGATCTTGAGCTTGTGTTCTTGGGCGAACTCGATCAGTTCGGGCAGGCGCGACATGGTGCCGTCGTCGTTCATGATCTCGCAGATCACCGCGGCGGGCTCCAGTCCGGCGATGCCGGCCAGATCGCAGCCGGCTTCGGTGTGGCCGGCGCGGATCAGCACGCCGCCCGGCTTGGCCATGATCGGGAAGACATGGCCCGGCTGGACGATGTCGGCGGCTTTGGCGTGGCGGGCCACAGCGGCCTGGACGGTACGCGCCCGGTCGGCGGCGGAGATGCCGGTGGTCACGCCTTCGGCGGCTTCGATCGACACCGTGAAGGCGGTGCTGAACTGGCTGCGGTTGTCCCGTGCCATCTGATTGATGCCGAGCTGGCGGCAGCGCGCTTCGGTGAGGGTGAGGCAGATCAGGCCGCGGGCGTGCTTGGCCATGAAGTTGATGGCTTCGGGCGTGATGTGTTCGGCGGCGATGACGATGTCGCCTTCGTTCTCGCGGTCTTCTTCGTCGACCAGAATGACCATCTTGCCGGCCTTGATGTCGGCGACGATTTCCTGGATCGGGGCCAGTGCGCTCATGCGGGGTTTCCTTCGTTGCCGGAGTTTTCATCGCGCCAGGCCAGCATGCGTTCCATGTAGCGGGCGATGATGTCGATTTCGAGGTTCACGGTACTGCCGGGCGCGAGGCGTTTGAGCGTGGTGACTTCGACGGTGTGGGGGATCAGGTTGATCGAAAAGTCGCGGCCTTCGATCCAGTTGACGGTAAGGCTGACGCCGTCGACGGTGATCGAGCCTTTTTTGGCGATGTAGCCGGCGAGGGCGGCCGGGGCGCGGATGACCAGTTCGTGACTCTCGCCGATGGGTTCGAACTTGATCACTTCGCCGATGCCGTCCACGTGGCCGGTCACCAGGTGACCGCCGAGGCGGTCGGCAAGCCGCAGGGCCTTTTCGAGGTTGACCTCGCCGGGCTCGGCAAGGCCGACGGTGCAGTTCAGGCTTTCGCGCGAGACGTCGAACTGGACGGTGTTGCCTTCGCGGGCGACCACCGTGAGGCATACGCCGTTGTTGGCGATACTGTCGCCGAGCTGGAGGTCGCTCAGATCCAGGGTGCCGACATCCACCGCGAGGCGCACGCCGTCTGCGAGGGGTGTCACGTTCAGGATGCGGCCGGTGGCGGCAACGATTCCGGAGAACATGGTATGGGGACTCGTCGAGGGAAAACGCGATTTTAGGCGATTTCGGCCTGCGACTGGCGGTTTGTGCGGCGGAGGCGGGGTCCGTCGAAAATGGAAAAAGCCCCGCGCGGGGGCTTTTCGCGGTGCCGGAGAGGCGCAGGATCAGAGGATTTCGGCGATGTGGTCGCGGTCCTTCAATTCCTTTTCGAACTGATGAATCTCCAGGCCGAGGGCGTTGCGCGCCGACACCATGCCGACCGGTTTGCCGTTTTCCACGACCGGCACATGGCGGAAGCCGCCTTCGAACATCATGTGCAGGGCGTGGGCGAGGGGCTTGTCGGGGGTGGCCGTTTGCAGCTTGACGGTCATCACCGCGGAGAGGGGCGTGGTGTCGGGATCGAGGCTGAGGGCGACGACCCGGTTGAGCACGTCGCGTTCGGTAAACAGGCCGGTAAGCTGGCCTGCTCCGTCGACCACGAGAATGGCGCCGATCCGGTGCTCGGACATGGTGATTGCAGCGGCACGCACCGTGGTGCTGGCCGGCGCGGATACGACGGTTTGGCCTTCGATGACCTGACGCAGGGTTCTGTTGGGCATAGCTATCTCCGTATGACTTCTCAAGGGTGGGGTTGATCGCGCGAGAGGGCTGGGTGTGTCCTCCCGTGGGGAGCGGATCAGGCTGCCGGCTTTGGATGGGCCGGTCTGTTTATGTTGGGTCGCTTGCTTTTGGGGCCGTGGTTGCTGCGGGGCTCGGTTCCGGCGGCCAAGCCCGGAGCAAGGGCAAGGAGAAGGGTGATTCTGCGCATCGTGGTGTCATCTCCCGAGGAAACGCTGTCGTTTCATCATGGAACGTTGCGACCGCTTTCGCAAGGGTGACGCTCGCGAAAAGAGCTGGCACGATCCGTACCGAATTGCAGTGGCATCGCCACGAAACGCAGGAAAACCCGCTCGCTTGGGCTTACCATCTGGCCAGTGGCGATGAGCGAACCAGCTTCCGATAACTAAATGACTGACCCCATTACAGAAAATGCCGGCGAACCGGCCGCGGACAAGGGAGCCTGCCGCGTGCTTGCGCTGGGCGGATGGACGAGCGATGGCGCCTGCGTGAAGGCCTTACTGCAGATGTTCGATGGCCCGGTCGGCATGGCTTTCGTGCTTGCGAAATCGGTGCCGCCCGAGGCGCTTTCGGGGCTGGCGGCGGTTTCGGTGGAGACGGCGAGCGACGGTGCGGTGCCGGAGCCCGGCCGGTTGTATGTGTGTCCGCCCGGCTGCGAGGTGCTGGTGAGTGGGGCCGGGCTTGAAGTGCACGCCGATCCGTCGGGTGGCCGGGCGGTGGCGGACCGCTTGTTCGAATCGCTCGCCGCGCGGGCCGGGGCGGCTGCGGTCGGTGTGCTGTTCGGAGGCGAAGATGAAGACGGCGTTGCGGGATGCCGGGCGATCCAGGCGGCGGGCGGGCTGGTGTTGGCCTTCGCGGAAGAAGGGGCCGGCGGCGGCGAAGCCTCCGGCGGGCTGCAACGCCTGACGCCGGCCGACCTCGCCGCCCGGCTGAGCGTGATCGACAACGATGCCGACGTGCCGTTCGGCGACGCGCGCGATGCCCAGGCTTTTCAGGCCATTCTGGCCCTGAGCGCACGGGAGAGCGGCGTCGACATGAGCTGCTACAAAGAGAACTCGCTGCGTCGGCAGACCTTTCGGCGCAGTCGCGCACTCGGCTTTGCGAACCTCGACGCCTATCTGGCGCATCTGTGCACCAATCCGGACGAGGTCGTGCGGCTGCACCAGAGCTTCATGATTTCGGTGTCGGCGTTTTTCCGCGATGCCGCTGTTTTCGACGGATTGGCGCGTGCGCTGCAGACGCTGATCGAGGCCAAGCGACCGGGCGATGCGCTGCGGGTGTGGGTGCCGGCGTGCGCGACGGGCGAGGAGGTCTATTCCATTGCGATGTTGCTTGCCGAGATTCTCGGCGAGCGGCTCGGCAGCGTCGATCTGCGGATTTTCGCCACCGACATCGATCAGGATGCCCTCGATTTCGCGCGGGCCGGCGTCTACACGGCCACCGATCTGGCCGGTCTGTCCGCGGAGCGTCTGGCGCGCTGGTTCCGGCCCGAAGGCAGCGGTTGGCGCGTCGACAAGGGCTTGCGCGAACGCTGCGTGTTTTCGCTGCACGATCTGACCGGCCATCCGCCGCTGGTCCGCATGGATCTGGTGAGTTGCCGCAACTTGTTGATCTACTTCAAGCCCGCTCAGCAGGTCGAACTGCTGCGCAGCTTCCATTTCGCCCTCAACCCGGGTGGGCTGCTGATGTTGGGCAAGGCGGAGTCGGCGGGCCTCGACGGCGGCGGTTTCGAGCCCGTCGATGTGGCCGGCAAGCTCTATCGCAGCAGCGCCCTGCCGGTGGCGCGGCCGACGCGTCTGGCCCGGTCGGCGGTGCAGGTGAAGCCGGTACTGCCGAAGCTGCCGCCGCTGCGGTGGCGCGAAGCGCTGGTGGAGCAAAGCCGCAGCGCGATGCTGGAGGCTTACGGTCCGCCGGCGGTGCTGGTCGACGCCGGTTTTGAGCCGCTGCATTTTTTCGGCGCGTCGCGGCGCTATTTCGCGCTGCCGGCGGGAAGCGCCGATTTCTCGGCGTTTGCGCTGTGTCTGCCCGAATTGCGCAGCGAACTGAAGACCTTGTGCTATCGGATGCGTCAGCAGCGCGCCGATTATCTGCAGGGAATCGGCACGCTGGTCCGTTTGGGCGACGAAACCCTCAAGGTGCGGCCGGTGTTGCGGCGCATCGAAAGTGGCGGACGTGATCCCCAGTGGGCGCTGCTGATCGGCTTCGAAGAGTCTCCGGCTGCCGTTGCGACGCCGCCGGCCGGGGCGACCGAGGCGCTGCTGCCGGTCGAGGCCGCCGAAGAGATCGGCCGCCTGCGTCAGGAGTTGGCCGATACCCGCGAGCACCTGCAGGCGGTCATCACCGAACTGGAAGCCTCCAACGAGGAACTCCAGTGCGTGAACGAGGAGTTGCAGTCGGCGAGCGAGGAGCTGCAGGCGGCCAACGAAGAACTCCAGGCGTCCAACGAAGAGCTCACCGCCCTCAACGACGAATTGCAGCTCAAGTCCGTCGAGTATGCCCAACTCAACACCACCCTCGGCAACATCCAGAACTCCATCTGCACCGGCCTCGTGGTGGTGGATCGGGACGGCCGGGTGACCCGTTTCAATGCCCTGGCCGGGCGCATTTTCGGGCTGCTGCCGAGCGACATCGGCCAGTTTCTCGATCGGGTGCCGTGCTACCTCGATCTGCCGCGGCTGCGCGAATGGGTCGAGGGTGCCGTGGCCCGGGACGAATCGCGGGTCGAGCACGTGCATCAGCGCGAATTCCACTACCTGATGCAGATCGACGCCTACCGCGACGAACAGGGGCGCAATGGCGGTGCGGTGCTGACCTTCACCGACATCTCCGACCTCCATCGCGCCGAGGAGGCCCAGGCGCGCAGCGAGGCGCGCTTCCGGCAGGTGTGGGATTCCAGCCTGGACGGGCTGGCGGTGGTCGCTGCCGACGGGCGCATGGTGCTGGTGAATCCGGCGCTGGAAAGGATGTTCGGCTACGGCCCCGGCGAGCTGGTCGGCGCGTTGGCCGAGACCTTGATTCCGGCGCCGCTGCGTGCCAACCACGCCGTTCAGCGCGACCTCTACCGCAGCGAGCCGGCGGTGGCCCAGTCGCTGATGGGGCGCCGCAACATTCATGGCTGCTGCAAGGACGGCAGCGAACTGGCCATCGAGCTTGGCCTGGCGAGCATCGCGATCGACGGGCGCGAGCACGTTCTGGTCACCGTCTCCGACGTCACCGAGCGCAGCCTTGCCGAAGCCTTGCTGCGGGCCAGCGAGCGGCGCCTGCGTCTGGCGCTGGATGCGGCGCGGGCGGGAACCTGGGAGTGGTTCATCGAAAGCAACAACCACTTCTGGTCGGACGAGTTGTGGGCGCTCTATGGCCTGCCCCACGACGGATCGATGCCGTCCACCGAAACCTGGTGGCAGACCATCGATCCGGACGATCTCGACCGGGTCGTGAGCACCGTCATGGCGGCCCGGGCCGACGGGGCCGCCTTCGAAACCGAATGGCGGGTGATGTTGCCGCCCGACGCACCGCCGCGCTGGCTGCTGTGCCGCGGCCAGCCGGCGTTCGACGCCCAGGGGCGGCTGACCCGCTTCATCGGCATCGTGCTCGACGTGAGCGAGCGCAGGCTGGGCGAGGAGCGTCGTCGCCAGAGCGAAGAAATGCTGGCTACCATCCTCGACAACGTGGCCGCCCATATCTACATCAAGGATCGCGACTATCGCTACACCTACGCCAACCGCGAGGTCTGCCGGCTGTTCGGTGCCGAGCGCGACGATATCGTCGGCCGGTCCGACGACGCGTATTTCGATGCGCCGACGGTCGCCGCCCTGCGCAACAGCGACCGTCGCGTCATCGAAGGCGGCGAGCGGGTCGAGATCGAAGAGACCAACGGCGAGCGGGGCAGCGGCCAGCTGCGCAGCTATCTCACCATCAAGCTGCCGCTCCGCCGTCAGGACGGCAGCATCTACGCGCTGTGCGGCATCTCGACGGACATCACCGAGCGCATGCGGGCGGAGGAGCAATTGCGGATGCTGTCCACCGCGGTCGAGCAGAATCCGGCCAGCATCGTGCTGACCGACCTCGACGCCCATATCCTCTACGTCAACGAAGCCTTCGAGCGGACGTCCGGCTATACGCTGGACGAAGTGCGCGGCCGCGATCCCAGCTTCATGTATTCCGGCGATACGTCGCCGGAAGTCTTCCGGCAGATGTGGCAGGTACTCGGACGCGGCGACGTGTGGCGCGGCGAATTCAGCCGCCGCCGCCGTAACGGCGAGGTCTACGTCGAATCGGCGGTCGTCTCCCCGGTGCGCCGGATGGACGGCAGCATCTCCCATTACCTCGGCATCAGCCGGGACATCACCGAAGAGAAGCGCACCGAGCAGGAACTGGCCCGTCACCGCCACCAGCTCGAAAGCCTCGTCGAAGCGCGCACGCGGGAACTGGAACTGGCCAAGGACGCGGCCGAAAGCGCCAGCCGGGCCAAGAGCGCCTTCCTGGCCAACATGAGCCACGAGATCCGCACGCCGCTCAACGCCGTGCTCGGCATGGCGCACATCATGCGTCGCGACGGCGTCAGCCCGCAGCAGGTGGACCAGCTCGACAAGATCGACGGTGCCGCCCAGCACCTGCTCGGGGTCATCAACGACATCCTCGATCTGTCCAAGATCGAAGCCGAAAAATTCATTCTTGACGACGGCGAATTCGCCCTCGACAGCGTCGTCTCCAGCGTCGCCTCCATGCTTTACGAACGGGCCAGCGCCAAGGGTCTGCTGCTCGATGTGAGCACCGAGCGCCTGCCCTGCCTGGTGCGCGGCGACGCCACCCGCTTCACCCAGGCACTCCTCAATCTGGCCGGCAACGCGGTCAAGTTCACCGAAAGCGGCAGCGTCGCGCTCCGCGTGCGGGTCGGCGAGCGGCGCGAAGGTCGGCTGCTGGTGCGCGTCGAAGTGTGCGACAGCGGCATCGGCATCCCCGCCGAAATGCTGCCCAAGCTGTTCGGCGCGTTTGAACAGGGCGACGCCTCGACAACCCGCCGTTATGGCGGCACCGGCCTCGGGCTGGCGATCACCCGACGGCTGGCCGAACTGATGGGCGGCGAGGCCGGCGCGACCAGCATCGCCGGCGTCGGCAGCACCTTCTGGTTCACCGCCTGGCTCGGCATGGGGCGTCCGGTCGAAGCCACGCTGCCGCTGCCCGTCGACGCCGGCAGCGCCGAAGACATCCTGCGCCGCGAATTCACCGGCATGCATGTGCTGCTGGTGGAGGACGAGCCGATCAACCAGGAAGTGGCCAAGCTCTTTCTCGGCGACGTCGGGCTCGATGTGGCGGTCGCCGGCAACGGCGTCGTCGCCGTCGACATGCTGCGGGAGGGGGATTTTGCGCTGATCCTGATGGACATGCAGATGCCCGAGATGGACGGCCTCGAAGCGACCCGCCAGATCCGCCGGCTACCCGGCCGCGAGCGCGTGCCGATCGTCGCGATGACCGCCAACGCCTTTGCCGAAGATCGCATCCAATGCCTGGCGGCGGGAATGGACGACTTCCTGTCCAAGCCCGTCGAGCCGGAAAAACTGTTCTCGACGATTCTGAAATGGCTGCGGCAAGGGGCGAACGGGCCGTCGTAGCCGTCCGCGGCCGCCCCCGCGGCGGCACTCCCAGGCAAGGTTCTCCCACACGATCTCGCCCACGCCGGCAATTCCCGCTGGCGCCGGCCGCAGGGCTCGCGCCGCCGGCCCGTCGCCATCGGGCCGGCACGGCCTGCCGGGTCGATCCCGAATGCATTTTCCTGAATGACTTCAGGATTATTTCTATATCATCGTGGCCGCGTTGCCGGGCCCCGCTGGGGGCTTCTTCCGGCCGCTTTCCCTTTTGCCTCTACCGGAGACCGGAGCATGACCCAGAACCTGATTTCCCTCGATCTTTCCGCCGACGATGTTGCCGAGTTCGACGCTGCGCTGGCGGTGATCGAGAAGTTCGTGAAACCGTTGCTGTCGCTCACGGCGGATGAGGTGAAGGCGCTGTCGAAGATGGGGGACAAGTCGGAGCAGTTCTGCCGGCAGGCGGCCATGCTGCTGGCGCAGAACCGGGAGATCCTGCCGGCCAGCTTCGAGTTGGATGAGATGGTGGGCGATCTGGCGGCCTTCGACGTGCTGCGGCCGCGCACCGTGCGTCTGCACGATGCCGTCGCCCGGCTGGACGACACCCTCACCGCACTGGGCAGCGACGTGATGGTGGCGGCCTCGCGGGGGTATGCACTGATGCAGATGTTCGGCAAGGACGAGAGCCTGACGATGCTGCAGGAGGCCATGTCGGTGCGGCGCCCCGGCAACCGCAAGCCCAAGGCCAACCCGGCGGCCTGAGCGCCGCGCCGGTGGCGACGACGGGCGGGGGCTTCCCCGCCCGTTTTGTTTGGTGGCCCCGGTGGGCGAGGCGGATTGCGGCTTGGGGCTCCGGCCTTGCCAGTTGGGAACTTTTTGCTCCCAGGTGGCGATTTTTTGCTCCCGGTTCGGACGAATTTGCTCCCGGTTCGGAGCAAAAAGTCGCCAACCGGGAGCAGATTCGTCCGAACCGGGAGTGGAAAGTCGTGAGTCGGGAGCCCATTCGTCCCGACCCGGAGTCCGCAGCTCCCGACCGGGAGCAAAAAGGGCTGAAGTGGGAGCTCAAGGCTCCCGGCCCGCGCCGGCGCGGGGGCGGGCGGGGCGGTTTGCCTGGAAGATGGGCATGGGGGGCCTCGGCGGACGGATGGCGGTTGCGGGAAATTGAAGGTCGCATCCGGCTATTTGTCATTTGGGTCGGCCAATTTGCTCACCATTCCCCGGCCTCACCGCTCCCGCCGCGTCCCATCCCCCTCGAAGCGCCCGCTGCGGATGGCCATCAGGTCCGATGCGTTCAGCCCCATGTCCTGCAGCGCCGCGGCGGTGAGGGGGTAGTCGTCGGTGGGCCGGCGGTGGAGGCGGGCGCGCAGGGTGGCG
>ERZ650306.2207-NODE-2207-length-10162-cov-14.479173_pt1 | contig 10162 bp, 9 predicted proteins | sample MGYA00376242_ERZ650306 | MGnify/ENA primary metagenome ERZ650306 (study PRJEB26733, sample SAMN07839244) | wastewater metagenome | biome: urban; feature: wastewater treatment plant; material: waste water | place: USA: North Carolina | collected 2016-03-31 ...
AAAATTAGCGACAATGACCTACCTTTTTTTGGATTGTAGGAAAAAATTATGTCATTACAACAGATTATTGAAGATGCGTTTGAAAACCGTGCCAACTTCAACCCCAATGACGCCACCGACGATGTGCGTGCCGCCGTCAATGATGTGCTCGCTCAGCTCGATGCGGGCACCTTGCGCGTAGCAGAAAAAAAAGACGGTGAATGGATCGTCAATCAATGGGTGAAAAAAGCGGTATTATTATCCTTTCGTCTGAACGACAACCGCATCATGAATGGCGGTCGTGACCTGCAGTTCTTTGATAAAGTCGAAACCAAATTTTCAGATTGGGGCGATGAACAATTTGCCAGGGCGGGCGTGCGCGTGGTGCCACCTGCCGTCGCGCGTAAAGGCTCATACATTGCCAAAGGCGCTATCTTGATGCCATCTTACGTCAATATCGGCGCCTATGTCGATGAAGGCACAATGGTCGATACGTGGGCGACGGTGGGTTCATGCGCCCAAATCGGTAAAAACGTCCATCTATCAGGCGGTGTCGGCATTGGCGGCGTCCTTGAGCCGCTACAAGCCAATCCAACCATCATTGAAGACAACTGCTTTATCGGTGCGCGCTCAGAAATCGTTGAAGGTGTGATTGTGGAGGAAGGCTCGGTGATTTCGATGGGCGTGTATATCGGTCAATCAACCAAAATCCTAGATCGCGAAACAGGCGAAATCAGTTACGGCCGTATTCCTGCAGGGTCAGTGGTCGTGTCAGGCAGTTTGCCAAGCAAAGATGGTTCACACTCGCTTTACTGTGCGGTAATTGTGAAAAAAGTAGACGCGCAAACCCGCTCTAAAACCTCTATCAATGATTTGCTCAGAATGGACTAAGTAATTATGGAAGTAAAAGAGTGTTTTAAAGTTTTTAAAACACTCTTAATTTTATATAAGGATTTGTTGTGCTTAGCAATAAAAAAACATCTCTCAAAGATAGTTTTCTAGATATTCTAGAAGAAATTAAAACAACACATAACATTTCACAAGACTTAAAAATTGCTAGTGATTTTACACTAGATATTAATGGCTTTAGCGGACATAACCATACTTTTGATTTAATTGTGGTTTTTAATGGATTTGAAATATATATAGAATTTAACCCTAATGTTTCAGAATCCGAGCATAGCTATCTTAACTTCATAGACTGGCGTTTTTCAGATGAAATTTTTTGTACGAAAAGAATTTTTATCATTTATAACGGAAAAAATTTATTAGTATTTTTGAATAAAACAATTATTGATTCTAAAATTTTCACTAATTACGAATCACTTATAGAAAAGACTTTCGGTAATTTCGGTGTTTTTAATAACTCTCAAGAATGCCTTTCTATAATTTTTAAGCATATTAATGATTATGAACCCTACAAGCTTTTTTTAGAATCATTTGATGTAGAATACTTTAATCATTTATTACAAAAAAAACTCGAAGAGTTAGGATATTTCTCTGACTTTAAATATGATGATGATGAAACTAAAATAGACAAATATAACCGTATCAAAACAGTTTTTTGTGACAATCAATCCTCAAACGAGTTGGAAAAACTTGATAAGGTTAAACAGATTATTGATGATGAAACCAATCAACGAATAAAGCTCCAACAAATCCAAGACATAATTAAAAAATACTTAAAGTCATCCATCGAAAAATTGGCTGAGAATGATGATATTGATGAAGCTGATGATTTTGAAATCCAATTATTTAATAAGCTATTACCTGACTTACCACCTAAAACGAAGTTTTTCCGCTATGGTGGCTTGTCACTGCTCCATTATTTGGCAAATGAAAAAACCATTGGATTTAGCGGATTAACAGGGATGAATGATGTTTCTGAGGTTGATTATGTCGAATCTTATTTGAACATCTCTTATACCCCCTATCGTTTTGACAACTCAAAATTACTAGATAACTTAAATAGCAAATTTATAATGTGCGCGTCAAAGCTTGAAGACAACCTAAACCAATGGCGACTTTATGGCGATGATTCTAAAGGCGTATGCTTAGAAATGGAATTACATGATAATAACTCAGCAGAATTTTATATTAAAGCAGTATCTTATGGTGAGAAAATAGAACATAAATTGAATGGAAATACTGATTTTATTAATCGGCATTTTGAACTCGATTTTTTAAAAGCGTTTCAAAAAGTGCTTTCTGACAACTATAAATTTACTTATCCCTTTAAGTCTTTGGAAACTTGGAAACACTTCTTTAAATCTTATGAATACGCTATTGAGCAAGAGATAAGGGTGTTATACATCAATAAAGCAAGCAATACATCAGAACCGAAATGGATTTTGACGAACTCTCACAGTATTTTAAATCCTTTGATATCTATCAAATATGACAAATTACCTTTTGAAATTACCAAGGTATTATTTGGCTCAAGAGCACCTGAAGCTGATGTGAATATTAGACAATTTAAGTATTTAAGCGAAGAAAATGGTATGAGCTTAACATTCGATAAATCTCGAATTAATAATTATAGATAGGGTTAAACTTTTATGTCACAACAAGATTATGAAAACGGCATGACCGTCCGCAAACAAGTCATGGGCGAAGCGCATGTGGAGCGTGCCATGTCACAAGTCACCGAATTTACCGCGCCGCTGCAAGACTGGATTAATGAACATGCCTGGGGCTCGACGTGGCAACGCGACGACACTGATGGAAAAGGAATAGACCGTAAAACCCGCTCACTGGTGACCATTGCCTTTTTAATCGCGCAAAAATCCCCAACAGAACTAAAAGGGCATATTCGCGGGGCGATTAATAACGGCGCAAGCGTGGCAGAAATTCAAGAAGTGCTACTACATAGCCTACCTTACTGCGGGGCGCCAGCGGCGCAAGAAGCCTATCGTGCTGCAGTGGACGTGTTAACCGAAATGAAATTGCTTTAACCGCTGAACACAAAGATTTATTGGCATAAATTTGATAAAATAAACGCTAATTTTTATTAGTTAATCACATTTATGCCAAATTCAACGCTACCCATCCGCAATACCGCCATTCCCACCACTGACCCCGAAGCAGGACTTAAAATCACTGAGATTTTTTACTCGCTGCAAGGTGAAGCCTTGACTGCAGGATTACCGACGATTTTTATTCGCTTGACGGGCTGCCCGCTGCGCTGCGTGTATTGTGATACCGAATATGCCTTTGTCGGCGGCGAGCGCATGAGTTTGGCAGGGATTTTGGCAGTGTGTCAGAGTTTTCCGTGCCAGCGTATTTGTTTGACAGGTGGCGAACCTTTAGCCCAGCCCAATGCAATCGCTTTGATGAACTTGCTATTGGCGCATGGCTACGAGATTTCGCTTGAAACGTCGGGCGCGCTGTCCGTGGCAGAGGTGCCAACGGCGGTATCTAAGGTCATGGATATCAAAACCCCAAGCTCTCAAGAAGCCGATAAAAATCTGTGGCAAAATCTTCCCTACTTAACTGCCCATGACCAAATCAAATTTGTCATTATGAATCGCGACGATTATGACTGGTCAAAACAAATCATCGCAGACTACCAACTGGATAAAAAAGTCGCAACGGTATGGTTTTCTCCGATGTTTAATGTGGAAGAACGTCAAACCAATGTACCTACCCTTGCCACTGAATTGGCAGAATGGATACTTGCCGATGCGCTGCCAGTGCGTTTTCAACTGCAACTGCATAAAATCATTTGGGCAGATGCCAAAGGCAAATAGCCGCTGTCAAATAACCACTGCCAAATAGCCACTGCCAAATCGTTAGAATACAACTTAGGGAAATATCAAGCCAATGGGAAAAATGATTGTTTGGGGGCTGATTGCGTCGGCTTTTTTTAGCACGTCGTTTGTACTGTATCAATTAATGAGTGTACAAGGTGGACATTGGTTTTGGTCAGCAAGTTTTCGCTGTTTTTTTATGTGGCTGTTGTTATCGGTTTTTATTTTGCTGCAAAACAAATTCAATCCGTCCAAGCTACTAGCGCTAGGTAAACTATTTGCTAGTCATTGGCAGTTTTGGTGCGTGACGGGCGGGATTGGACTTGGCACGTATGGACTGTTGGCATTTGCGGCGGATTATGCGGAAGGATGGGTGATTGCCGCGACCTATTTATTTACTGTCGTAGCAAGTTTGGTGGTGCTGAGTTTTTTTGGCCAATCATTTCAAAAAAAAGTCATTGTCTATTCGGTGATTGTATTTATCGGTGTGGTACTTGCCAATGTCGGTGAAGGGTTAAGGCATAGCACAAGCCAAGGTACTGATTGGCATGCTTTGTTGCTATTTGGTGCGCTACCTGCCTTTATTGCCAGTTTCTGTTTTCCCTTAGGTAATCAATTGATTTGGCAAGCAGGACAACCCAAAGGGGATTCTACCCATCATACCCATGAAATGAGCAAGGCAGCGAGCAATGAAACGCGCAAAGTAACGAGCGAACTGGCAACGAGCAAATTGTTGCAAAAAGTACCGCAAGTGACTTCCCCACTGCTATCAAATCCCCTGCATAAAGTCTGGCTGATGTCGCTAGGGTCATTGCCAATGTGGTTGGTATTAGGTTTCATGGTACAACCGCCCGCGCCCAGTGTCTCACAAATGACCATTAGTTTTTTGGTTGCGTTGATGGCAGGTGTGCTCGGTACGACCACTTTTTTACATGCCCGTAGTCTTGCCAAACAGCCCCAACAACTGGCCGCCGTCGATGCCACACAAGGCAGTGAAATTATTTTTGCGTTGTTAGGCGGTATGTTGCTGCTGCACACGCCCATGCCATCAGGCTTAAGTTTTGTGGGGATTGCGTTGGTGATTATTGGGCTTGTGCTGTTTGCCAAGCAACGCTAGCGGTAGTCCACGTTGTGATAGTTTGCTATAATGCAGGCACTTTTACGTTAACCCTTTATTTAACCGATTAGGATTATTTGATGAATACTTTGACCGCTCTTTCACCTATTGATGGTCGCTATGCCAGTAAAGTGGATAGTTTACGTCCTTACCTGTCAGAATTTGGCTTGATTCATGCCCGTGTGACGGTGGAAGTGCGCTGGTTGCAGACCCTTGCCAATCATGCAGATATTCATGAAATTCAGCCTTTTTCGGCAGCGACCAATGAGCGCTTAGACGCGATTGTAGCCAATTTTAGCGAAGCAGACGCGATGCGTATCAAAGACATCGAACGCACCACCAACCATGATGTCAAAGCCGTTGAATACTTTTTAAAAGAAAAAATTGCCGATATCGATGCGCTAAAAGACGCGGGTGAATTTATCCATTTTGCCTGTACCTCTGAAGACATCAATAACTTATCACATGCGTTGATGCTAAAATCCGGTCGCGACGTACTGGCGCAAACGATGCAAAAAATCATTGATGAGATTGCAGCCCTCGCCGAAACCCATGCCGACCAACCCATGCTGTCACGCACGCATGGTCAGACCGCAAGCCCAACGACTTTGGGTAAAGAAATGGCAAACGTGGCATACCGTCTGCATCGCCAGCTCAAGCAATTTAATAACGTAGAATTGCTAGGTAAAATCAATGGTGCGGTGGGCAACTACAACGCGCACCTGTCAGCCTACCCACATATTGACTGGGCAAAAAATGCCGAAAACTTTGTCACCAGCCTTGGGTTGACCTTTAATCCCTATACCACCCAAATTGAGCCACATGACTATATCGCCGAATTGTTTGACGCGCTGCGCCGTTACAATACCATTTTGATTGATTTTAACCGCGATGTATGGACGTATATCTCCTTGGGTTATTTCAAACAAAAACTCAAAGATGGTGAAGTGGGCTCATCCACCATGCCACACAAAGTCAACCCAATCGACTTTGAAAACTCAGAAGGTAATCTGGGTATTGCCAATGCCGTGCTCGCGCATTTGGGTGAAAAATTGCCGATTTCTCGTATGCAGCGCGACTTGACCGACTCGACAGTCCTTCGCAATATGGGAGTGGGTTTTGCCCATAGTCTGATTGCCTTTGACGCTTGCTTAAAAGGTATTGGCAAATTAGAGCTTAATGCCAATCGTCTCAATGAAGACTTGGAGCTTGCACAAGAAGTATTGGCGGAGCCAATCCAAACCGTGATGCGTCGCTACAATGTTGAAAAACCTTATGAGAAACTAAAAGCCTTGACCCGCGGTCAAGCCATGACCCGTGAGATGATGGTCAACTTCGTCAATGGTGATGAACTGACAGCCGTGCCAGAAACTGAGCGTCAACGTTTGGCTGATTTGACCCCTGCCACTTATACCGGTAATGCAGCACAGCAAGCCAAAAACTTAAGCGCGTGGTTAAAATAACCCTGACCCTTCCAACAAAAAAAGGACGTAACGATGACGTCCTTTTTTTTGGCTGACGCTCACTTGCCAAACGCGCGGATTCGTACTACTATCTATCAACAAATGTACTATCAAGGACGACCATGCCAAACTTTTATCCCACCCACTGGGCTTGCTTATCATTAACCACGCTGATGTTGACAGGCTGCGCCACCACAGAGCTACTAGACAGCGGCAAACGCCACCCTAGCACCCACACCACCACCCAAAAAACCCTGCTCGTCACTGATAATGTGGTTGCCTTTGGCAAACCTGCTACCGCCCTCGCCAATGTGCCTGCTGACAGCGTGGTGATTGTGGGTGAAAAAAACAGCTATGTGTTAACCTCAGGGGGTTACCGCTTTACTGAATTGCTAGGCAGCCTTGACCCCAATTATATCCAAGTCACCAAAGCCTTAGATTTTTATTCACCCAACAATGATGGGCATTTTAAAGGCAGTCTAAATATTGCTTATGCCAAATTAAAATCCAGTTTTAGCCAAGCGGATTATGATAGAATGCTACGCAACAAAGGCGAAGAATGTAGCACTGCTAGTGATGTGCGGATGAATGCCCAGCGGTTTTGTTTTAGTGTGCCTTTGCAAGGCGGCGTTTATCCTGCGGTCAATAACCTTGCTTTGATTCAATCCAAGTTCAAGCCACTTTCCCACCCTTATCAAGTGTCAATTTATACCACGACCAACCAAACAGTTACCACCCCACCCCGCGGCTCAAACGCTGCCGCCAAACTTGTGATGCTGCCGTTCGCTTTGGCGTTTGATGTCATCACTTTACCTATTCAGCTGGTGGCAGGTATATAGGTTTAGCGCTTGGCGTAGCCTTGTTGGTTTAGATAGGTCAATACATCGGGACGGACGGGTTTATCCAAATAACTTTCAATGGTTTGTACCCAATCTGACCCTGCTTGACCACGCGCCGCATAATAATCTGCAACGGTTTGGTTATACTGGTCTAATGCGGATTTGTCAGCGGGTTCATATTGGTTGGTGGAAACTACCAATGCCTTTGGCAAACGTGGACGCATGGCAGGGTTTTGGTCAGGATAACCCAATGCCATGCCAAATAGCGGCACCACGCCTTGTGGCAGTTTGAGTATGTCACCCATCCGTCTGATATCATTGCGGATACTGCCCAAATACACACCACCCAATCCTATGCTCTCAGCTGCTAGTAGCAGATTTTGCGCCATAATGGCTGCATCAACCGCCCCAACAATGGTGACTTCAGTCCAATCAATTTGCGCGTTGGGTACAAGGGTTTGATGACGGTGGTTGTCCATACAAAAAATTAGTAGCTCGGCACACTGCTCCACATAGGGATGTCCGTATTTTTCGCCGTCTTTGGCTTGCTGGGCATCGGCGCAAATACGGCGGATGTCATAGCGCTGCTTTGCATCTGTCACCCGAATGATGCTTGCCGACTGCAAAAACCCCGATGATGAGCCTGCCATCCCCGCTTCGATAAGCTGCTCAAACGTCGCTGCATCTATCGGCTGATTGGTGAATTTGCGAATCGAGCGATGATTGAGTATCGTCTCTAGGGTGGGTTTACTGTCACCATACGTTGTCATATTTTCTGTTGTCATGGTTTGCCTTGTTATGGTTTGTGTTGTTATAAGTTGGGTTATGGTTTGATTAGCCTTAGGGTTGGTATGTTTGAATCAGTTTTTGCGCTTGCACAATTACTGGAGTATCGACCATCTGTCCATCCATGGCAAATGCGGCAAGCCCTGTCTGTGCATAATGGTCAACCACTTTTTTGGCAAAGGCAAGCTGTGCTTGGCTGGGTCTAGCCAGTGCATTGACAATGGCGACTTGGTTTGGATGAATACATAGCATCCCTGAAAAACCCAAATCACGCCACCCGTTGACCCGCTGGGTCAAACCGTCATCGTCATTAAAAGGCGGATATACGCATTCAATCGGTGGGGTGAGCGCATTGATAGCACTATGCAAGCTTAACTGATAACGGATTTGGTTGGCAACCATCTGCCCTGCCTCGCTGTCTGCGCGCACGCCCAATTTTTCACAGATATCCAAAAAACCAAAACTGAGCGCAGTCAATCCTGCTGCAGCAGCGATGTCGGGTATATTTGCCATGCCTTTGAGTGTCTCAATCAGGGCAATCATGGGTTTGGCGAGCGCATGACGCACGCGGTCAATCTCTATGGCGTGCTCGACTTTGGGTAGCACTACCCCAATCACATTGTTGATTGCGGACGCTGGCAAAGATTTGAGCAAATCAATATCGCCCGCTTGGTGGTTGCTACTTGCGGCATTGATACGCACCCAAACAGGCTGGGCATCAGCGCCGCTTAGATAATTGACCACATTATCACGTGATTGCATTTTGACACTATCACTGACTGCATCTTCTAAGTCAATTATCACCGTATCTGCGCCACGGGCAAAGGCTTTTTCCACCCGCTCAATATTGATGGCGGGTACAAACAAATAACTGGTTGCGCTCAATCCCTTGGGTTTTGCTACATTGTTTTCGCTCATGCGACATCCTTTTTCGTCAATTTTTGTTGATATATTGCCCTTTTTAGCAAACAACTTATCATACAGCTTATCAAATAACGCCGCCCTACCCAAAGTAGCGCATTTTTTAAGTTATTTTAAAACCGTCAATTTGGCTTTTTCACTGCGGCTAAACAGTAAATTTAACACGATGGCGACCACTGTCGCTGTACCGATACCACCCAAATTAAATTGTCCAATATGTAAGCTAAAATCTCCAGCCCCCATAATGACGGTCACCGCAGCAATGATTAAATTAGCATTTTTACTAAAATCAATGTGATTATCCAGCCAAATCTTGACCCCTGCTACCGTGATAAGCCCAAACACCACGATGGAAGCACCGCCCAATAATGGCGCTGGGATGGTATGAATAATCGCGCCAAATTTTGGTGACAGCCCCAGTAGCACAGCAATCAAGCCTGCCACCACAAAAACCGTGGTCGAGTATACTTTGGTCACTGCCATCACGCCGATATTTTCCGCATAGGTTGTCACGCCCGTACCGCCCATGCTCGATGACATCGCCGTACATAGACCATCGGCGAAAAACGCCCGTCCCATATAGGGCGATACTGCTTGTCCTGTCATGGCTTCCACCGCTTTGATATGGCCTAAATTTTCGGCGATTAAAATAAAGGCAACTGGGGCAATCAAAATCATTGCGTTGATATCAAATGTCGGATGATAAAAATTGGGTAATCCGACCCAAGCTGCTTGGGTAACTGGGGTAAAATCAATCGGCTTGCCATACCCAAGCACATTGGTGAGCACAAAATATGCCATATACGCCAATACCAAACCAATCAGTAGCAACAAACGACGTAGCATACCACGGCTAAACACAGCGACCGCACTGATACACAGCACCGTCATCAACGCAACCCAACTATCAAACTGGTTGCCCGACACGCCTTTGATAGTCACTGGCGCCAAATTTAGCCCGATAATCATCACAATCGCACCGGTTACCACAGGCGGCATGAGTTTCTCAATCCAGCCAACCCCTGTTTTCATCACAAGTAATCCGACCATGGCATAAAAAACACCACAGACAAAAATACCACCGAGCGCCACGGATAAATTACCGTTAAAGCCTGAGCCTGTATAAGCCGTCGCCGTGATGACAGGCGCGATAAACGCAAAACTTGACCCTAAATAACTGGGTACTCGCCCACCCGTTAAAAAGAAAAACAGCACCGTACTGAGCCCCGCCATCAAAATCGCAAGGTTGGCATCAAATCCCATCAATAACGGCGCAAGCACAGTTGCCCCAAACATGGCAAACGCATG
>ERZ650306.2210-NODE-2210-length-10156-cov-12.377685_pt1 | contig 10156 bp, 9 predicted proteins | sample MGYA00376242_ERZ650306 | MGnify/ENA primary metagenome ERZ650306 (study PRJEB26733, sample SAMN07839244) | wastewater metagenome | biome: urban; feature: wastewater treatment plant; material: waste water | place: USA: North Carolina | collected 2016-03-31 ...
GAAAGTATAATTTAATTTAATTTATTTGTCAAGGATAATTTTTATTATTTAGAAACTAATTTTTATCTATACTTATTTCTAAAATCTCTTGTAAGTTTTTGTTTTTAAGTATTCCATTTATTGTAATTCCCTGTTTTCCATAAAACTGATACAAATAGCTATATATATTTTCATTAAACAGTTTTAAATATATATCATTGATTAGCTCTGTGCAATATAATTTATCATTTTCTAACTCAAAGTCAATATCAAACTCTATTTTGTTTTTTTCATACTCTTCAAGAATTTGTATTATTTTTTCTGAATCAATTTCTTTGTTATATCTATAAACTGCTATTTTTGAAGCAAATTTTGTAAATTTTTCAAAAGTATCTATTTTTAAATCATCTTTTTCACTATTTGATTCAATATGATATATTTTTAGATTTTCACCAACTTTAAGTGCAATTGCAATATGAGAATATTTTGACTTATCAATATTGGAAAACATATTACTTAGAAAATTTCTCTCTTTTCTAAATATTATATCTCCACTTTTTATAATATTTAAGTCGAAAGATTGTTGATTTTCTTTTTTACTAATCTTTTTTTCAAATAAGTTGCTAGCTAAATATATTAATAAGCTAGCAACTATAAGAGATAAAAATAGTTTATTTTTCACTATTTACTTATATTTATCTTCCACTCATCTGCAAATTTTTCTAAATTGTAACTCTCTTTATTTATCTTTCCATCTTTTCCATAAATTTCTGCTGTTACGATAGCTGAAGTTTTTCCATTTTCTTGAACATCAACAACTTTATATTTTGAAACATCTTTAGTTACACTTTTTAGACAAGTTGATAATGCACTATCTTCTTTTATAGCACCTTTACATTGCATAGCTAGAGCAAATGCCATAACTTGTTGAGTAGATTGAGTTGAATATTTTCTAAAATCTTCAACATTTCCATCTTTCATAGCATTTAAGAATGCTAATGTTGCACCTTTTGGACTATTATCACTGCATCCTGCTAAAACTAACAATCCAATAATTGTTATAAATATTAATTTAAATATATTTTTCATTTTTTTTCCTTATTGTTTCTCTATTTTTAAATAAGCAAATATTTTTGCAATAAATGCCACAAAAAGTATTAAATATCCTAAACCAAATAGTGGAACTAAAACAATACCAACAATATAACCTTTTGCAACTAGTTGCATTAAAGGTACATTATATTCAATTCCAATAGAGTTTAAAGCTTTATAAAATTTTATAATAGAAAGAATTCCAAAAATTATATAAACAACAAATCCAAAAATCATAGTACCAATTCCAACTCCAGCTCCAAAGTTTGAATTCATATCCATAGATGCCATACTTCCTACTAATCCAGCTCCCATAATAATACCCATTAAAACTGTTCCCACTAGCAAAAAGATAACTCCAAAAATATAATTTTTGAAAATATCTCTATCATTTTTTGCATTATCAGATAGTTTTTTGATACCAAAAATCTCTAAAATCACCCCTATAAATCCAAATAAAAACCCAATAAATGGAATTATCGTAAAAAATGTTAATCCAGAACCAATAGCCCCAAAAACTGCACCTTTTCTAGCTTCGCTTCCTTCAATATTTAAAGAAGTAGCAAAATCTGGAATTTGTGATTTTACTAAATATATTGCCTTTGCCTCATTTCCATCTATTTCAAAATCAACATTTTGATTTGCTTTTGGACTTTCACTTGATTTCCACTCACTATTTGAGAAACTATATCTTTGACCATCATCACCAGATATTATGCCTGTGCTTTCTTGAATATTATAATCTAATATTTTACCTTTCATTTTTTGCTCCTTGTTTTAAATTTTTATTTTATATCATTTTTTAAAGCTGGTTGCCCTAGCTCTACTAAATTTGCATTTGATTTAGAAAAATACTCTTCCCAAAAGTTTTTTAAAGATATTAAAATCTTTGGGTCTCTGTATGTTGTGCTATTTTTTCCAGTTATTATTCCTGTTCCAACAACATACAAAGAAGCTCCTCCAAAATCACTAAAAAGAGAGTTTTTCTCAACAATTTGTATCTCTTTTTTTGTATCAATTAATCTTGTTGCTCCTTTTGAATAAAAAGAGCTAATAGTTGAATTTTCTAATAAATCTGAAGCTAGAATTACTATTTTCTCATCTGCTTCTATTTTTGAAATAACATTTCTACCAAAATCATCTAAAGCATAAAAAATATCAGATTTTGCAATCTCTTCATCTGGTTTTAAAAAAGATTTTTTTATATTTTCTACAGTTTGTACTTTTGCAAAACCAACTTGATCTTTTAAACACTTATCAATCTTTTTCAGACTATCTTTTCTTTCATTATATCTTTGTTTATCATCTAGTGGTTTATCTAGCTTAAACTCAAAAACCTTTTCGTTGTAGTGATTTCCTATAAATGCAGAAAATTTAGCAATATAGATATAATTTCCAGCTTCAATATGTTTTATACTGTTTTTCAAAATCTGTTCTTGCAAACTATTATTAAAAAATGTTGTTTCATCGATAAGAACAAAAATTGCTTTATCTATTTTTGTATCTGGCTTAGCTTCACTTTTATAAATATCATAACAAGAACTATTTGCATTTAAAAAAAGAGTACTTAATATTAAAATAGTAAAATATTTTATAATTCTCATACTAGCTCCACTTTTTCATCACAATTAGGACAAAATTTTGCTTCTATATCATCATCCACAAAATTACATTTTGGACATTTTTTTTCAGTTTTAACATCTAATCCACAAGTACATCTCTTTGCGCCTTTTTTTAAAGGTTTTTTGCACTCTGGATTACGACATAATTCTATTTCATTTTTTGTTGTATCTATTTTGTTCTCTCTTGTAGTAATTGCTGGATTAGTGTTATTTTTTTCAGAAGAGTTATTACTTTCTGTAGGTGTTTGTTCTTTTTTTTCTTCTGATTGAATTTTAACATACTCTTTAAAGGTTCTATTATCCTTAGTAATTAATAAATTCATCCCTTCTGCTGATGAAGAAATTTGAGTTCCTCTTTGGTTCATCCTTTGTTGTAGTAACTTTAACTTTTGTTCAGCTATTCTACTAATACTTTCTTTTTTTCTTTTATAGTATTCTATATAATCTTGTTTGTTATCAAATCCATCTATATAATTAAAAGCTTCTTCACTCTTTTTGCCAGCGAATCCCCATTTCATTCCAAAAAGAATCCCCAAAAGTTGAATAAATATAAAAAGAACTGCTAAAACTATAAATGTTGCCCAACCACCTTTTCTATCACTATCTTGTGCTTCATCAAAAGCTTTTGTGTCAGCACTCTCTTGTGTTTGTACTAAAGAAGTAGGTAAAGATTGTTCATAAACATTTGTTTGTGTCATTGATTTCTCTTCAGTTAGCTGTTTTTCTAAAACCTGCCCTCTTACATATGTAGCTCCAATTGCAATTACAACTACAAAAATTGCAGTTACTATTGAAATAATCCAAGTTGGAGTAACAGTTGCATTTGTACTAACTCGATTTAAAAGTTGTGAATAATTTTTTTCTTCATCATCAATATTGTTATTCTCTAACTTTACTTTACTATCTGGTTCTAAATTCTTTTTATCTTCTCTTCTATCATTTGAATAATAAGTTCTTATTTTCTTTAAAATGCTATTTTTATATACTTCATGACCTGTCCAATGCGTAAAACCTACAAGAATAATTGAAATTATTAAAGCAATACCAAATGCACCATATTGTTGAAGTGATTCACTAGCTCCTGGAATTGTAAATCCAGCCAAAACATAAGCAAACCCTAAAGCTTCCAAAATAACCAATGCAAAAACAACAATCCACATAATAAGAGGAAATGGTTTTCTTCCTAGTTCATCAGCTTTAGATAAATATGATTTACATCTATCATAGTGCTCTGGGTCTTTATCAAATCTATCATAGTATCTATGGAAATCTGAACAAAGTGTAGTCTCACTACTAAACCAACCTTTTTCATCAACACTTGTAATATCTTTAGAAAGCTTAGATATTTTTCCAATTATTGGAAAACTATACCATGTGCAAGTCCACCAAAATTTAACTCTATCCCAATATTTCATTATAATAACAGCTGTTATTAATGAAAGTAAAATTATTGATATTAATAACCTTTGAGTTACCAAAAAATCCTCTAAAAACTCTATCATCTTTTCCCCTTTTTCTATTTTATTCTTGCTATATCAAACTCTTTTTCAAAAATTTGACTATTTTTTGTGTAGTACAAAATACCTTTTGAACTATTTACATTTTTCTCATCAAACACTATATCCATACACTTCATTTGAGTATCTGTCTCATCAAAAAAGACTCTATATATAAGACCTTGTGTCCCTTGATAAGTATTTATTGAAGTTGTTAGTTCCAAAGTTGGTTTTGCATCTTTTTCACCCTTATAATCACTATAAAAAGTTGCTTTTGGATAAGTTGAAACAGTTGAGCCATTTTCCAATACAGCTACTGGACTTATAGCAATCAAACTTCCATTTATATTTGTAACAAATGGCACACTATTTAAACCTTTTTTATAGTCAATAGTTTTATGAACAACTTTATTAGTTTCAAGAGACTTTACATCTGCTTTTGCTCTTGGTTTATCTGCTAAACAATTTTGATACATACTTGTAGATGCACTTGCTTGTGCTTTTGTAATAAAAGAAAAACTACTTGATTGAACAATAGATTCTCCAAAATTTGTCTTTAAAGCAAAGCTATTATCTACAACTTTTTTACCTTGGAAATCAAAAATATCTTTTGAAGAGCTTATCTCTTTAATGCTCTCTTTTTGTTTTGTGTCTGATAACTCTATATTTGTTTTTGATATTTTTTTATTTTCTTCTTCTATTTTATTGTTTGTAGTCTTTTTTACTGTAGTATCTTGTTGTATAACTTGATTTGATTTTTTATTTTTTGTTAATACAACATTTTTTGGTTCAACTTTTTTGAAAAACTCAGGATTTGAAGTTTTTGAAGCATATTTTAAAATATCATTTTCATCTTTTAATTCAACAATTTCAACTCTTCTATTTTTAGAAGCACCCTCTATTGTATTATTATTTGCAATAGGATTATTCTCTCCAGCTCCTAAAAAGTAAATATTTGATTTTTTAACTCCATTTTTACTAAAAATATCACCAACATTTTTAGCTCTATCTTCTGATAACTTTTGATTATATGAAGAGTTTCCACTATCATCTGTATGACCAATTATTAGGATTTTTTTATCGCTATTTTTGTACTCATTTGCAATTTTTCCAAAAACTTGTTCAGATTTTTTACTTAAATTGCTTGAGTTTAGCGCAAATTGTTCTTCATCTGAAAAAACAGTAAAAGAATCTCCTATAACATTTTTACTATCAACTTTTTCATTTGAATTTTGAGATAGAACTTGATTGTCATTTTGTACAATATTTTGAGAAACAACTTCAATTTTCTCTTCTTTAGATAATTTTGCTAGATTTTCTCTTCTTGTATCAATTTCATTTCCAATTAAATATCCAATTCCACCACCAACTAATGCGCCAATTACTAAGCCAGCATCACCACCTAATTGTTTACCAATAACAGCTCCAGCTCCAGCTCCAACAGCAGTTCCGCCAATTTTTCCAGCATTTTGTTCTAATACCGCAGCACAACCACCAAATAAAAGTAAACAAGATGTTGTAACTGCAATAGTTTTTGTAATATATAATTTATTTAATAACAATTTAAAATTCTCCCCTAAATAGATAATCTTTATAAAAAGAGGTTAATCCTCTTCTTTTTTATTTTCCTCTTTTACTTCATTTTTTTCAATATCAGATTCTTTAGTTTTAATATCTTCTTTCACATCACTTTTATCTAAACTATCGCTATGTAAATCTTCACCTTCAAAAACTATTCCACCATGTTCTTTTATAATCTCTCTAACTCTTTCACCTGTAATTACCTCTATTTCAAGTAATTCAGAAGTCATTTGTTCAATTGCATCTTTATTATCTCTTAAAGCTTGCAACACAACTTGATATCTTTCATTTAAAGTAGTTTTTACATGATCATCTAAATCTTTTGCCATAGCATCTGAGAAATCTTTTTGAGTTTGTCCACCTAAGAACTGATTTGTTCTTCTTTCTAGTACCATAAGCCCAGCTATATCACTCATTCCATAAATAGTTGCCATAGATTTGATAATATTTGTAGCTCTCTCTAAATCATTTCCAGCACCCGTACTAATCTCTCCTATAAATACCTCTTCAGCAGCTCTTCCACCTAATAAAACATCAACTTCAGCTATTAGCTCATGTTTTTGCATTAAATATTTATTCTCTTCAGGAGTATTTAGTGTATATCCAAGTGCAGCTAAACCTCTTGGAACAATAGATACTTTATTTACTTTTTTAGCACCTTTTGTAATTTCAGCCATAACTGCATGTCCACTTTCATGATAAGCAACAATTTTTCTCTCTTTTGGAGATATTCTTCTTGATTTTTTTTCAAGTCCAGCTATTTGTCTCTCAACAGCCTCTTTAAAATCACTTGGCTCTACTTCCTCTTTATTTGCACGTCCAGCTAAAAGAGCAGCTTCATTTATAATGTTTGCTAAATCAGCACCAGCAAGTCCTGCTGTCATCTTTGCAACCTCTTTTAAATCTACATCTTTTGAAATTTTTACATCTTTAATATGAACATTTAAAATCTCAATTCTTCCTTCATAATCAGGTTTATCAACTAAAACTTGTCTATCAAATCTTCCTGGTCTTAAAAGTGCTGGATCTAAAACTTCAGGTCTATTTGTAGCTGCAAGAACTATTACAGGAGCTGTTTCAGTAGAAAATCCATCCATCTCTGCTAAAAGTTGATTTAAAGTCTGCTCTCTCTCATCATTTCCACCCATTGGTCCGCCAGAGGCTCTGCTTTTACCAATAGCATCAATCTCATCAATAAAAATAATAGCAGGAGCTACTTTTTTTGCTTGTTCAAACAAATCTCGCACTCTACTTGCACCTACTCCAACAAACATCTCAATAAATGCAGATCCTGAAACAGATAAAAATTGAACATCAGCCTCTCCAGCAACTGCTTTTGCTAAAAGTGTTTTACCTGTACCTGGAGGACCTACAAGTAATACACCTTTTGGAATTTGAGCTCCAAGTCTTACATATCTATCTGGTGCTTTTAAGAAATCTACAACTTCTCTAACCTCTTCTTTAGCCTCTTTATTTCCAGCCATATCATCAAATTTTACATTTGGTTTTTCAGAATTTATCATCTTTTTAGATGAACCAATTCCAAGGATTCCACCACTTCCACCACCCATAGATTTTTGCATTCTTTTAACCAAAAACATCCAAATAGCAAAAAATAAAAATATTGGTAAAACCCATCCAAAAAGAATATCAGATAGAAGATTCTCTTCGCTTATTCCACCATAAGAGATACCACTTTTTTCCAACTCAGGAATTAATGTCTCATCAGGAACAACTCTTCTTGCTGTATAAGTAACTCTTTGCATTCCATCATTTTTACTAACAGCTCTAATTAGAGTATTTCCAATACCAACATACTCAATTTTTCCACTTACAATAAGTTTTTTTAACTCAGAATATGTAATTGTTTTGCTTACATTACTTCCATAAGCTTGAATATTTGAATTTGTAGCATTTGTTTCACTATCAGGAAAAATTGCTTTAAATGCAAAAATTGTTACAAGCGAAAATGCAACAAATATCAAAAGTGGATTATTGTTAAAAAAATTATTGTTATTATTTTGATTATTGTTTGGATTGTTATTTTGTTGTTTATTCATCATTATTTATATCCCTCTTATTTTTTAAATACCATTGTTACCCACTCATTTTTGTGAATAATTTTTAGCTCTTTTAAATTAGAAAATTTACTTAAAACTCTCTTTTCATGCTTATCTAAAATACCAGAAACTATTATAATTCCACCATCTTTTGTAGAATTTATCAAATCATCTGCTATCATAACAAGAACATCTGCAATAATATTTGCCAAAACTACATCATATTTTTCTTTGGCAAAATTTACAGAACCAATCCAAGATTTATTTATCTCTTGATTATTTAAAGCAAAATTTGATTTTGTACTCTCTATACAAATTTCATCTGTATCACAAACATCAACAACTGCACCTTTTTTTGCAGCTGCAATTGCTAAAATACCACTTCCTGTTCCAACATCTAATAAGCTATCACCTTTTTTTACAAACTCATCAATTGCTAATAAACAAGAAGAAGTTGTTTCGTGATGTCCTGAACCAAAAGCAAGTGCTGGGTCTATTAAAATATCAATTTTTCCCTCTTTTGCTTCACTCCATGATGGTCGCACATAAAAGCTTCCAACTTCAACAGCTTGTATAGAGTCTTGATATTTTTTTATCCAATCTATACTCTCTTTTTTTTCACATTTTATATAACATTTTGTATTTAATGCTTTTGCAAATTTTTCAAGTGGTTCCTGAAAATCTTCAAGGCTCTCTTCACTTCTAACAATTATTTCACCATCATTTTCTTCAATTGCATCATCTGTAAGTGATAAAATTAGATTTAAAAACAGTTCATAATTATCTTCTGGTTTTATTAGTAATTCAAAATACTCTTTTGACAAATAAAAATTCCTTTATATTTTTTTAAAAACTCAATATTCTATCTAAATAACTTTTTAATCAAATTAAATCTAAAAAAAGCTCTCTATTAAATCTCTCATTATATTTTTGTCACTAATTTGATTTACTAAATCTCTAAACTCATTTGCCCCTGTATAACCTTTTGAATAAGCGTGTAACAATTTTCTAAAAATTATAGCTCCATAGTCTCCATGAAACTCAAGCATTTTGTCATAGTGTTCTAAAATAATCTCTTTTTTTATAGAATTATCAATATCTTCAAGCTCATGTTTTAATTGATAAAAAACCCAAGGTTTACCAATAGCACCTCGTCCTATCATAACACCATCAGCTTTTGTGTACTCTAAAACCTCTTTTGCTTTTTTTGGATTTCCTATTAATAAATCAACTTCAGCTGGTCTATAAAACTTTGGATTTACTTTTACAACAGTTTTCCCACTAGCTTTATCTATAGCTATCTCATTTTCATCTTTACCTTTAAACTCAAGCTCAACCCCAACAGCTTTAAATGCCATCTCTACAAAATCCCTAACCGTTTCAGTTCTATTTGTAGCTAGTACAAAAGTATCAGGCTCTTTTGCTTGAAGCATAAGATACATACCCTCCACATAATCCTTTGCAAATCCCCAATCTCTTTTTGCATCAAGATTTCCAAGCTCCAAACAATCAAGCTTTCCTAGCTTTATCTTTGCAACACTATCAGTGATTTTTCTAGTTACAAACTCTCTTCCCCTTAAAGGCGACTCATGGTTAAACAGTATCCCACTTGTAGCAAAAATATTATAAGACTCTCTATAATTTACCACCATCCAGTGAGCATAAAGCTTTGCTGCTCCATAAGGACTTCGTGGATAAAAAGGCGTTTTCTCTGTTTGTGGAATCTCTTGAACCAATCCAAACATCTCAGAAGTACTAGCTTGGTAAAACTTGATTTTTGGATCTACTACTCTTATAGCTTCAAGTAAATGCACACATCCAAGCCCAGTTATATGTGCTGTTGCAAGTGGTTGCTCAAACGAAACTCCCACAAAACTTTGAGCAGCAATATTATATATCTCATCAGGTCTAATTTCAGCCACCATTCTAATACTATTTGCCATATCAGTTAAATCATACTCAATCAAATGCAAGTTTGGATTTTTTTCAATTCCTAACTCTTCAATTCTCCAAAAATTAACAGAAGCAGTTCTTCTATATGTACCATATACCACATAACCTTTTTCTAGTAGCAACTCTGCTAAATATGCACCATCTTGTCCCGTAATTCCTGTAACTATCGCTTTTTTCATTTTCTTTCCTCTTTATATACTAAATTATCAATCAAAGATAACTCTTCTAAATTATTAGTAAGTATTATAAATTTTACAAAAAGATTTGACATTTCGTGAATACTCTTTATGTAATCATATTTTATTTCAAAAAGTTTATTTTGAGCATCAAAAAGCTCTACTATGCTTCTAAGTCCCTTGTCATAAGCTAGTTG
>ERZ650306.2211-NODE-2211-length-10156-cov-5.587665_pt1 | contig 10156 bp, 8 predicted proteins | sample MGYA00376242_ERZ650306 | MGnify/ENA primary metagenome ERZ650306 (study PRJEB26733, sample SAMN07839244) | wastewater metagenome | biome: urban; feature: wastewater treatment plant; material: waste water | place: USA: North Carolina | collected 2016-03-31 ...
GGAAAACACCCACGGGTGAAAACGCTTTAATGACTCCTCTTTATTGGGTTTAAGGTATACTTTGTACATATATATAATGTGATTAATGTGGTAATGTGATAATGTGCATTACATTACCACATTATTATTGGCTTCTATCTCAAAATCTCCTGTCCGTTTCAGTTCTTGCAGCTTGTTGTAGATGTTGAGGCATGCCCAGGCATCGGTGGCGGCATACAGTTTCTGCGGTTCGGTCAAGGTTTCGGCTTCCCAGTTGGAAAGGCGCTGGCTTTTCGAAATCTTTTCCCCGAAGAGGATGGCGTATATCTTCTGCAGGCTTTTGTCCTGGATGCCGAAAGCGCGGACGTATTCCTGCAATTCAATGCACGCATGTTGTTCGAAAGGAGCACGCTTGTGCAGCATCATGAAGTCATCCCGCAAGGAAAGGCCTACTTTCGTTACACTTGGGTTTTCCAGCAATGTGATAACCGGCAGAGTCAGTCCCGTCAGGTTGAGGCGGAACAGAAAGCAATGTTCCTCTGAGGAAATCTGCAGCAGGGCCACCTTGTGTATCTGTCCTTTTGTGAACGATGGACGGGTTTCGCTGTCTATGCCCAGCAACGGGCAGGACTTCAGATAGGCGACTGCCTTCTCCGCTTCCCACGGTGTCTGTACGACATGTATCTGTCCCGGAAAGGCGGCTTTGGGCAGGTCTTTCACTGTTTCTTTATCTATTGTTCTTTTGATAACCATAATTTAATATTCAAAGTCTGCGGTTTCCTCCTCTTCATCCTCGCCTTGCGCATACTTCACCTCGTGCAGGGCACGCAGGGTGTTGACAAGCTTCTGTCCCCAATGGAGGCGGAAGTTTTCCTGGCAGATGGCAAGCGAATCGTTCATCGTCTCGTTGAAACCCAGCTGGAATACGAAGATAAAGTCCTTGATGTCCTGGTATATGTCGGCCAAGTCTTCGGAAATGTTCCTGGTGATGGGCTGGTCACTATACTTCATGTCGGATACGAATACGTCCAGGTAGTCGTCTTTCTCGGCCAGGATATTGGCGAGGTTCATGCGGAGTACCTCATAGGTCTCTTCGGTGACGAATGTTTCCGGCGCCTCGTCTCCTATGGTTTCGCACTCGGGCAGCATGGAGGCCTTCAGGTAGAGCAGCGGAAGTATTTTTAAGGAGGTATCGACGAACGCGGAACGTTTCACCCCTTCCGCTTGTTCCAGAAACTTGCAAAACTCGGCGGCTACGGTCACAAACTCTACGGCATTCCGGTCGAATATCACTTGACTTTCTTTTTTCATATCTTCTTGATTTGAAACGCAAAGATAGCGCAAACCGAAAGTAGAAGCAAATTAATTGGCAGGATTATTCTTTTTTCACTACATGATATTCTGTTCCTCTTGTCTTCCGGCGGCTGCTGATGCCCAGTTTGTGGAGTGCACGTCCGAACAGAGCCACTTTATTGATGGACAGCCGGTCTTTGGTCTTGGTTTGCAAGAAGGAGAGAATCTCCATAGGGGTCATCCAGTCTCCTTCCTCTTCATTTTCGGCGGGATGGAAGTGGCAGAGGAAGAGCTGTTCCAACGGTGTGGGCTGTTCAAACTCCCGGTTGGTCTGTTTCAAGATGGCTTCGTCGGAATCGTCCAGCCAGTAGCGTTCACCTTTGGCTATGGCATCCATGGCTTGTGCGTAGAGTTGCCGGTAGTTGATGGTGACATTGGTATGGATGGGGCCGGTGACTTCGATGCAGATGAAACGGCGGCTGCCGCTGGGGTCTGTCAGCAGGTCTTTCTGGTTGCTGGTGGCTATAAAGGAGGCGTAGCGTCTTATTTCCTGGATGGCGGTGCCGTAAGGCTTGCGCAGGTTTGCCACGGGTTTCTGCAGCAGATGCTTTAGAAAACCTTGCTGATTGACGCTGATTTGGTCGAATTCGTCGATGTTTATCAGGAAAAAGCGGCCGAGGCTCCGCTCTGCGTCCTGCTTGCTTTTGAAGTCGATACTGTCGGTATATCCGAAGCGCAGTTCGGGTGGCAGCAGGATGCGGCAGAAGGTACTTTTACGATAGCCTTGGGCTCCGACCAGTAGGGGAGACGTGTTGTTTCCATGCTGACGGTCGATGTTTTGCCAGTGCGCCGTCATGCTGAGAAACCAGCGGTAGAAGAGTTCCCGCCAGTACGGATTGTTGCAGGGGACGAGGTCGGCCAATGCGCGGATACGGTCCTTGCCGTCCCAATGTCCGGTGCTGTTCAGATATTCTTCGATGGGGTTGTATAGCGGCACGTAGTCCGAAGACAGGAAGCGGGTGATGTCGCGGTCCCACACACGTACTCCCTCTTTCAGTGCCTTCATGGCGATGCTGCTGCGTACGCGCTGGTCGGCAGGCTGGAAGTAGAAGTGGATGGAGTCGCGCTGCCGGTATTCCAAGTCGCCAAGCACGGTGTTGTAGCGGAATTCGTAGCGGCGTTTCATGAACTCCTCCAGCCGGAAAGCAGTTTCCTGGTCTTTGTTCAGGCTGCTGCGGGTGCCGAAGCCTTTCAATTCCCCGTAAAGGTTATGCAGCGTCAGGCGTACAAGGGGTTCGTCTGCCTCCCGGTAGTAGTGCATCAGTGTCTGGCGCACCGCTTCTTCTTCAGGAATGCCGGCTTTGAAGCAATGTTCGGCAAGGCGGGACAGCAGCGGGCGCAGGTCGTCGCCCCGTCGCCAGTTGTCCAAATCGCGGAAGGCGCGGTCGAGGGCGGCCTCGAAGAGCAGGTTGCATGTGTCCGCCACTTCGTAGCCGGGAGTCATTCTCAGCAACGGATTGCTTTCCTGCTGTTTCCGTTGGCGGTAGTTGTCTTCCGAGGGCAGGGCGCAGGGCTGTTCCAGGCAGAAGGCCACGGCGGTGGGGCTATAATAGGGCTGTTCGTCCACGGTCATCCGGCAGCTTTGTAGGAGTGAAGGAGCCTGGAGGGTGATGGGGAAAGGGAGAAGGGGTTGGTAGCACTTCACTGCCAGGCGGTAGGCGTGGGCGTGGAATAAGGCGATATCGTCTTCATTCTTTGGAAGCCCTCCGTCGGGCAGGGTGAAGCGTACCCATATTTTGGCGCTTCGTCCGCTGGAGCCACAGAAGGCGGCAAAGGTTTGCGGCAGCAGGGCGGCTTGTTGTTTCACCAGTTCGGCTTCGGCCACCCCGGCCAGATTGTTTACTTCCAGTAGTACCAGCCCGTTGTAGGTCTTTATCCGGTGTTCTCCTGCTTTGGTGCGGGTCATTTCTACGGCGGGATAGAGACGCGGCAGTCTGTCGATATGCTCATATCGGGCGTTGGTCCCTTTCAAATGCGGGATGATGCTACGCAGCTCCGTAATGTATCCGGTCTTGTTCTCTGTTTTCAGCTTTTCCATCAACATGTCCGTTTCTTGTGTGCTGACGGCCTCTTTTCCGCTTTCGCGTTCCTCTCTGATCAGTGTGATTTTCATTCTTTATCGTGTATGTAATATTCTTGTAAAGATACGCCGGGAAAGGGGGGGATACAAGCTTTTCAAGGATTATTTTCCGATTGGCTTCTTTTTTGGGGTGGAATGTCTATATGTTTCTTTTATAAAAGGTGTTTGTTTCTTTGCTTATCCCCATAGTTTTGTCTATTTTTACACCAGAGTTTATGAACAGTCCACTAAAGTGGTCTTTCTTGTTCATATTAGTGAACGGAGCAGCTCACTACAGTGAACGGTTCTGCTCACGGGCTGGGCTGTGATATAACCTTGGTACTTCAACAGACTGCGTACGTACTTCGCACGTGTTCCGTGCAGTGCTTTATCGTATAATGTAACCCTTTAACGCAGTTTGAACTATGGCTATTTTGTTTGATTGGTACGAGAATCCGGACTCGTACGACAAATCTCCGGAAGATAAAATCCTTCATCCCCGTCTCCGCCTAAATGGGAGCAGGTCTACCGATGAATTGCGGCGGGACATCCAGGCACGTTGCTCATTGACAGAAACCGATGTGACGGCTGTGCTTGATGCTGTGTCGCACGTCATGGGCAGGGAACTTGCCGAAGGAAGGCAGGTGCATCTCGACGGCATCGGCTACTTTCGCGTGTCGCTCACCACGATCGAACCGGTAGTGGCTGCTACCAAGCGTAAGTTGACGAAGGTGAAGATGGCGGGTGTGAAATTTCGTGCCGACCAGAAACTGAAAAATGAAATTGGTACCATCAAGGCAAAGGCTTTGAAGGCAAACGAGCATTCGGCTAAACTGACGGATAAAGAGATAGACCGTCGGCTGACCAACTATTTCGCCACTCGCCCTTTTATGACACGGAATGACTTTCAAAGCGTTTGCGGCATGATGCGTACTACTGCCATGCGGCATATCCGTCGGCTGCGCACCGAAGGAAAGTTGAAGAATGAGGGAACAATGCTGCAACCGATTTATGTACCCGTTTCAGGATATTACGGTAAGAATGAGTGACTTATAACTTTGAACGAAGAAATCTTGTGGTGAGGGCAAATTTTGCCCTCACTTTTTAAATTTGCTCTCACCCACCTCTTGAATGCCGATGAATAGGGCGATGCGTGCGAAAGGTGAGGGTGGTGAGGGTGGATGTGTGAAATTTAGTTTAGTTTGATGGGCGGCTGAATATGGGTATTCCCATACGGTGTATATGTTCCAAAAGGTCGGCATTCTTTAATTTGCCATAGATGGAAAGGTCTACGCTGTAAGGCAAAAGCAGGTCGTCTATTTCATCGGAAAGGCTGCTTAAAGTATTATACGTAAGTCTGTCTCCCATCAGCGTGATGTCTATGTCGGAAAAAGGCTTGAAATTTCCTTTGGCTCGTGAGCCGTACAAAACAGCCTGCTCTATTTCTTCATGTTTCCGGAAGAGATTGCATAGCTTTTCCAGTTCATTGTCGGTCAATCCGTACATAGCTCAATCGAATAAGGATGGTGTATTCAAGGATTGCATTTTCTCTTCAAATCTGCAGAATAGGGGGAAATAGAAGTTTGTGATGTTTTCATAGATTTCAGAGACTACATCGTTGTCATAATTGTGCGATGTCAGATTTCGGGCTTCTATAGTCTCCATCCATTGCTTGTCATCAATCAATCCCATTTCAAGGGCTTTGCGTATGGCATCACGGGAGCCGCGGATGTCGGTATACCCCTGATACTCGGCATAGTCCTTCATCACTTTCCAAGCCAGTTCGTGGGTATATTCAAAACGCTGTATCATGCCTTCCTGCAATAATTCGTCCACTCCATCGTTGAACGCTAATTGTTCGGACATGATTGCCATGGCTTGGCTTAATTTGGCTAAAGCCTTGCGGTAGTTGGAAAAACGCTGTATCCATCGTATGTCTTGCTGTACCATGATAGCTGTCTGTTTTTAAGTAAGCAAATATAAGCTTCTTTTGTGTAACGAGCAAATGGATGGGGGCTTTTTCGTGAAAGCTGTCTGGGGCTATTTTGGAGAAAGGCTGTTTTTAGGTGTGGAATAAGTTCCTGAATTTGTTGAGCCGATGTCGAAATAGTTATATATGTATGTTCTGGTTCCACATGCATTTATGAAATCAACCGTTACGCAAACTCGTTCAATTTCATGACTGTTCCGACTGCTGAAAGTAGTGAAATAATATCCTTGCATGTCTACCTCCCAATCGCAGTCAACACTCCAATGAAAATCATGCGCACCTTCAGGAATAGGATTCAATCCGCATTCACCTCCGCTTTGTGACAGATAGCCATATATAATGTCATGGTCATTTTCTTGTATTCCTGATACATTGAAAGTAATTGGTTTGGAAAACTGAACAGTGTATTCCTTTGTGTGTACTATTGCGGTTAAGGTCGTATAAATGGAACTGCCTCCGGGTGTCCCTAAATTATTCAGGGTGATAGCAGGTGATGCCTGATTTAATTGCGAATATAAATCGTTGCCAACAATCCAATCCACTGTTGCTTTTGTGGGAAAATTCTTGATACTGAATGTCCCGTTGTCACAGATTACGTCAGGGCCAATCAGTTGCATTGATGTCTTAGATACACTCAAAGGTAGCTCATTGGTAAAATTATCGGTTTGATTTTTATATTTGTAGCTCACTTTGACACTTGCGTTACCGGGTTGTGTCGGTACGATTGTTACCGTAGAGCTGTTCTGACCACTTACTATCTTAATATTCTTCCCGGTCCAATAAAATGTATGTGCCTTGCTGTCATTGATGGAATATATGTATTCTTTATATTGTTCAATATTTCTGTAGCCATCTATTTGAGGACCCATATTGGGAAAACTGATATTGCTTTTCCGAGCCATGAAATACTCTTTTGCTCCGATAGAATTTATGTAGAAATCATGGACTTCTACTCCGACATCGCTGTTCTTGAAGGCTTGCTTTGATTTCAAATTTATTTGGAATCTACTTTGTGTGACAGATGCACTTTGAGAGACTTCAGCGAATAGATTTTTATCGTAAGTCCACTTTATGCCCGTATCTTTGTTTATGGAATAATTGCACCAAAGTGTTATCGTATCTCCCAATTCAAATGTTGAAGGGGCATTGATTGGCATAGGTTTCATTTTGACATTGATGTTTCTTAGATCTGCGGTAAGTTCGATTGTACTTTTTTCAGGACGTACCATCAGGGTAGAATTACTACCTGCTTTAGTCCATAATACATTTATTGGAAAATGGTTTTTTCCTGCTGGAATTTGGGTTACCCATGTACTCTCGAATCGTTCTTGGTAGTTTGTTTTGAATCGTGCTTCTCCACCGACTGCTGAAATTCTTATACCTACAGATTGTTTTTGTATAGGAATACTTAAATCATAAGTGTAGTAACCATCATTAACATAGGGGTTCATTTCGCCCGTAATAGTACCGCTTATGTAGGAAGCACGTGTTGTGACATCAGAATAGAAATCCTTATCTTGTAACTCGTCTGTTTGTTCTTCTTTGTTGCAACTACTATTGATGAAGCAGATTAGTAGTACGAAAAATATGTTCTTCTTTTTCATGATATGTTTCTTGTTAGTATGTTATGAACGAAGGGAAAGTATATGATATTGATTTATGGTTCCTTTTAGAAGGTGCTATTCGTGTTTCTATACACCTTTTAAAGGGAATAACAAAAGCGTCCATACATTTGTATTTAGATACATGGAATGTATGAACGCTTTAATTAAATCCAAACGAGGTACAGCGCGATATGCTGTTTTTAGTTGATTACCAACCCGGATTCTGCTTCATGTTTTTATTCAGGGTCAACTGTGTAGTTGGAATCGGGTAGAAATAATGTTTGGCTTCATAAGTACGGATTTGTGCATCGGAGGCATCTATATATCCGTTCTTGGTCGCTTCTTCACAGTCAGGCACATTGCTTACGTTGGCGCCCAACATGGTGTTCGGGTACTTGGTTGAATCCAATTTGTCGAGCTGGTGCCAACGGATTAAATCCCAATATCGGTACCAGTTATCCATAATCAGTTCGCAACGGCGACAGCGGCGTATCTCCCAAATCAGATTGCTTACTCCCATATTATTGGCAGGATCGGCATCTGGAGTAGTTGTCATAGCCGGCAGGCCGGCACGAGCCTGAAGCTTGTTTATGGAGTTGTTGAGATCGTCTTGTGTGAGAGAACCCATTTCGGCTTTGGCTTCTGCAAAGTTCAGATAAATAACTGAAATCCAATAGAGCGGGCAGTCGGTGTATTGGTAGCCGATGTTGTTTCGGTCGCTAACACTCAATTCTTCGGGGTTATCATACTTGGCGATGCCATAACCGGTCGATGTGGTGAAGGCTGCTACACCGGCACGGCTGTAGGCGTGGCCTCTGAAAGAAAGTACCGGGTCAAGAATTTCGGACAGGCGCTTGTCGCGTACGGCCAAAACCTCTCTTATAGAGTAATTTTTGTCTGCATCCAATACGGCTGCATCGTCCTTGTTTTTCGAGGTTGTTGCCAACGGTTTTCCATCAAGGAAAAGGAAACTGTCGAATGCGTCCTTTGAAATGCCGTGCGTACCACTTGTGTTGATTGTGTAGTCAATGGTGGAGTGCCTTAGCGAACTTTGTGCATAAGGCTTGTAGAAAATCATTTCCGGATTGCTTGCCAGGCTGACAGAATTATAGTTGGCTTTGTAACTGTTACTTAGAGAGTAGTTTTTGGCCATAAGATATTCGCAGGCTGATACACATTCTTGCAAGTATTTGTTGGCGCGGCTCTCATCAGCGGCTTTGCCATTCTCAGCTTGAGTGCGATATTTGCAGTATGTACCTTCATATAAGGTGATGTCTGCTTTCATGGCATATGCCATGTCGGTGCTGAAACGTTGCCGATTGCTGTTTGCGGTAATGTGTTCGCACGCATAATTGATGTCTGCCAGCACATGGTCCATCACTTCATCCCGGTCGGTGCGTGGTCCGTAGAGGGCTTCGTTGTCGGCTGGGTCGATAACTTTGTCTATCCATTGAACATCGCCGTACATACGGACCAACTGATAGTATTCCCACGCACGGTTCATGCGTGCAAGACCTTCATAGTGGGCCTTTGTTGCTTCATCAAGAGAGGAAGACTGTACACCGGCAATGATATAGTTGGCGCGTCGGATTTCTGTGAAAGGGGCTGACCAGTTTGTGGAAGATGCGACCACGTTAGTGTAAGTCCAGTTATGGCTTTCTGCATCTACCTGGTCATCGCTTATTGTTTTGAAGTAGAACCATCCTCCACTGGCTCCGTTGCCAAAGCCGGTAAAGTTGTTATAAAAAGTATTGCACTGATTATCCAAATTATCGGTGTTGCTCCAGTATGCCGGAGTATTCGTGAAGGTATCCAAGGGGGATTTGTCCAGCAAATCGTTGCAACCGGTTAACATCGCCAGCGCTGTGACCCCATATATAAATAATTTCTTCATTGTTCTTAAGTTTTTGAGGTTGTTATAATGTTACCTGGACTCCAAATGAGAATGTGCGTGTAATAGGAGCTATACGTCCCCATCCACCGGCTGTAAGTCCATTGCCTGTACTGATTTCGGGGTCGACTGGAAGGTCATTCCCTTTGTGGAGCAGAAAGAGGTTGCTGCCACTGAAGTAGATACGTGCTTTCTCAATGTAGGCTTTGCGTGTCCACTCTTTCGGAAGGGTATATCCCACAGTTACGTTCTTCAGACGAAGATAGGACATGTCTGTCAAATAGCGGGATTGGGGATAGTAGTTGTTGCAGCCGTTAGCTATACCGGATACGGTACCTCCACTATTATTTGTACCACGATAAAGACGTGGATAACGGTTGCCTTGATTTACCTCATAACCGGTAATGGCGGTATAGTCTGAATTCCAAAGCACTTTGTTATAGCTTGTTTGGTGGGAATAGATGGCTACGTCGGCATGTACCATGGCGGGAAGGTTTAGGGAAGAAGTCGTCCAGTCCTCACGTTTGCCTACACCTTGGAAGTAGAGGTCAAGGTCGATACCTTTCCACGCTCCGCCTAAATGGAAGCTGTATTCGTAGCGTGGCATAGAGTTTCCGATGACTTTCAAATCGCCGTGGTCGTCTGCTGTGCCTTTTCCACCGTCAATCTTGCCATTGCCGTCCAAATCCTTGAACTTGACGTCTCCCGGGCCGTAATGGAAATTACCGGATTCCAGTCCTGCCTGGCTTGCAATGCCGTTTGCATAATTCCATGAGCCGTCTGCATTTTGGCTGGTGAAGTCTTTTTCCTCGAAGTAACGGTCGGTTTCAAAACCGAAAATGTCACCGTAGGTTTTACCGGTGTAATAGGTGCTGAGCAGTTTGGAATCATTGTCCCACTTTGTTACTTTAGTCTTGGAGTCACCGATGTTGAAGTTGGCATATACGTCGAAGTCGCCGAAGGTATGGCGCCAGTTCAAGTTCAACTCCCATCCACGTGTACGTAAGGTACCGGCATTTTCATAAGGAGCAGAAGCACCCAGAGTGTTCGGCAATACTTGTGCCGGTGCCAGCATGTCACGATTCTCACGTTGGAACCAGTCGAAACCTATAGTCAGTTCGTCATTCAAGAGACCCAGGTCAAGACCTATATTGAGGGTGCGGATACGCTCCCAGGTCAAAGTACTTGATACCAAATCCGGCATGTTATACATGGTCAGGAGATTAGCGTTGGCATTATTGTTTTCAATCCAATAGATATAGCCGGTACTTTTATTGTTC
>ERZ650306.2213-NODE-2213-length-10153-cov-5.814914_pt1 | contig 10153 bp, 9 predicted proteins | sample MGYA00376242_ERZ650306 | MGnify/ENA primary metagenome ERZ650306 (study PRJEB26733, sample SAMN07839244) | wastewater metagenome | biome: urban; feature: wastewater treatment plant; material: waste water | place: USA: North Carolina | collected 2016-03-31 ...
TTGTCTGCTTTTGATAAGCAGTGTCTTTTTTTCTTGGAGTGCTTGGGATGGAGATCCTGCCTCACTTCTCATAAAATCCATGTCGTCAAAAATCTGACGACGCGAAACGGTGGTTTCTTGAGCATAATGTTCCGTAAGAACGCCGGAACAATAATCAATTAAATCATTAATATAAAATTTTTTATATCGATTTGAAAAGCATTTATCAAGAGCCTTGTATCTAATCTGCGCGTTTTTGTTTTGAGCCATTATTTTTTCGTAAGTTGTAAAATTACAAAACAAATGATGTAACTACATTAACTTCAAAATCGATTTTTTACATCCTACCTACTCTCATACCCCTCCTTAAACTTCAAAAACTTTTCTGCGTCCTTTGGATTTTTCTTCATCCATTTTTTCATTAGCGTGGTATTGTGTTCCAGCTGCTTTATCTGCTCGGTTTCATAGATGGCCTTGTTTTCATTCTTAATCTCTTTGAGGATTTCCTCTCGAACCTCGGTCTTGGTGCGGATGCTTTCGCGGTACCAGTTTTTCCCTAGATAAATAGTTGCTGTTAAAACAAAAAATGAAATTAGCAATATAGCCAGGCTTCCGAAAACCAAATATTTAACTATCTCGGTTTTTCGATTGAATTTTTCTAGTTGCAATACGCTTTCGGGAGATATTTCCGCTATAATTTTATCGGGAATAGATTTAAATAAAGTCTCTCGTTTTAAATTTTCTTCCTGTGCCAGAATATGAATTTTCTTCATATCCTCCTTGATGTCGCAGTACATGTGGAATATCGCCTTTCCTGAAATCTCTACCGCCTTATTGCTTTCAATAACAAGGTGTAATAGTTCGATGCCCGAATCTTGTGAAGAATCATTTTCTGTATTTATGTCTTTGTCTTTAAATTTATTGTCGCTCATATTTCATTTTTTTTAATTGATGCCTTTTTAGTTCTTTATCGCTTTCTTCTTTTTTTATTCAACAACTCGTCGTCCGCTGGCGCGTAGGTTGGTTTCAGCATTTCCTTCACTGCATTCTCAATTTCCTTGAGTGTGGATTTTTCCGGATGTTTTATCTCATTTCCCTGAGGAACGGACGGACTAAAGTTTATAGACTGCCCATTTTCTGAATTTCGGTTTAGGATTTCTTTAATATCCTTTATTTTCAGTTTGCTTGTAATCTCTGAAAGCTTGTGGCCTGGATTGTACTGTCGCTGCGTCTGGCCATTGATGTCCTGCAATCTCACGATCCGCATTCCAGAAACTCCGTCTTTCTTGTTTTCCGAGAGGGTCACCCTGTAGCCCCAATCCTTCATCTTATCGGTGAGCTCGCTAAAACTCTTTGCTGTCTTCAATACCTGTCTTAGGTCATTCAGCATTTGGGCCTTTTTCTCTATCCCTATTTCCACATCGGTCTTCAGGTTCATCTCCTTGCAAATCTCCCTCACTGCCTTGCCAAATCTCTCACCCAGCCTATGGGCTTCAATAGTGTTTTTGCCATGCGTGTTCACCCGGTTTACAATGAAGTGGATATGCCTGTGTTTTGTAGAATTATGAATGTCCAGCCTGATTTGGTTGTCATCCGTGACACCAACTTTCTGTAAGGCCTTCAAGGTAAGATTGACAAGTTGTTCATTGGAAAGGTTTCCATGTATTCCATTCTCCGGAGAGATATAGCCCGTCATAGCCCAATTCGTAATCTTGGCGTTTCGTTCTGCCACGGTTTTCATCTCCAAGAACTGGTGCTCCGCATTTTCGGACATCAGGTTGTTATAATAGACCATCTCCGCCGTGCCCTTGTCGTTGCCGTTGTATTCAACCGCGATCTTACTAATCCTCCTCGTCGTTGCCGAATTGTTCATTCTCGATTATTTTTTGGTAGAGGTATTCCCGGATTAGCTTCGTTGCGGTTTGAATTTCCTCAAGAATCTGTTTCTTGTTTTCAAACTCGTTCCATTCTCTGTTCCGGAGCAAATTGGTAATTCTGATAAAATGATTTCCATACCTCAGAAGAACTTCATCAGTCTTAAATTCATTAATTTTTAGTTCTTTTTCGGTTAAAACCAAGCGAACATATTTTGAGAGTTTTAAGTTTAAAGTCTCTGCCTTTTTATAGATTTCCGAATATTCTTTTTCGGTCACTTTAGTAGAAATAATTTTAGAATATTTGGCAGACTGTTTCTTCGCAAGTCCGCCTTTTCTTCCAATGGTCTTAAAGTGGTTCTTTCTCTTTTCCAAAGCATAAACTCTCTCCTGCTCCTCTTTGGCTTTCGTGATAAAGTTGGTTAAAAAATCTTGTTTCATCGTGTTGTGATTTTGTAGTTTTCTAAATATTAAATCTTAATTTTCATCTCATTTCTCAACTTGATTTCATGTAGTGTTTAATTTTTATCCTAATAATTTGTACCGTATGCTAGGTCTTTTTTACGCTTTCTCTTTTATTTTGTTTCGACGATAGGAGAAACCAAAAAGCGGAAATTTACCATTGCGGAACGCTTATGGTAAACTTTGCGTCCTTTTTGCACTAATTACATGGCGAATTTTTACGCACCTTTTATGAAACATTAAACCTGTACCTATTTTACGCAGACTGGCCTATATGCATCTTTATCTTTTTCTCCTGTATGAATTCTGATTTTCTTCAGGTTCTCGTATGCTTGTTTGATTTTTTTCCTCTATTCAATGAACTTTTAATATTTGAACATCTTTCTTCTTAGCCTCTATTTTCGCAATGATGTAATCAGCTAAATCTTCTTGGTTCTCCTTACTTTTTTCATCAGAATTCTTTTCAAGAAATCCATTCATGATAAATCTGATATTCAGTTTTTTTTCAAATGTTATTGCCTTGTCAAACCATAATTGAGACGCATTTGTCTTTGATTTTTCAGAACTGAGATCCGGAAACAGAATGACTGTTCTCCCAACTAAATCCTTACACTTTTCTTCGTTGAACCCGTTCAATCCACCACTAGCTAACCAAACAATTTTTTCATCAAAATAAAGGTCACACAGTAGTGCAGTTTTTTCCGATTCTACAATTCCGATTCTATAATTTTTAAAATAATCTATAAGATGAATCCCATAAAAACACTGCCTAATTTCAGAATCACTGTTTTCTTCTTTCTTTACCCATGAAAAAAAATCTTTCCTTCTTCTCCCGCTCATAATATCGTATTTCATAATCTTTCCGGCGCGAACCTTTTTTTCTCTATCCACCTGCCAGAATATCACCGCATCTTCCCTATTCTTATCAACACCGACTAAATATTTCCGAAAACATTTCTCAATTTTTTCATCTTCAAAATACTTTTGGAAAAACTTAAAAAGTGAACTCCGATGTTCTTCGGAATGCAGACTTTCAGTCAATATATTTTCAGGAAAAAAATAGGTCGGCTTGGTAATTGGTTTTCTTGTGATCGGTTTGTAATCCACATGAATATTTTCATTTTCAAAAAAAATTCTGGGCGGTAGATGATAACCACATTTCTCGATACGATTGCACTTCCCCACAGTATCTGAAACATATTCTCCGGATGAGTTATCAACATAGCGCACAAATTCTCTTCGTCCGCAATTTGGACAGATGTACCGTGACTTCATACCCGAATATTTTTCTAATGAAAATCTAAAATTGTTCATTAAATTTGAATTTTGGTTGTTTTTGTACTGAGTGGCGAATAAAAATCAGCCAATAATATTCTTATAATAGCATAAATGAGATACTCGACTCGTCGCCGAGTTGCCTCCAATCAGCCTCGTCGCTTTCAAACGAATCATTTCCCCTACAATTCGGCGTCGAGACGACCCACATTTTTCTTAAGGCGTCTTCTTATCGCAGTTTCGCTCACTCCTAATGCGGCGGCGATCTGCACATTTGAAAGATTTTGTTTCTTCATTTCCAAAATCTCCTCGATTTGATCATCCGACGTATTTTCTCGTTTCCTCAAGTGCTCATCTTCGCGACCAAACTGGACAAACTTGAATTGAAGAAATGCGTCTTCCTTAACAACAGTGCATTCCATAACATTTTCATCGTGAAACTCAATTGGAAAATTCCGATTCTTCAATTGCTTGATGTATCGAATATCTGCACCTTTAGCCGATTCTCCAATACAAAAACAAACATCAGTAAAATTGGAAAGAGCCTTCGAACCGGCTAAGTCTTCCAACTGTATTGGTTTGTATATATCCCTTTTCGGCGTATGAGCAATCAGTAGAATGGCCAAATTTCGTTTGCGGGACAAATCAAGGATCAGTTTCATTAAAGCCAAGGCTTCTTTGCTTTTTTCGTTTGCAGCAGAAAGAAATGTAATATTATCGATTATAACAACTTGTGCAGCACTTCTCCCTACTTGTTCTTTGATTGATTCAATCAGTAGTTCTTCGAATGTTTTTTCTGCAGATTCCAACTCTTTATCCCTGTCGATTTCCACACGCAGAAAATCTTCACTGAACTTGTAAGAAAATCCATTTTCATTAGTATATCTGCGTTCGAAAGCCTTTGTAGAAAGCTCGAAATCAAAATAAATTACTTTCTGAGCTGTAGTTTCTTGGGCAAGCATATCCATGCCTTTAGATATGCCATTGGCAAGCTGAACTGCAAGAATTGATTTTCCTTTCCCCGTATTTGAAAACAAAATAGCAACTTCGCCTTGGTGCCAAAAATTTCCAAACAATGGTCTCGGATTCGACTGTGTCTTAGCTATTTTAATCCATTCGTTAGCACATAGATTCATAAGTATATTGATATCCGAAGATTCTGTAATATTTTTATTAAATTGTTCGCCAAGAATAACAGATAAGCTTTTCATGTCTCTATTCATTCTGTATTGTAAGGTTTTGGAATATGGCGTCACCTGCCATATTCAGTTAAACACGAATAGCATAACCGGGAAGGGTTATGCTTTTTTATTATAGTTGTGGTTTTTTAGCAAAATTTCAGCGTCTTTTTCGGTGAAAATCTTATTCTCTTTGATCCACGCGTGGATTTCAGATTTGAAAAAGAACAAAAGGCCGTTAGTAGGCTTATAGTGGGGAATCAACCCTGCTGACGTCAGCTTCGAGAGGAGGCTGTAGCTTATATTTAGATAGGAAAGAATCTCATTAGAAGTGAGAACTTCTTTACTGTTGATGAAATTGTCTTTAAGCAACTTCTTCAGTTCATTGAACTGCTGTTGAATTTCAATTTGTGTCATAATAATTGGATTTGAATTATGGCACAAAAGTAAAATAGTGAATATGGATGAAACAGGAAACCTTAACTTTTACATCCAAAAAGTTAAGGAAATTTAAAAAAAAATATTAACTTCTAAACAATTTAGAACGCTGACAATGAGAGGATTTAATCGAATTCCATTTTAAAAATTCAACTATTCCCGATTTTTTATTATACTTTCTGAATATCAAAGAAATTTGATTCTTATTGATTTGAGTTATACTATTTAATGACGAGATTAATTTAGCAATCTCATTATTTTTCAAGTCGCTAAAAATCTTTATAGCGATTTCATTGGAAATTTCTTTTTCACCAGAAATTAAATTAAAAACATATTCAAAATTATATTCGCAGATATCAAAATAACTTTTTGCTTCATCATTATAAAACTCTTGAAGTTTTTCTTTTGCTACTTTACTAATCTTCCTGTTTGGTTTATAAATTATTTTATCTGATACTATATTTTCTTCTTTCTTTTTCAAAATAAAGACATTAGCAATAAATTTTTCACAATTATGAAAAGAGAGGTTTATACCACCATCAAAAGATTCTTCAATTAAAGTAAAATTACTACTACATAAATTTATTATTTGTTGAAATTTTCGGAAAATAAAGAAGTTTTTATTCTTTAAAAAATAATAAGAAGGTATTATTAGCATAGGCGAAAATACAAGATAAATACAAATTATTATTTTTTGTAACAATTGAATATTTCCGTAGATCGAGTATGAACTATAAACTAATACACCGATTAAAATTGGAAAATATAAAAGTGGTAATGTATATTTCAATTTTGGTATGCGTAAAGAAAATAAAAAATCTAAAGTATCAAAATATGTCTTCATATCTTATTAATATTTTTATGCTAAAATATGAATATTTGCAAACAAATGAAAAGAATAACTATCTTTGAATCAGCAAATTTGTTGTACTTATGTTGTACTTGACCAAAAAAACAAAGCACCTACAGAAATGTAAGTGCTTCATTTTCAGAGTGGCCCAGCTTGGGCTCGAACCAAGGACTTGCTGATTATGAGTCAGCTACTCTAACCAACTGAGTTACAAGGCCAAATATTTATGATAAAATATCTTTATTTCAATTGGGTGTGCAAATGTAAGATTTTTTCGGAAAATTCAAAAAAAAATTAAGGTTTTTCTTGACACAATTCTACCAAAACCCCATTTGTAGACTTAGGATGTAAGAAAACCACCAACTTATTATCTGCGCCATCTTTTGGTTCTTCGGAAATAAAAACAAAACCTTCTGCTTTTAATCTTTCTATTTCTGCTCTAATATCTTCTACTCCGAAAGCAATATGGTGAATTCCTTCTCCTTTTTTGTCGATAAACTTCGCAATAGGACTTTCTGGATTGGTGGCTTCCAAAAGTTCTATTTTGCTTTCTCCTAATTGATAAAAAGAAGTAGTAACGCCTTCTCTTTCTACCGATTCTTGTTTGTAATTGCTTTTCCCAAGAAGTTTTGCAAAAAGATTGTCTGAGGTTTCTAGACTTTTGATGGCAATTCCTAAGTGTTCTATTTTCATGATGATGTGGTAATTGTTTACTTAATTTCTATTAAAATCTTAGTTTGCGTGAGGGAGTAGGCGGAACTCTTTTTCTAAATTTTTATTGCAAAGGCATAGGTTTTGATAAAAAATTTAGAAAAAAGTGGGAGCCGAATACCGACCTTTTCTTTTTATGGTCAAGACCTTGCGTTTGGCAAAAAGAAAAGGACACGCCCAAAATCTCAAACAAAAATACTAAATTTGCAACATGAATGAAAGTAACAGACAAAGAAAAGTAGCACAGATTATTCAAGAAGATTTTGCTGAACTTTTTAGAAAACTCGCTTCAGAGAGCAAACAAAATTTTCTAATCACCGTTTCTGATGTAAAGGTAACGGCTGATTTAAGCATTGCTAAAATTTATTTGAGCATCTTTCCGCAAGAATTTAGAACGCCAATTATGAAGGAGATAGACGAAAATAAGTCTTTCTACAGAAATTTTATTGGTCAGAAAATGGCAAAACAAGTGCGAATTATTCCTGAACTTAATTTCTATTTAGACACTACATTAGATGATGTAGAACGTATAGAAAAAGAACTAAAAGGTCTAGGAGACAATCCTATTTTATAAAAAATGGCCAAAGGAAATACCGCTTTTTATATCGCGAGAAGATATCTCATTGCTAAAAAAGGAAGCCAAGCTGTAAGTTTTATTACAGGATTGGCTGCTTTTGCTATGATGGTTGCGGTAGCCGCTATGTTTATTATTATTTCGGTTTTTTCTGGATTAGAAGACCTCAACAAAGATTTTATTTCTAACCTTCATGCAGATCTTACGCTGAAAAGCTCTCAAGGAAAAGTTATCCCCAATATTCAAAAAGTAACTTCTACCCTGAAATCTGAAAACGAAATCAGTCATTTTTCTAAAATGATTGAAGAAAAAGTCTATATCGATTACAAAAACACAGGAGAAATTGCTTACATAAGAGGCGTAGACTCTGCTTATGTAAAAGTGAATCCTATTGACAAAAATATTTTCTACGGAAGTTATCCTTCATTTAAATTTATGAATGAAGTGATTATGGAAGCTCAACTGAACAACAGATTGGCAATTCCCGTAGCTAATGATGTAAATGTAGCTACGCTTTTCATGCCAAAACCTGGCAAAGGAATCATCAATAAAGAAGAAGATATTTTCAATAAAAGAGATATTTATGTTACTGGAATTTTCCCTGGAAATGACCAGTTGAATAATTATATTATCGCTCCGCTGGAACTGACTTCGGAGTTACTGAACTTGCCTAAAAATTCTGCTTACGAGATTGCCATAAAACTAAAAAATCCTGAAAAAGCAGACGCTGTAAAAGAAGATTTACAAAATAAACTCGGCAGTCAGGTTACCATAAAAACAAAAGCAGAAGAAAACGCTGCCTTCTGGAAAATGATTAACACCGAAAAACTGATGATTTACCTCATCTTTGCTTTGGTGATTTTTATTACTACGTTTAACCTTGCAGGCGCTATTATTATTCTTCAATTGGATAAAAAAGACCAAGCTAAATCATTGATTTCTTTAGGTTTTACGATTAGTGATTTAAGGAAGACTTATTTCAATACCGGTTTACTTATTGTACTGTTTGGGGTAATCTCTGGTTTGATTTTGGGGACGATTATTTGTGTTGTCCAAATACAAACTGGCATTTTCAAAGCTACTGAAACGTTACCTTTTCCTGTAAAAATTTTCTGGCCTAATTATTTCTATGTGGCTTTAATAGGACTTTTCTTTGGAATTTCTGTTTCTTGGATTTTTTCTAAAATTAATAAAGAGAACATTATTGAAAATAATTAATTATCTTATTGATAATTATTATAACTTTGTGTCCCTTTTTATTACTTTAACATTATGAAGATTAAAACTTTACTAATTGTAGGACTACTATTTTCTGTAGCAAATATCTTTGCTCAAATTCCTACTGGTTACTATGATGGAACAGCTGGTCTATCAGGTTCAGCTCTTAAAACTAAATTAAGCTCTATTATTTCTAGTGGTCACCAAACCAAATCATATGATGCTTTAGATGATGAATATCCAAATTCAGATAAAGATAGTTATTATGAAAAAGATGGTACTGTTTTAGATATTTATTCTGAAAACCCTACTGAAACTGACCCTTATGTTTACCAATTTGGTGTAAAAAAGTGTGGAAATTACAAAATAGAAGGAGATTGCTATAATAAAGAACATATCTTTCCTCAAGGTTATTTTAACAAAGCATCACCTATGGTATCTGACATACACCATATTGTACCAACAGATGGAAAAGTAAACGGAATGAGAAGTAATTTTCCATTCGGAAAAGTAGGATCTGCAAATTTCATTTCAGAAAACGGCTCTAAAAGAGGAACCAGCGCATCACCTAACTATAGTGGAACTGTTTTTGAACCCATTGATGAATTTAAAGGAGACGTCGCAAGAATGATTTTATATTTTGCAACAAGATATGAATCTAAACTATCTTCTTTTAAAGACAATGATATTTTAACAAATTCTGCATTTCCTGGAGTAGAAGCTTGGGAATTGGCAGTTCTAAAAGAATGGCACACAAATGACCCCGTATCTCAAAGAGAAATAGATAGAAATAACGCTGCTTATACATATCAAGGCAATAGAAATCCATTTATAGACCACCCAGAATATGTAGCTTTAATATGGGGAACAACAACTCCTGATACAGAAGCACCAACCACACCAACAAACCTAGCCGTTACGGGAAGTACTTCTAGCACAATATCTTTATCTTGGACCGCTTCTACGGATAATATAATTGTAGCGACATATGATATTTATCTAGACGGAACGCTTAAAACTTCATCAGCTACTAATAGTGCAACCGTGACTGGCCTTAATCCGTCTACAACATATACATTTTATATAAAAGCCAAAGACGCTGCAGGGAATACATCTAATCAAAGTAATACTGCTACTGGAACTACCACAGAGAATACTGGCGGCAATGATGGCGGCTCTACTACAAGCTGTGGAACAGAAGACTTTGAAGAAGCTAGCGGAGCTGTTAACACCTATAAAACTGTAACATGGACCAACAATGGAATTACATGGACAGCAACAGACTCTAGAAGCGACCAAACTATTAATAATAAAGCAATTACTGTAAGAAATGGCACGCTTAGTTCTTCAACTATATCAGGAGGAATTAGTAGCTTAACCATTAAAACCCAATTAAAATTTTCAGGAACAAGCGGAAGTTTTAAATTATTTATTAACGGTGTAGAAAAAGGCACAATTCCATATAATAACACAATAACAAATACAACCATTTCAAATATAAATATTTCAGGAAACATAACTATTAGCATACAGTCTAATAATACAACTGACAATAGAGTTGCGTTTGATGACCTTAGCTGGAATTGTTATAACG
>ERZ650306.2217-NODE-2217-length-10138-cov-6.071308_pt1 | contig 10138 bp, 14 predicted proteins | sample MGYA00376242_ERZ650306 | MGnify/ENA primary metagenome ERZ650306 (study PRJEB26733, sample SAMN07839244) | wastewater metagenome | biome: urban; feature: wastewater treatment plant; material: waste water | place: USA: North Carolina | collected 2016-03-31 ...
CCAGCATTGCTGCGCTGCAAGGTCGATTGCGCGAAGCGGAGCTGATTGGCGTTGAGATTGAGGCGGCAAAGCGTGAGGCGTCTATTTATCGGGCTCAATCCGAGCGCACGACCTCAGAGGCGGATAGGTTGCGTGCAGAGCTTGATGGCGCTCGGTTGGAGCTTGTTGCCCTACGAGGAGCACATGATGCTTTGAAGGGGCGTGAGGCTCAAAAGTGACGATTGCCGCGCCACTGCGCTTGATACAGGAGTGGCTTGGCGGTGAGAGTGTGCAGAGGGGCTTTTATGGCCCCTTTTTCGCGCCCGCGAAAAATGCAGATCATCTGCTGTCCTTGAGAATCAACAGTTACTATTATTAACCTCGAATATATCAGTAGATTTGATAATGCATATTATCATTGATATTTTACAGGGGGTTTAATGTTGTTTCGTGCAGGTGTTTCGGCTTTTTTGATGGCTGCGTGTTTTTCTGCATTTGCTGGAAATCCATGTCTTAATGATGGATTCAAGCCCAAACTGCAGCCGCCGCCACCAAGTAATTTTTTGGATGTGCAGCGCCTGCATGTGATGACTGATCTTCGCTCAGAATCAGCACTGAGAGAAATCAATGAGGAAGCCGACGATCCGACGCCAAAATTTTGGGCGGTGGCCGGGATTTCGTCAGCAGATAATCCAAAATTGCAGAAGACAATTTCAATTGTCCAGCCATTGACTGCCGCGATAGTGCTTGATTTGAAGGCAAGGTACGCTAGAACCAGGGCAAATGACGTTGATCCGAGCCTAAAAACAGCCATCCCTGTTCCATGGCATAAGGCGTACCCTAGCGGGCATGCCACTCAAAGTTTCATAACAGCTTTGGCATTCGCTAATGTCTATCCTGAGAAGTCCGGTGAATTCATGAAGCTTGCAGCAAAAGTGGCAATCAATCGAGAGATTGCAGGGCTGCATTACACCAGTGACTCCGATGCGGGTGCCGTATTGGCTGAGCAAATATGGAAAGCAGTGAAACCCGCGTGCAAAGCCAAATAAAAAAGGGAGCATGCGCTCCCTTTTTTATTACTTGATTCGGAATTGTTCTCGGTCTTCGTTGCGAATCCATACCGGGGGTTTGCCTCGGCCAGTCCAGGTTTCTCCTGTGGCTGGATTCCGGTACTTTGGCTCAACCTTTGAGCCTTTGGAGGCGCTGCGGCGATCACTTGGTCGAAACACATCGCTGACGGTTAGACCAAATTCATCAACCGTTTTGCGAACCAAAGCGATTGCATCCGACAACTCTCGGGCGCGGGCTTCCTTGATTTGAATCTCAAGCGCTTCGCGCTGTTGCAATAGTTCTTTGTATGCGCTCATTGATTTTACTCCTAACTTAATTTTTATATTTTAGAACGATCAATGCCGTTGCAAGCAAAGTTTGCAAAATTTCTCTTACGACTTGTAATCTCTGTAGTATCACTTCACCAGTTTGGTGCGGGCAGGGCTGGTGTTGAATGTCCTATAGTGGCTAAGACTTGGGATGCTCGTAATTTTTCGTAAAACGATTGATTTTCTCAATACAAAACCGCTGTTGATGTTGCATTTGGCTAAAATTTACACACTGATGGTGTGATATGGCAACTCAATTCGACAACTACTTTTTCAATGGCGGGCTTGAGGCTGATGCCTCAAAGGCTGTGGCTGCAGCCGTGGCCCAGGCCAAGGCTGCCGGGTTGCCACTGGATGCAGCTATGAATCCCGACAAATCTCCCTCCGATAAGGCCACCAAAGGGGCAGACGAAGCCGCGGGCAAGGTGGCGGATGAAGGCTGATGATCGCGGCACAACGCCGCCGATGATGGTTGTTTTTGCTGGCCCCAATGGCTCTGGAAAATCAACCATCAACCGTGAATTTCTGAGTAATCCCAATACTGGATTCAAGGGTGAATACATCAATGCTGATGATATTGCCAAGACCCTTGAAAAAGAAATTCCAGACTACCAGGCGCGAAACATAAAGGCCGCCCAAATCGCAGAAGAACGGCGCATTGATGCATTGCACAATGGCCGTTCATTTGCATTTGAAACAGTCATGAGTACGCCCGAGAAGGTGGCGCTTTTGACCCAGGCAAAAGAGCGCGGCTACAGCGTTTCGCTGGTGTTTGTGACGCTTGATAGTGCTGAAAAGAATGTGGCTCGGGTGGCGAATCGCGTTGAGCTGGGCGGGCATGCAGTCGAGCCTGGTGCGATTCGTCAGCGCTATGAACGCGCCATGGATCTACTACCCTCTGCGGTAGAGCATGCTGACAAGGCCATTGTTTTTGACAATAGCGGCGCCAGCCCTGTGCGTGTAGTTGCGAAGGACGGTGAGCGCCTGCAGGTGGCTCCCAACGCCCCAGAATGGGCCAAGGGTAGCTTTCTGAGCGCCATTGAGCAGCGCATGGCTTCGCGTGAGCAGTTGCAAGGCGCGGCCCGTGCGGCAGGCGCTGACCGCTTCACGGATGCAGTTGCGGAAACTGGCCGGACTTATTCAGGTGGGGTGGTCGATGTGACCAAACACCATGTGCTGCAGCAAACAGACGAGAAGTCGTTTGTTGCGCATGACAGGGCATTGAGCGCGGCTCAGGATTTCCAGCGCGGATCGTATGCGACGGTGGCCTATGCTTACGACAAGGGAAAGATTGTTTCGCTTGATGCGCTGCGTGCCCAGGAGCAGCAGGCCAAGGCGGAGGCATTCCGTACTGCCGACCGACAAGAGGTGTTGAAGCGTTTTCCGACCCTTGCCAATGACTATGCGAGGTTGGATACCTTGAGCAAAGCAGTGCAATCTAATCTCTTGAGCAAAGAGCAGCAGCAGGTGGTTTTGTCCCGCGTGCGTGAAAACATCGCCGCCAGTATTGAGCGCGGTGAGTCAGGCCGTCAAACGTTCCATGAGCAACGGCAAAACCCGGGCGCTGCGATCCGTAAGAGTGACCGGGATTTGGAGCGATAGCCTGCTTGGGGCTATTTTCGCGGACGCGAAACTGTCCCGCAGTACAGATCAAGCCTTGACGCTCTGCATGTTTAATTGGGATTGATGTTCACCCGGACGCGGATGGTGTCGCCCTGCGGCGGGCGTGAGGTGTTTTCTGTGAATGTGCGCCCTGCGTATTCATACGTCACGGTGTAGCCGATGGGGCGACGGCCCCCGCCATCGTAGCCATTGCTGTAGCCATCATTCGTTTGATAGCAGCGCTGTTGGGGCTGGCTGGGGCCCTTCCATGTAATGCCCAGCCATGGCCCCTGTTGCGGCCCCTACGGCTGCGCCAGCGATGCGGCCATTGCCCTTGCCTACCTGGCTGCCGATCAGGCCACCAGCGACCGCGCCAATTGCTGTCCCGGCCCCGTAACCTCCTGATTGCGCTTGCTGCTGTACCGGCTCACAGACGGTGCGCGTGGACGACACAGGGGCGTTGTTGCTGTAGCGCTCTTGGACGTTCACTACCCGGGCGTAGTCGTCGAAATTGGCAGCGAGAGCGTTTGCAGCGGCAGTGATTGCAAGAATCCCAATGATTTGCATTTTCATAGTTCTATTGGATTGCGAGAAATATCCAGTTTAGCTATTCGACTGCTTTTGAATTAATTCATTCGGTGTCGTTTGTAATCGAGTGAAAATCAATGCTTGAGTGTCGATTTATTGGCATTTCAATCCGGCGCATTTTTGCATTCGCAAAAAACGGGATGCCCTTCTGAGCGCGCCTATCCGGCTTGGTCCCTGCGGGACTGGCCTGCGGCCACTCGCCAGGCCACCACTTGCGGATCGCTCCACAAGGGATGCTGCAGCCCTGGAGGCCGGAACGTGCCCACAAGGGGCACAACCACGGCCACCAGGCCCGCACCAACCCTTGGCCGCTAGGCGTATCCCGAATACCCGCAAGACGCAACGCGCCATGCGTTGAACCTCCCTTCGCGCCTAGGGCGCTGCGCGCTGCGCTTGCCATGGAGTGACGCGCACTTGCGCGTGGGGGCGCTCGCCGCGCGGCGGCCTCGTTGGCGGTTTACAGGCCCTGTCCATCGTTTTCCTGAGTGCATCGCTTTTCGTGGGACTTTGCTTGCGTGCTGTCAGTCGTTCAAGGGGGTCTCCATAAAAGCCCTGCGTGCTTTTACAAACCCACCCCCTTGCCCGCCTGCCATCCCTCCAGCCGCAGAACCCCCGGCGATGAACTCAGGAAAACGGCGGCGAAGTCCGGGGCAGTGCCTTCGCCAACGAAGCCAACAACCGATTGGCTCCGAATCTAGGAACCCGGCCAGCTCTGAAAACCAAGGAGGTACAGCATGCAAGGAATCAGCAAACAGGAATACCGCCAGGCGCGGCGGCTGCTGCGGGATAACGGAAAGGCCGCGATTGGGTGGATGACACCTAAGCAGGCCGAGGTGATGGATGCACTCACGTTCGGGCAGGGAAACGACCGCTTGGCAGAGCGCGCCGACATCGTGGCCTATTGCAAGCGCGATGGCTTGTACTGCAATCCACGGATGACGGCCTGAGCATGAGCAAGTCGATTTTCTCGATTGGGCCTGCGGGCTTCAAGAAGGAGCTGATTGGGCTCTTGCGCGACAACGCCCGCCGCCACCGCTTGAGCGAGGTTTTCCGGGACTTCTGCGAGCTGCTTGCACTGGCGTTCAGTAATGCCTGCGACAAGAGCCAGTTTGAAGAGCGCGAAGAGAGGTATTTGCAGATCATCAAGCGCTACGAGCGCCCGGAGGTAATCCGTTTTGTGCAGATGCGCGAGGCGCTGACGAACTGGATGGAGTGCGTTGGCCAAGCTGACTGCCTTGGGGAGTTGTTCATGGCGTTGGAGCTGGGCGACAGCTTCAAGGGCCAGTTTTTCACGCCCTACAGCGTCTCAAAGATGATGGCTGCAGTCGCGCTACAGGGCGTTGAATCTGTCATTGCAGAGCGCGGCTTTGTGCGGGTCAGTGAGCCAACGAGCGGGGCAGGGGGCATGGTCATTGCTGCTGCTGATGTGCTGGCAGAGCAGGGATTCAACTATCAACGTTGCATGCATGTGGTGGCCCAGGATATTGACCTGACGGCGGTGCACATGACCTATGTGCAGTTGACCCTGTTGCACATTCCCGCAGTAGTCATTTGGGGCAATACCCTGGCGATGGAGTCTCGGGCCAGGTGGTACACCCCGGCGCACATTTTGGGCCGCTGGGGCCGACGCCTGGCGGCTGATGGGTGCGCCCGCCAAGTGCCTCCTGTGCAGACTGACATGATTGATGAAGACCAGGACGCGGAAGAAACTTTGATTGCTTTACCTGATGGGGTTGGAGCTGGGCAAATGGCGTTGTTTTAATGTGAAGTATTTCACGCTTTAATGGTGTGAAGTTATGCGGGCTTGGTGAATGTGCGCAGGTTCTTTAAAATGAATTTGGAAAATCGTTTATTCACCAACCACTAGCACAGGTATTATGAAAAATATTGTAAAGATTGCAGCTATTGCGGTAATTGTTGTTTCTGTTTCCGGGTGTGCCGGGGTTCTTTCGTCTGTGACCAATGCCAGCATGGACGAGAAGACCGCACAGACAAAAACGGCGGAGTATTTTGGTGCGCCGGAGGGTCAGGTAAAGATTTCCAATTTTTCCAAAAATCTGATTGATACAACGTATCGCGCCTACTATAAGGGCGCAGTGTATAACTGCAATATTCAATATGGCGGCGTTGAGTGCAAAAAGCCTGGCGCTTCTTAATTGATGGATTGTTTAAAAATGGGGCTGCGGCCCCTTTTTTTTGTGTTTCTTATTATTACAATATGGAGAAAAATTAATCACCTAGGTGGTGATATAAATATTATAATAATACTCATGCAAACACGGTGTTTGCTTCAAGGGAATGAATAATGGCTTCTGTGAACAAGGTGATTATTGTTGGTAACTTGGGGCGTGATCCTGAAATGCGGACTTTCCCCAGCGGCGATCAAGTGGCAAACGTGACGATTGCCACGACCGACAAATGGAAGGACAAGCAAACGGGCGAGATGAAGGAGGCCACAGAGTGGCACCGTGTTGTGTTCAATGGTCGGCTGGCCGAGGTGGTGGGCCAGTACCTTCGCAAAGGCTCACAGGTCTATGTTGAGGGCTTCTTGCGCACGCGCAAATGGACTGACCAAAACGGCGTTGAGAAATACAGCACCGAGATTCGTGCGGACCAAATGCAGATGTTGGGCAATCGTGCTGCAGCGCCTGGTGCGCAGCCGCAGGGCCATGATGCCCCGCCCCCCGATAACCAAGGGCATCCCATGGACGACGATGATTTAGGCCCTGATGGCTGGCCTCGATAGCCTTGTGAGGCATGGCCCCGACTAGTCGGGGCAGGACTAATCTTTTCAAATTGCGAGGCCTGGGGATGATTGTTTTGCGATTGGAAGACCTCCCGAATGCGGCAGGTTTTCATTTTGTTGGAGTGACCAAAGACGGCAAAAAGGTGCCCTGCGTTGTTGAGCTGGGCCAAGACCGCTGCTACAAGGTTGCAGGGGCCGCATGGAGTGACCTGGCGGGCTGGTGCCGTAGGGAATCATCAACTCACTTGCCAGGCTGAAAGGAACAGAAATGACAACAGAACTGACGCACCAACAACGGTTGAACCGCTTTGAAATCGCTCAAGAAATGATCGGCTTCATGATGGCGTTGCGCACCAGCTTGATTGACGAGGAACAGCAGAAAGTCAGCCCTGATATTGCACTGATCGCGCAATGGGAGGCTGAATTCGACAAGCTGGACGACGAGCTTTACAACCTGCAACTGAGCGACGAAAACGAGATTCAGCGTGTGATCGCTGAGTACGGCCCTATCCTCAAGGCAAGCAGCAACACTGTCCAAGCTGGCGCATGAGCACGCCGTACAAATTGGACGCTGAGCGTCACGAATCGATTTACGCCAACAAAATCGCAGCGCGCTATCTCCCACGGAGCAAACCGCAGGAGCAACCCACGGCAGTCATCACCGGGGGGCAGCCAGGCTCTGGTAAATCCAGCCTGACAGCGCTTGCCGTTAACCAATTTCGAGATAGCGGTTATGTGTTGGTGGACGCCGACAAGCTGCGTCCGTTTCATCCTGATTACAGCAGGTTGATGCGAACTGACGACCGCAATGCCGCCAACCTCACTCATGCGGACTGCGGCCCTTGGGCGAATCGGCTTTTGCGCGATGGAGTGGAGGGGCGGCGCAACATCATCATTGACCAAACTTCGCGTGATCCAGAAGCCCTGGCCAAGATGACCGTTGGCCTTCGTCAAGCGGGCTACCGGGTCGAACTGCATGTGATGGCCGTAGCTGCTGCCGTCAGTGAGCAACGTATTCATGAACGCTATGAGGGGCAAAAGGAGGCCAGCGGCTTTGGCCGCTTCTCCACCAAAGACAAGCACGACGAGGCCTATGCGGGGGTTCATGCAACGGTAGGCGCTGCTGAGCGTGGCAATCTGGTGGATCGCCTGGTGCTGTATGACAAGTCAGCGCAGCCGATCTATGAAAACCGACTTGAAAACGGCGCCTGGCGCTCTGCGCCAGGCGCTGACCAAGCCATGAAGGCAGAGCGCACCCGGCCCATGACGTTGCAAGAGCGCCGCGAGTACGCTGCGGGTTTTGATGCGCTGGCCGACAAGCTGGCACGCCCTGAGCGCAAGGCTACGCCCGAAGAGGTGGGCCGAATTGCAGAGATGCAGCGCAATGCGCGTTCGCTGCTTGCGGCTGAGGTGTTCCGCCAGGAAAAGCCAGAGGCCGCTATGCGGCAGTTTCCCGAGCTGGCGACGGCTTATGCCAACGTGCGGGCGATTGAGGCCAAAACGAACTCTGAGCGCTTGACCGCGCAGCAGCGCGAAACGGTGATGGCTCGGGTGCGCGAGAACGTGGCGGCCAGCATCGAGCGCGGCGATGCCGCGAAGGTTGTCCGTGCGGAGCCTGAGCGGGTGTCCCACCGCTCACAAGAACGGGATTTGGAGCGCTGACGAGGCCGATAGCCCTCCTTTGCTTGGAGGGCTAGAATTTGTTCAACCTTGGAGAATTGACATGGATGCAGCACTGCGCGAAAGAACCCGGGAGGCTATTGCTCAGACCGATGCGATCTTTGCGCTGGAAGGGTTTGAACCGACGCCTGAGACTAAGGTGATTGATGCTGCCGTTTTAGATGGTCGCGTGACCTTCGCACAGGCGATTGCCGAGGTGTGTGCCTATGTGCGCGAGCACAAAACCATGAATGGATTCATCGAATCACGCTCTTGGGTTTAAGCGAGTATGGCGAACGCCTACACCGACGGAAAAGGTGTATTTAAAAACCTTCTGGGGCAGACTGATCCCGAGGCGCTTCGCGTTGCGGAATATGCCTGCACGAAATCTAGATCCGCAGAAATACTAGGCGGGCATGTTCGGCTCAATGTCAGTGGCTTTGGGTTGGAGAGGCAAGTCGCTATACACAAGCATCTTTTTCAAGATGTTTATGAGTGGGCGGGGAAAATACGCACGGTGCCATCTTCCAAGCGTGCCGAGATGGGCGGCGTGACCCGTTTCGCTGACCCTGATGCCATCGTGAGCGCCTGGCAGGCCTTGGAGAAGAAGACGGTCGCGTTTGCCGCTGCTAAGCAGCTTGGTTTTGGAGAGAAGCGCGAGGCTCTGGCCTCGATTTTCATTGAAGCCAACCGTATCCATCCGTTTCCAGAAGGTAATGGCCGCAGCCTTCAGGTTTTCATGAAACAGTTGGCTTTGGAGCAGGACGTCAATCTGGACTTTGCAAAAGTTTCTGCCCGCGATTGGAACGCTGCAAGCGCGGTCAGCGGGACGCATGGGCGGTTGTTTGAGGGCATGCATTTCATCCCCTCCAAGCCTGATCCAGAGCCGATCAAAAGTGTGTTTGCCCAAGTTGCTTCGCCCGCCGCGGCACGGGATCAGTCAAAGGCCGCTGCCTTTCGCGATTTACCCCGTGAAGAAGCGCTCAGACAGCATCCTGGCCTTGCCGCAGATTTCCAAAAACTTGATGCAATGAGCAAAGTCGTTGGCGCTCAATCCCTGAGCCCAGAGCAGCAGCAGGTCGTTTTGACTCGGTTGAAAGAAAACATGTCTGCTGGTATCGAGCGCAACTCGCAGCATTCATCTGAGCCGAAGCGTGGACCTGAGCGAGATATAGATCGTTAATTCTTTGCGCTGCCCCGCCTTGTGGCGGGTCGTTCCCTTCCTGGTTTCGCTGTTCGCTCATCCCCTGCGGGGACTGCTGCGCAGCCATCCAGGCAACTCAGCGGGGGGTGTTCAGCGGGTATGGGCGGCAGCCCATGTGAGTGCTTGAGTCACGCGACGTACCCGGATGAAGAGGCGCAGCGGGGCCAGCGTGCCGGGGATAGCTTCCCGGTGGGGGTGTAGGCGGGGTGGTGCGTGTCGGTGCGGTGGATCGAGCGCAGCGCCTGGCGCGTGGCGCAGAGTCAAAAGTGGCAGGGCCTCGCCTGCGTGTCATGAGAACAAGGAAACCAAAGGGGCCGTGAGGCTCCTTTTTTTCGCGCCCGCGAAAACGTGAGGTGGGTGAGCGTAGAGGCCTCCGGCCCGCGCCTAGGGCGCTCCCCCGCGTGGGGCGTATGCCGCCCCCCGGCCCCCCTGGGCTGCGCCCCCTGTGCGCCGTTCGGCACACGGGCACCTGCTACCTGTCACCAAAAGGGAGGGGGGTTATTTCCTTTGGAAACGTTGATTGTGATTATGTAGTTGATTTCCTATGGTTTGTGTTTTGTATTTTGTTTTTGATTACTTGTTGCAATTTCTTGCATATTAAATGCAGTATATTTTGATTTTCTGACGATTGGCATATTATAATAATCACATGCAAGCAAAAGACTTGCAAACATCGTCAACGTTAAGAGGTTTAAAAATGGCTGCCGAGAAATTTGATATTCGCCAAATTATCACTGACAAAATAATTGCCCTCATGGAGCGCGGCGGCCTGGAGTGGAAAAAGGGATGGAGCGGCGCGGCCAGCTCGGGCCTGCCCCGCAATGGCACCACAGGCGAGGCCTACAAGGGCGCGAATGTGTTGCTGCTTTGGGTGGCTGCCGCAGAGGCGGGTTACACGAAAAACGTGTGGATGACGTTCAAGCAGGCTCAGTCTTTGGGCGCATGCGTGCGCAAGGGCGAGAAGGGCACGATGCGCTGCTA
>ERZ650306.2220-NODE-2220-length-10133-cov-24.102699_pt1 | contig 10133 bp, 9 predicted proteins | sample MGYA00376242_ERZ650306 | MGnify/ENA primary metagenome ERZ650306 (study PRJEB26733, sample SAMN07839244) | wastewater metagenome | biome: urban; feature: wastewater treatment plant; material: waste water | place: USA: North Carolina | collected 2016-03-31 ...
GAAGGTGCCACGGCTTGTGGTGAGGAGGCTTGGGGGATTGCTCATGGTTTCTCCATTTTCTTAGAGCCTGTTCAAAATCTTTTGAGCAGCAGAGCCAAGAATGCCAGATGGACGAACTGCAAGCTGGTGTTCAGCAACCTCTCGCAGTTCTTCCACAACCGCCTGTTCTTCTCCAACCAGGCAAAGCTGCGCTCTACCACCCAACGCTGGGGCATCACCTTGAACGTATGCAGTTCACTGCGCTTGGCGATCTGTACCGCGACGTGTCCGCCCAGAATGTCTTGGACGCCCTGGGCAAACGGTCGGCCCACATAGCCGCTGTCACACAACAAGGCTTGCACCCGGCTCAAAGCAGGTTTGCAGCGCTGCAGTGCCTGCAAGGCACCTTTGCGGTCCGTTACCTCGGCCGTGGTCACCGCAATAGCGTGCGGTAGCCCCTGTGTGTCCACTGCAATATGGCGCTTGATACCCGAGACTTTCTTGCCCGCGTCATAGCCCTTGCTGCCCGCCGTGTCCGTGTTCTTCACGCTCTGCGCGTCCACGATCAAGAACCTGCTTGAGGCGTTGCGCCCCAGTTTCTCTCGGGCCGCGCCAACCTGATTTTTTTAAAGCCTGCTCCAGCAGGCTGCCTCCCTCACGCGGCTCGCTCCAGATGGCAAAGTACGCATGCACCGTGCGCCACTTGGGAAAGTCACTGGGCAACGCCCGCCACTGGCAACCGGTGCGCAGCAAATAGAGCACTGCGCAGAACACCTCATACAGATCAACACTGCGTGGGCGCGTACTCTTGCGGGCACTCTCCAGCAAGGCACGGATGGGTTCAAATTGCTCGGGGCTAATGTCGCTGGGGTACTTGGCTCTCATGGAGCACGCACCTTAGCTTCAGTCACAGTCAGCCTGCTATCAGTACCTCATCGGGAAAAGATTTTGAACAGGTTCTGAGATCGGGCGCTTGGGGCGAACCTACCGCGCAGGCGGCGGCAGGCTGGTAAACGCTCAACCCTTGCGGTTGAGCAATGCGTACAGAATGATCGCGCCGAAGGTGGCGGTGCCGATGCCGCCCAGGGCAAATTCACCAAACTTCAGTGTGAAGTCGCCCGTGCCCAGGATCAGGGTGATGGCCGCCACGATGAGGTTCTTGTTCTGCGAGAAGTCCACCTTGTTGTCCACCCAGATCTTGGCGCCCGCCACGGCGATCAGGCCGAACACCACGATGGAGACGCCACCCATCACCGGCAGCGGAATGGTCTGGATCAGCGCGCCAAACTTGGGCGAGAAGCCCAGCACCAGAGCGAACACGCCAGCGAGCAGGAACACCGCGGTCGAGTAGATCTTGGTGGCGGCCATCACGCCGATGTTTTCGGCGTAGGTGGTCACGCCCGTGCCGCCAGCGCTGCCGCTGACCATGGTGGCAATGCCGTCGCCAATGAAAGCGCGGCCCATGTAGCGGTCCAGGTCCTGGCCGGTCATCGCGGTCACGGCCTTGATGTGGCCCAGGTTCTCAGCCACCAGGATGATGGCCACCGGGGCGATGAGCAGCATGGCGCTGCCGCTGAACACGGGGGCCGCAAAGCTGGGCATGCCAAACCAGGGCGCATTGGCCAGGGCCGACAGGTCCATGGGTTTGCCCAGGCCCATGCCGTTGGTCAGCACCGCATAGACGATGCTGGCGGCAATCAGCCCCACCAGAATCAACAAGCGCTGCACCATGCCGCGTGTGAGCACGGCCACCAGGCCCACGCACACGAAGGTGACGGCCTGCATCCAGCTGTCAAAGTTGCTCGCGGCCATGTTCTTGATGGGGATGCCTGCCAGGTTCAGGCCGATCACCGCCACCACCGAGCCCGTGACCACGGGGGGCATGCAGCGCTCAATCCACCGTGTGCCAATGGCCTGCACCAGTGCGCCGATCAGCGTGTACAGCAGGCCGCAGGCAATGATGCCGCCCAGTGCCACGCCGATATTGGCGTTGGCACCCTTGCCCGCGTAGCCCGTGGCTGCAATCACCACGCCAATGAAGGCAAAGCTGGAGCCCAGGTAGCTGGGCACCTTGCCGCCGGTGACCAGAAAGAAGATGAGCGTGCCCAGCCCGCTCATGAGAATGGCCACGTTGGGGTCGAACCCCATCAGGATGGGGGCCAGCACCGTGGCGCCGAACATGGCAATCACGTGTTGCACACCCATCACCGCCGTTTGCGGCCACGGCAGGCGCTCGTCCGGGCCAACGACACCGCCTTGCTGCAGCACGTCGGGGCTTTTGACTTTCCAGTCCATCAATCCCATGGTGTATTCCTTGTAAAAATTCGTGTGCTGGATGCTAGTGGATTTCTGCCTGTTGTTGCGTCGTGTGAAGGCGCTGCCTGGCCGGCTGTTGGCGCCCAGGCCGCTGCGGGGCAGCAGTTAGGATGCGGGGCGTTGCGCCCGCTTCGGGCGCGAGACGAGTTATCTGCCACCCTGCCCGCCATGAAGCCCACGCCCCTGTGCCCCTCTTGCCGCCTGCCCATGGAGGTTCACCAGCTCGACGGCCACGACCATGGGTTGGGCCATGGCGTGGTGGAGCTGGACATTTGCTTTGCGTGCCAGGGCATCTGGTTTGACCACCGCGAAAACCTCAAGCTCAGCCCCCAGGCCGTGGTGGAGCTGTTTACGCTGCTGCACCAGCACCGCACGGACGAGCGCCGCCCCCTGCAGCGCCAGCTGGCCTGCCCGCGCTGCGTGCGCCCGCTGGCGCAGTCGTTCGACGTGGTGCGCAGCGGCCGCTACATGGTGTACCGCTGCGCGCAGCAGCACGGGCGCTTCAGCGCGTTTTCGTCTTTCATGGTCGAAAAGGGCTTTGTGCGCCACCTCACGCGCGCGGAGGTGGATGATTTGGCCCGGCGCGTGGACGCCATCTACTGCACCGGCTGCGGTGCGCCGGTGGACATTCGCAAAGACCACGCCTGCCCGCACTGCCGCGCCGCGTTCTCGCTGATTGACCCGGAGGCCGTGAAAAAAGCGCTGGAAGGCTACCGGGTGGCGGCGGCGCCCGCTGCAGCACCTTCTGCCCCCGACCTGGCCGACGCCCTGGTGATGCTGGAGCGGGACCGCAACCGCGCGCAGCGCGAACAGCAGAGAAAACGCTTTTCCGGCGAAGCGGAAGATTCCATCACTGGCGACCTCTTCGCTGCCGGGGTGGCCGCGGTGGTGGGCATGCTGATGGGCAAGTGACTGCCCCGGTCTTTTGACGGGTTCTCAGGCCTTGGCGGGCTTGCGGCTGCTTCTGCTGGCCTTCTTCTTGCCCGAGCCCGCTTTCTTGCCGCGCAGGTGCAGCCCCCAGCTCACCAGCACCCAGAGGTAGGACGCCAGCACCGAATACGCCGCGATGGCGGGCAGTGACAGGGGAGGAGCGGCGATGGAGCGCGGGTTGCTCAGCGTCTCCAGCAGTTGCTTGGTGCCTGCGCCCAGCACCGGGACGGCCTGCGCCGTGCCAGGGCGCGCCATGCGGGCGGCCATGAAGACGAAGAACTCCATGAGCAGGGCACCCACCAGGTAGCAGGCCAGCAGCGCCATCAGGTACGAAAAAGACCGGCGGTCGCCTTTGGCAAGGAACACAACGGCCGACAGCAGCACCAGTGCGGGCAGCAGCAGGGCCACGGCGGGCCAGGCAGACATGAGGGTGGGCATGGCAGTGAAAGCGGTGAAGTAAGGCGAGGAAGACCGAGGGCAGGGCGGCAGAACCGCAGCGCACCGCTGGGCAGAAGCCCTGCCCGCGTGGCGCGGCTGCCGATCATAGTGGTCGGCGTGGGTCGTCCTCCTGTGCCGCCACGTCCTCAACGTAACCGGGCTTTACCAAGTGCCGGCCCGGCTGTCCCTTCAGCGCCCCGGCCTGGCAGCCGCCAGGGCCGTGCCCAGCCGTGCCAGCGGCGTTTGCCACGCCGGTGTTTTGCCGGTGAGCTGCCCCACGATGGCCGCCTTGAGCGGCGGCAGGTGCCGCGCGCCTTGCAGCACCGCTTGCCGCAACAGGCGGGGCAGGGGGCGGGCGTCGGTGTACAGCCGCACGATGGCGTTGGTGCCCTGGTAGATGGGCCAGGCGTGCAGGTGGTGGGCGCGGGCATAAGGCGCCAGCGCGGCGGCGTCGCCCAGGTCCTGCCCTCGCTGGCGGGCGGCCTCCAGCGCTTGCGTCAACCGCTCCACCCCCGCCAGGCCCAGGTTGTAGCCATGGGCGGTGACCGGGTGCATGCCCACTGCGGCGTCGCCCAGCAGGGCGCAGCGCGGCCCGGTGAAGCGCTGTGCGTACACGGCGACCAGCGGGTAGGCGTGGCGCTGCTCGATCAGCTCCATGTCGCCCAGCCGGTGCTGGAACTGCGCCTGCACCTCGGCCGTGAATGCGGCGGGCTCCAGCGCCATCAGGCGTGCGGCGTCGGCGGCCTGCGCCGTGACCACGACCGAGCACTGCGGGTGGCCCGCATCGTCGTCCGGCAGGGGCAGCACCGCAAGGGTGCGTTCGTAGCCAAAGCATTCGTGGGCGGTGTCTGCGTGGGGCTCGGTGTGGCGCATGCGGCAGACGATGACGGTGCGCCCAAAGTCGGTCATCTGGGCGCCAATGCCCAGCTGACGGCGCGCGGCAGAAAAGCGGCTGTCGGCCGCCACCACCAGCGGTGCGCACAGGCGCTGGCTGGCCTGGCCGGGGGCGGCAGCGTCGGTGTAATCGACTTCTGCGTGCGTGGGCAGGGTGGCCACCCGGTGCACTTGCGCACCCGGCACGATGCGCACGCCCGGCGTGCTGGCAGCCACGCCATAGGCCGTGCGCCGCAGGGCGTGGTTGGGCACGATGAAGCCCAGTGGCATCGATGGCGCGGGCGCAGCGCCAGTGCCGGGTGCCGCCTGCAATTGCATGGCGCTGTGTGCGCCCACCGGGCCGTCGTGCACATGGGCGGCGCGGATGTGCCCCATCTCGCTGGCGGCCAGGCCCGCCCACGAACCCAGGCGCTGCAAGGTGGCCACGCTGGGGTGGGTGAGCGCGATCTCGCGGCCGTCGGGCGCGGGCTGCTCCAGCGCGGCGGTGGGGTTCTGGTCCAGCACGGTGGCGGTAAAGCCCGCTTTTGCCAAAGAGATGGCCAGCGACAGGCCCGCTGGCCCGGCGCCCACGATGAGTACGTCGCTGTGCATGTGCATGAGAGGGTGTGCCATTGGCGCAAAAAAGGAGCAGGCATTGTGGGCCGGGGTATGCGGCCGTGCCTTGCAATGCATCAAAGGGGCCCGGAAAAACGCTGTGGTGCGGGTGCACACCGTTCACCCGCAAAGCGTGACATATGTAACGCAACGTGATCTGACTGGGGGAGGTTTTCCTCCCAATCCACCCGTCTGGTGTTACAAAAGGCGACGCGTTGCATACCGTAGGCGAAAGATACGAACGGTTGCAATGGCCTGGGGGTGGGAAGTCGTTGTGCGCGGGTGCATGGAACAATGGCGCGCCGTTCTGACAACAACATCCCACCGCACCACGGTGAGCGCGCCCTGCCATGACCACCGTGGTCGCGACAGCGCCCGTGGCGGTGCTTATTTCAACGAGGGAATCAACATGAAAAAAATGACGTACATCGCCCTGGCGTGCGCGCTGGCGCTCACCGGCTGCGTGACCACCGAGGGGGGCTCGGCCAGCGGGCTGTCGGCCGTGGTTTCGGCCTTGAACACCACGGGTGCAGTGGGTTCGGGCGGCTCCAAGACGGAAAACAAGGTCGGCGCGGCGGTGGATGTGTTCAAGGCCGTGACGGTCTCGGACGAGGAACTCAAGTCGGTGGCGCTGCAGTACCGCGCCTATGGAGACCGCACCGAAAAGCTGGCGCCGCCTAACAACAAATACGCCCAGCGCCTCGAGCGCCTGACGCGCAAGCACGTCAATGAAGACGGCCTGCAGCTCAACTTCAAGGTGTACCTGAGCAAGGATGTGAACGCCAACGCGACGGCCGACGGCTCCATCCGCGTGTACGCAGGTTTGATGGACATGATGAACGACCAGGAGCTGCTGGGCGTCATCGGCCATGAAATCGGCCACGTCAAGCACGCCCACACCATGAGCGCCATGCGCACCGCCTACATGGCCTCCGCTGGCCGCAAGGCTGTGGCGGCCTCCAGCGGCACGGCAGCCAAGCTGGCCGATTCCGAACTGGGCGCGCTGGGCGAAAAGATATTCACCAGCCAGTTCTCGCAAAGCCAGGAAACCGAGTCGGATGACTACGGCCTGGCCTTCATGCAAAAGCACAAGTACAACGTGAAGGCGCTGGAGTCGGCCTTCCGCAAGCTGGCGTCGCTCAGCGGCAAACAGGGCGGGCTCGACCAGATGCTGTCCTCCCACCCCGATCCAGGCTCGCGTGCCGACCGCATGCGCGACAAGATCGGTGGCAAGAAGTAATGCTATTGAAATGATAGCTGCTGGCGCTTTCTGAATAAGCGCTAGAGGCCAATTTCATTCAAAGAGCCCCGCATTGCGGGGCTCTTTTTTTTGGGCGCCGCCGCGCCGCACCCAGGCAACCCCCTGCCTGCCAGACGCCCTGGTCAGCCGTCAACCGCGTGACTGCCCCGGGTGGCTACTTCACAGCGGCGCTGCTACGCTGGCGGCATGGAGACAAAACACATTCCCCACGGCCGGGGCACATCGGCCCAGGGCACCACGCCGCCCTACGTTCCGCAAATCCGCCTGTACCAGCAATGGCTGCACGCAACGCGCGGCCTGCAGTTCGACAGCTACGACGCGCTGTGGCGCTGGTCGGTCACCGATCTGGATGCCTTCTGGCAAAGCGTGTGGGACTACTTTGACCTGCAGTCGCCCACGCCCCACACGGCCGTGTTGGCCAAGAACACCATGCCCGGTGCGCAGTGGTTTCCGGGCGCCCAGGTGAACTACGTGCGCCAGGTGATGCGCCACGTCGATGCGGCGCACGCCGCCGGCCTGCCCGCCATCATCAGCCGCAATGAAAAAGGCAACCACCGCGAACTGGCCTGGCCCGAGCTGCGCCGCCAGGTGGCGTCGCTCGCGCTGCACCTCCAGGCCCAGGGCGTGCAGCCGGGTGACCGCGTGGCTGCCTACCTGCCCAATGTGCCCGAGGCCATGATCGCCTTCCTGGCCACCGCCAGCATTGGCGCGGTGTGGAGCATCTGCGCGCCCGACATGGGCACGCACGCGGTGCTCGACCGCTTCCGCCAGATCGAGCCCAAGGTGCTCATCAGCGTGGACGGCGTGAGCTACGGCGGGCGCGACCACGACCGCACCGGCGTGCTGGCCGAGCTGCGTGCCGGGCTGCCCAGCCTGCAGCACGTGCTGCTGCTGGGCAATCTGGATGCTTCAATTTCCATAGCTGGCTGCGCAAGCTGGGCGAGCGCTACAGCCCGAAATGATGCAGAAACTGCGGCCTTTGAGCCGATGTGGCTGGCGTTTGACCACCCGCTGTGGATCGTCTATTCCAGCGGCACCACCGGCCTGCCCAAACCCATCGTGCACGGCCACGGCGGCAGCATGCTGGTGGCGCTGCAATTGAAGGTGTTGCACAACGACATTGGCTGCAGCTATGAGGCCAACAGCTTCGGCGAGCGCTACCACTGGTACAGCTCCACCGGCTGGGTGATGTGGAACGCGCAGATGAGCGGCCTGCTCTCGGGCACCACCTGCGTCATCTTTGACGGCAACCCTGGCGGCAGCAAAGAGCGCCCCGACTGGGGCGTGCTGTGGCGCTTTGCGGCCGAAACCGGCGTGACCTTCTTCGGCGCGGGCGCGGCATTCTTTGCCAACTGCATGAAGGCGGGCATCACGCTGAGTGACTATGGCGACCTCACGCGCATCCGCGCCCTGGGCACCACGGGCTCGCCGCTGTCGCCCGAGGTGCAGCAATGGGGCACGGCGCAGTTTGAGGCGCTGGGCACGCGCGACAACGCCGCAGCGCCGGGCCGCCCCAAGCAAGGCGCGGCCCCCCGCACCGGCCAAGCCGGGGGCCCTTCCCCAGCCGGGGGCAGCGACCCACACGCAGTGGGGGAGCGTGGGGGCGAACCAATATGGTGGAACAACATCTCTGGTGGCACGGATTTCTGCGGCGCTTTCATCGGCGGCAACCGCGAGATGCCCCAGGTGCCTGGCGAGATGCAATGCCGCATGCTGGGCGCAGCGGTGGAGGCCTGGAACGCCGAAGGCCAGCCGGTGACAGACGAGGTGGGCGAGCTGGTGTGCGCGCAGCCCCTGCCGTCCATGCCGCTGTACCTGTGGGGTGACAAGGACGGTTCGCGTTACCTCTCGAGCTACTTTGACATGTACCCGCCAGGCCACGGCCGCCAGCCCGGTGGTGGCGACGGCCCCGCCAGCATGGGCGCGGTGTGGCGGCATGGCGACTGGCTCAAGATCGGCGCCAACGGCGGCTGCACCATCTATGGCCGCTCTGATGCCACCATCAACCGCCACGGCCTGCGCATGGGCACGAGCGAGATCTACAGCGCTGTGGAGGCCTTGCCCGAGGTGCTGGACAGCATGGTGGTGGACCTGGAATACCTGGGCCGCGAGAGCTACATGCCCCTGTTTGTGGTGCTGCGCCCCGGACAGGCGCTGGATGAGGCCCTGCGCGCGCGCATCAACGCGGCGGTGCGCACCGCGCTCAGCCCCCGCTTTGTGCCCGACGACATCTTTGCCGTGGCCGAAGTGCCCCGCACCCTGAGCGGCAAGAAGCAGGAGCTGCCCATCAAAAAGCTGCTGCTGGGCCAGCCCATCGAGAAGGTGGTGAACAAGGACGCGATGGCCAACCCCGGCTGCCTGGACTGGTACGTGGCCTTTGCGGCCGAGCGGGCGCAGACCTTGCCAACGGCCTAGCCGTACGCTGGGACACAAGGCGTATCGACTGGCTGTGGTGAAGAAAGCCGTGCCGGGCGTGGGGCAGCGGCTGGGGGACTCGTCCTGCTGTTAACCTGCAGGGTGGCCGCCTGAAACCCGCTGCGCCGTCATAGATACCGGGGCGTTGGCCACCTGCACGCCCATAATTGAACTTTGCTTTGACTGTGCTCCACAGACGCACTTCCCATGAACACACCCCAGCACCCCAAACGTTTTTCCATGATCCGCGAATTCCATCTGGCGGACTGGTTCACCCTTGGCAACGCGGTTTGTGGCGTCGGGGCACTGTTTTCGGCCATGTCGTACCTGGCCACGCAGGATGTGGTGCACATCTACTTTGCCGCCGCCCTGGTGCTGGCGGCGCTGATTTTTGATGTGCTGGACGGCCGCATCGCCCGCTGGCGCCAGAAAAGCTCGGCCATGGGGCGCGAGCTGGATTCGCTGGCCGACGTGATCTCGTTTGGCGTGGCGCCCGCCATCATTGCCTACGGCTGCGGCATGCAGGGCCTGTACGACCGCGTGGTGCTGGCCTACTTCGTGGCCTGCGGGGTATCGCGCCTGGCGCGCTACAACGTCACGGCCGAAACCCTCTCGGGCGATGATGGCAAGGTGAAATACTTTGAGGGCACGCCCATTCCCACCTCCATCGTGCTGGTGGGCCTGCTGGCCATGGCCGCCTGGCTGGAAGCCGGCGCGCATGTCTTCCTCGAAAAGCCGCTGGCGACCACGGTTGCGGATGCCGAGCGGGTCGTGGCCTGCGCAAGGGCGAACGGCCGCAAGCTGGTCGTCGGCTATATCCTGCGCCACCACCCCAGCTGGCAGCGCCTGATCGCCGAGGCCCAGGCCGCCCACGGCTTCGCCATCCTGATCGACTGGCATTCCATGCCCTCGGCGGCGGCCCGGACCACCTCCGGCGCGACGGGCGCTGGGAGCATCGTGACTGTGCATCCGCGCTTTGCTTCGGAAACCAGATAGCGACGGCGCTCTGCCTCGTTTTCAAACTTCGCGTGGCAACTTACGGCATGACCATCTGCATCGCGGGCGACTGCCGCCCACCCAAGACCGGCAAAGTATTCGTCTGTTGATAGGTGAATGGGCTGTGGGTTCTTCATTCCCGATCTCCGTTCATTTTCGTGTTTTGAAGTGGTTTCCCAAATCCTCCAAAATCGGCCTCACCAAGTAACGACACTGAACAAGGAGGCTCTACAACCAATGAGTACAAAAGACTTGAAAGAGTTCGACACCTTGCCGAACGCAGCTCACGTCGACGTCAACGTAGTCGCCG
>ERZ650306.2224-NODE-2224-length-10117-cov-3.724806_pt1 | contig 10117 bp, 10 predicted proteins | sample MGYA00376242_ERZ650306 | MGnify/ENA primary metagenome ERZ650306 (study PRJEB26733, sample SAMN07839244) | wastewater metagenome | biome: urban; feature: wastewater treatment plant; material: waste water | place: USA: North Carolina | collected 2016-03-31 ...
CGGCCGCAACGGCTCCGACTACAGCGCCAGCCTCTTGGCCGCCCTGGCGGACGGGGAGTCCACCACCATCTGGAGCGACGTGGCCGGTGTCTATAGCGCCGATCCTCGCCGGGTGAAGGAGGCGCGCCTGCTGGAGCGCCTGAGTCTGGCGGAGGCCAACGAGCTGGCCCGTCTCGGCTCCTCCGTGCTCCATTCCCGTACCCTGCAACCGGTGGCCGACAGCCGCCAGCGCCTCACCCTGCGCTGCAGCTACAACCCGGACGAGGGCTGCACCCACATACTGCGCCGGGCGCCGCGCTCCGGCGGGGCGCGCATCGTCTCCTCGGTGGATCAGATAGCCCTCATCGAACTCAAGGTGCTGCCCCAGACAGGTTATGAGCAGACGGTGGCCGCCATCGAGGCCCATCTGGCCCGTCATCGCCTCAACCCGCTCACCCTGCAGCGTCAGCCGGATCGGCGGGTGCTGCGCCTGGCCTACACCCTGGAAGTGGCAGAAGGGGCCTTCGAGATACTGCGCGACTTCCAGCTGCAGGGCAGCTTCACCGGTCTCATCCAGAAAGAGGGATTCAGTCTGGTGGCCCTGGTGGGGGCTGGCGTGACCGACAACGCCGAGCAGTGTCACCGCTTCTATCAGCTGTTGGCGGATCAGCCCCTGGAGTTCGTCCAGGTGGCCAGAGACGGCCTGAGCCTGGTGGCCGTGGTGCGCCAGGTGGTGCTGGAGCCCCTGCTCATCGCCCTGCACAGCGCCCTGTTCAGCCGTCCGACCCGGGTCGGTCTGGTGGTGTTCGGCAAGGGCAATATCGGCGGTCACTGGCTGGCGCTCTACGCCCGCGAGAAGGCGCGGCTCGAGCACGAGCTCAATATGGCGCTCACCCTCTACGGGGTGTTCAGCTCGGAAGGGGGCCTGCTGGACGAGGAGGGGCTGGATCCCCTCAAGGTGCGCGACAACTTCAATCCCAAGCCGCTGATCTGGCCGGAGCTGCTGGGTCAGCTGGAGCAGCACGGCTTCGATGCGCTGATTGCGCTGGACATGACCGCCAGCGAGACGGTGAGCCGCTACTACCCGGACTTTGCCCAGCTCGGCATCCACATCATCGCCGCCAACAAGTTTGCCGGTGCCGCCGACAGCGAGTTTTACCAGCGCATCAAGCAGACCTGCCGCGACCATCAGGTGCAGTGGCGCTACAACGCCACCGTGGGGGCCGGGCTGCCCATCCAGTCCAGCATCCAGATGCTGCGCCAGAGCGGGGATCGCATCCAGGGAGTCTCCGGCATCTTCTCCGGCACCCTCTCCTGGCTGTTCCAGCAGTATGACGGCACTCGCCCCTTCTCCGAACTGGTGGACGAGGCGTGGCAACACGGCCTGACCGAGCCGGATCCCCGGGAGGATCTCTCCGGTCAGGATGTGCGCCGCAAGCTGCTCATCCTGGCGCGGGAGGCGGGCTTCGAACTCGACTCCGCCGACATCGAGCTGGAGAACCTGGTGCCGGTGGTCCTGCGCAAGGTGAGTGCGGATCAGTTCATGGACAGGCTCAAGGAGCTGGATGACCCTATCCAGACCGCCTTCGAGGGGGCGCGCCGGGTCGGCAAGGTGCTGCGTTATGTCGCCCGCTTCGAGCACGACGGCAAGGCCCGCGTCGGGCTGGAGGCGCTGGAGCCCCATCACCCGTTTGCCAACCTCTTGCCCTGCGACAACGTGTTCGCCATCGAGAGCGACAGCTATCGCACCAACCCCCTGGTGATCCAGGGGCCGGGAGCGGGCCGGGAAGTGACGGCCGCCGCCATCCAGTACGATCTCTGGCAGATCTGCGCCAGCCTCTGAGGCTGCGTGACACGATGCAATGAGAAGAGGCGCCCCAGGGCGCCTCTTCTGTTATCGGGTGGCGGAGTCACCAGAACAGCCGGCCCAGGAGGGGGGCGAGCAGCACGGTGGCCATGCCGGCGATCATCATCACCATGCTGGAGACCACCCCCTCCTCGTTGCCCATCTGATAGGCCCGGGCCGTGCCCGCCCCGTGGGCCGAGGCGCCAAAACCCGCCCCCTTGCCGAGGCGGCTGCGGATGGCGAGCACCGTCAGTACGCTCTCGCCGACCGCCATGCCGATCACCCCGGTCAGCACCACGAACAGGGCGGTGAGATCGGCGTTGCCACCCACGGAACGGGTCGCCTCCACCGCGAAGGGGGTGGTGATGGATCTCATGGCCATGCTGCGTTGCAACAGCTCGGAGAGGTTGAGCCAGCGGGCCAGCAGCACTGTGCTGCCCACCGCCATCACCACGGACGCCACGACCCCGACCGAGAGGGAGAGCCAGTGGCGGCGCATCAGCTGGCGATTCTCGTAGACGGGCACCGCGAAGGCGACGGTGGCAGGGCCCAGCAGCCAGAGCAGCCAGTGGGATTCGGCCATGTAGTCCCGGTAGGGAATGTGGAACAACATCACCACGGCCACCAGCAGGGTGGGGGCCAGCAGCAGCGGCATCAGGGGCAGGATGCGCTTTTTGCCATAGAGCCACTTGCTGGCGTAGTAGAACAGCAGGGTGAGGGCGAAGCAGAGCAGGCCGAGCAGGGTGTCAGACATGGCGGCGACTCCGGCGGGCCAGCTTCAGCTCCAGGCGATAGACCCTGTCCACCACCAGGGCCGTGGTGCCGAGCACCAGCACAGTGCTTGTCACCAGCACCACCATGATGCGCCACCCCTCCTGCAGCAGCAGCTCCTGATAGTTGACCACGGCCACCACGGCGGGGACGAAGAAGAGCAGCATCTCCGCCAGCAGCCAGCGGGCCCCGGCGCTGAACCACTGGGCCTTGACCACCCCGAGCAGGATGCAGACCAGCAGCAGCAACATGCCGGTGAGGTTGGCGGGCAGGGGCAGGTGGAAGGTGCGTACCGCTGTGTCCGCCAGCAGCCAGATGGCGGCCAGCAGGGCGATTTGGAAGGGGGTTTGCAACCAGCGAAGGCAGAAGGCTTTCATGATGGGCGTCTTTCTGTGAACCTGGTCACAGTATAAGCGGGGGCCAAACCTGCAAAAAATGAATTTAAATTATGAAAAATATGCCAAATTGGCATTATTTGGCGATCACCCCAGACGAGCGTCCCATGGATATCCGAGCCCTGCGTTACTTTGTCGAACTGGTGCGGGAGAAGAGTTTCACCCGCGCCTCCGAGAAGCTGTTCGTCACCCAGCCCACCATCAGCAAGATGATCCGCAACATGGAGGAGGAGCTGGGCCAGCCCCTGCTGAGCCGGGTCGGTCGCCGCTTCACCCTGACCGACAGCGGCCAGGTGCTGTTCAATCGGGCCCAGACCATCCTGGCGGAGATGCAGCAGCTGGAGGCGGAGCTGGCGGATCTGCAGAGCCTGCAACACGGTCGCCTCACCCTCGGCATTCCCCCCATGGTGGGTCACGTCTATGCGGATCTCATCCGCGCCTACCGCAGCCGCTATCCCAGGGTGGAGCTCTCGATTGTCGAGTACGGCGGGCGCCGCATCGAGCAGGCGGTGCTGGAGGGGGAGCTGGATCTCGCCATCACCATGCTGCCGACCAGGGAAGAGGGGGCCCTCTGCGCCCTGGATCTGGACAGTTACCCCATCCGGGTGGTGCTGCCGGACCTGCCCCGCTGGCGCGGGGGCAGCGAGATCCGGCTGGCGGATCTGCAGGAGGAGCCCTTCCTGCTCTACACCCAGGCCTTCACCCTGAGCGAGCGACTGGAGCAGGCCTGTCAGCAGGCGGGCTTCGTGCCCCAGGTGGCGGCGCGCAGCAGCCAGTGGGATTTTCTCACCGCCATGGTGCGCAGCGGCATGGGGGTCGCCTTCCTGCCGGAGCCCATCTGCCGGCGGCTGACGCCGGACGGCCTGGTGTTGCGCCCTCTGGCCCCGGAGCTGAGCTGGCGGCTCGGGGTGATCTGGCCAGGGGATCGCTACCTCTCCCGCACCGCCGAGGCCTGGCTTGCCCTGTGCCGCGAACAGGGCTGAGGAGCAGGTCTGGGGTTAGGGGGTCCCCGGTGACGCCATGCCTGTGACGAAGCGGGCATAGGCTGCGGAGTGTCGCACCTCCTCAATCTCGTCCCACACCTGTTGGCTGAGATCGGGGTGGGCTTGATGGAAGGGGTGGGAGAAGATGAGGTAGTAGGGTTTTTCGACCAGGGGAGGGGTGATCCGCTCGAGTGTGGCCTGCAGCTGCGGGTGGGCGGCCAGGGTCCGTTCTGCGACCCCGGTTTGCAGGGCGGCGGCAACGGCGCGCTGCATCGCGACCTTCTTGAGCAGGATCAGTGGTTCCCTGCTGGAGTCATCCACCCTGACACCGCTCTCCTGCAGCTGGGCGACGATGGAGAAACCGGACTGCGCCGCAATGACGCCCCGGGCGACGAGCTGCCGGCCATCCCAGCGAACCTGTCCGCCTTTTGGCTGGTAGAGGCTGTAGCTCTCGGTGAGCAGGCGCTTGGCGGGATCAGGTGCCCCGTGTCGCATGGGATAGACCCCTATGGTGCGAGCACGCTCTTCGCTGTAGCTCAGCTTGACGGCGGCATCGAGCTGGCCCTGGCTGACGAGGGAGAGGCAGCGTTTCCAGGGCAGGGGGGTGAGAATGATGGGATGCCCGATCCGGTTTGCCACCTCCTTGAGGTGGAACTGCACTATCCCCTCGCCGGACATCAGCAACCAGGGAGGCGAATCACTGTTCTCCATGCAGGCACGAATGCTGCCGGGGGCGGCCATGACGCAGGTCGGCAGCAACCAGAGCAGCAGCGCCAGGCAGAGAGTGCGCAAGGGGAGCCTGCCTGACAGGGGAGAACCGGCGAGCCAGTCAGGGAGCGATGCCAAAGTCATCCCTCATCGGGTCATAGAGATAGGAGCGGTAGTCGGTGCTCTCGTCGGGCAACTGCGGGTTGGTCAGCCGGAAGATCTGGCGTGAATCGAGCCGGGCAAAGACCAGGGAAGGCTGGAAATGATGGCGCCAGAGGCGCTGCAGGGAGCCATCTTTCCATGCCAGTTGCAGGCCGCGCAAAAGGCGCTCGCGCTCCTTGCTGTAGGTGGCGTGGCTATAGAGGGAGTGGATGAGCGGATAGAAGAGGGCGACATGGCTATCCACGGTCAGCCCCGGCAGGCCGGGTCTGTGGTTTTTCCACTCGCTCAATATCTCGTTGGCACCACGGCAGAAGAGATCGATCCGGCCACGGGCCACCAGGCGAAACAGTGACTCATAGTTATCCACCTCCTGCACCCTGAAGCCGTTGTAGCGAAGGATGTCGGCATCCCGCCAGCCTGTGCCCACCCCTTGCGTGAACTGCTGCAACTGGGACAGGGTGTGAACCCCGGCCAGTGCCTGGGCACGGGCGCTGCCGACAAAACAGACCCGGTAGCCGAGCACGCCCAGATCGATGGGGAAGGGGACCAGGCTGACGCCGGGTTGAGGGATCTCCTGGGGCCAGCTGTCGACGATGAAGAGGGCATTCTTGCCCGGCGTTTGCACTTCGAGCCGCATCCTCGCCTTGTTCATCCTGATGGCGTCGAGCAGTTCATAGTCGCCGTAATCGGGCCGTGTTTTCTCCAGCGCCAGCTGCATCGCCGCCCGGTAATAATTCATGCGGACATCCTGTTGGGTTTCCCCGGTGATCAGGGTGAAGCGGGTGGCCGCCATCGTGAGGGACGGGAGGGAGAGGGCGAGCAAAAGGAGCAGGATTCGATGCATCTTGACCGGGTTCGGCAACGGGATTGTGCCCAGTATAGACGGGCCATTCCCGTCGACACAGCGCTATCAGGCTCTGGCAGATCTGACCTCTTGAGAAGGGGGTCATGCGGATTTCATCAAGAGACCCAGGCGACGACATAGCTGGCGCAGCGTCTGGTTGTCGAGGCAGCCAAAGCCGAGCAGCCACCCCTCCAGCGTCGGCGGGCCCAGGTAGAACTGGCCCAGATGACGCAGCCCCAGCCCGCAGGCGTTGGCGGCATCGGTCCAGCGCGCCTCGCCACCGGGGGGCAGCAGCACGGCGCACTGCAGGCCGGCGCCGCTGTGGATGGGAGTGAGCACCGGGCAGTGCTCGGCCAGTTCCGCCAGCAGCAGATCCCGTCTGCTCTGGTAGAGGAGGCGGCTCTGGCGCAGGTGGGTGGCGAAGTGCCCGCCCCGGATGAAATCCGCCGTGACCGCCTGCTGGAACTGGTTGCTGTGGCCATCGACCGCGGCCCGGGCCCGGCTGAAGGCCTCCATCAAGGGGCGTGGCAGCACCAGATAGGCGAGGCGCAGCGAGCCGAACAGCACCTTGCTGAAGGTGCCCACATAGAGCACCCGCCCCTGGCCGTCCAGCCCCTGCAGGGCGGGAAGCGGTCGCTGATCGTACTGGTACTCCCCGTCGTAGTCGTCCTCCAGGATCCAGGCGCCGTGACGCTCTGCCTCGGCCAGCAGCGCCATGCGGCGGGGCAGGCTCATGGGGACGCCAAGGGGATACTGGTGTGCCGGGGTGCAGTAGATGAGGCGCGGCGCAGGATGATCCCCATGAGGGTTGAGTCCCTCTTCATCCACCGGCACCGGATGCACCCGGGCACCGGCGCTCTCCATGGCGGTGCGAGCCCCGGGATAACCGGGGTCTTCCACCCAGACGGTGTCACCGGCATCGATGAGCAACTGGGTCGCCAGCAGGATCCCCTGCTGGGAGCTGGTGAGGATCAGGATCTGATCCGGCTCGCACACCACGCCGCGTGACTGCACCAGATAGCTGCTGATGGCGGCGCGAAGTTCCCCAAGCCCCTGGGGATCCCCGTAGTTCATCCAGTCGCTGGCGCGCTGGCGCCACTGTTGCTGCATCAACCGACCCCAGAGTGCCTGGGGGAAGAGACGGGGATCCGGCTGGCTGGAAGCAAAGGTGGTGCCCACCTCGGGCACGTCGTGACAGGCGCCACCCAGGGCCATCTCCTGGCCGCGACGGGAGAGGCCAGCCGCTGACTGGGGCGGGCGCGGCGCGGGGCGCACCGCCGCTAGGGCGACAAAGCTGCCGGCGCCCACCTTGCGCACCAGATACCCCTCCGCCTCCAGCCGGCCATAGGCCAGCTCCACCGTGCTGCGGGAGATGCCGAGATCCCGGGCCAGCATGCGGCTGGCCGGCAGCCTGCCGTGCAGCGGCAAATGGCCCGCCAGTATGGCTTCCCGCAGGGTGCGCACCAGCTGTTCGTGCAGGGGAAGATCGTTTTGTTGCTGGTCGGCAAAGAGGGTCGGCAGGACTGTCATGGCACTTCCCGTTGCGGATAAATTGGTCTGCCCATATTGGCAAAATTGGTCGGCGTGGCAAGGCCATTTTGTCGCTACATTGGTGGTCACAGGGTGGCGCCCATTGGCGGCACTATTGGCAACAGAAGGAGTCTGCATGTCGGAATACAGCGCCACCATCAGTTGGCAGCGGGGGGCTGGCGAGCCCTTCGTCGATCAGCGTTACAGCCGGGCCCATGAGTGGGCGTTTGATGGCGGGGTCAGGGTGCCGGCCTCCTCCTCTCCCCATGTGGTGCCGCTGCCTTACTCGGTGGCGGAACATGTGGACCCGGAAGAGGCGTTTGTGGCGGCCCTCTCCAGTTGCCACATGCTCACCTTCCTCTGGCTGGCGGCGAAGGCGGGCTATCGGGTAGAGAGCTACCGGGACGACGCGGTCGGCATCATGGCGAAAAACGGGCAAGGTCGCCTCGCCATGACCCGGGTCACGCTGCGTCCCAGGGTGATCTTCGGGGGAGAGCAGGAGCCCGCTCTGGCCGATCTGGAGCAGTTGCACCACCAGGCCCATGAGGAGTGCTTCATCGCCAACTCGGTCAACACCGTCGTCACCACAGAGATCGTCATCTAGTCATCAGGAGCGTTCAGGATGAGTCATGTATTGAGCACAGGGGTGGCAGGGGCCGCCGAAGCCAGCGCCTTTTTCGAGGCCCAACTGAAGTTTCGTACCGATCCGGCGGATCTGGCCGCCGATCTGCTGGCAGGGGGGGCGGGGATCGTGGTCATCGATACCCGCTCCCCCGCACACTATGCCGAGGGGCACATTCCCGGCGCCATCTCCTTCCCCCACAGGACCATGACGGCGTCGACCACGGCGTTACTGGACCGGAACCTGGTGTATGTATGTCTGCTATTGCGACGGCATCGGCTGCAACGGTTCGACCCAGGGGGCCTACAAGCTGGCGTCCCTCGGGTTTGAGGTCAAGGAGTTGATAGGGGGTCTGCACTGGTGGCGTCAGGACGGTTTCGCCGTCGCCACGGGCAGCGAGCCCGGAGTGCTGCTGGAAGGGGGAATTGCCTGTGCCTGTTGAACGTTGCAATGAGGGGGGCGACGCCTCCCTGTCCGGCGCCGCCCTTTTCAACGACTTTGGGCAGCCTCTGGGGCGTGCGCTGCCAGAATGGCGCGGCGCCGAGTTCCCTCCCCACCGCGCACTGCATGGCTGGGGCTGTCGTCTCGAGCCCCTTGATCCCGAGCGCCACCTGGGGGATCTGTGGCAGGCGTTCAGTGCCGACAGCGGGGCCATGTGGACTTACCTGACCAGCGGCCCTTTCGCGGACGAGACCGCCATGGGGGTCTGGCTGCGGGAGGTTGCCACCAAGCGGGATCCCCAGTTCTACGGCATCATCGACGAGGGGAGCGGACGGGCGCTGGGACTGGCGAGCTACCTGCGCATCGATCCCCTGGCGGGCAGCATCGAGGTGGGCTGGCTGCACTTCTCCCCCGCCATGCAGCAGTCACGGCTGGCGACGGCGGCCATGGTGTTAATGATGGCCAATGCCTTTGCCCTGGGATACCGGCGCTACGAGTGGAAGTGCAATGCCCTGAACCTGCCTTCGCGCCAGGCGGCCCTGCGCCTCGGCTTTCACTATGAGGGGACCTTCCGTCAGGCGCGGGTGGACAAGGGACACAACCGGGATACGGCCTGGTTCTCCGTCATCGACAGCGAGTGGCCCGCCCTGAAAGGGTGCTTCGAGCGCTGGCTGGAGGACGGCAACTTCGACCATGCCGGGCGTCAGCGTCGCCGACTCTCCGAACTGACCGCCGCCTGCCGCTCTGCGGCGTGTTGAGGGCGGCAGATCACCCGCCGGGACGGGGCGGTTTCCGGTGCCGGGGCTTTGGGTATCCTTCGCACACAAGGCGCCAGTCATGGCGCCTCTTTTGTTTGTTCAGTCGTGGTGATCGCCGATGGGGGCGGCAATCCAGTTCATCAGCCGGACCATGTCCCCGGGGGCCACGCCGACCGAGAGCCCCCGCTTGCCACCGCTCACCAGGATCTCGTCGAAGGCCATGGCGGAGTCGTCCAGCACGGTGGGCAGCAGCTTCTTCTGGGCCAGGGGACTGATGCCGCCCACCTTGTAGCCGGTCAGCTTCTCGGCTTCCGCCGGCTTCATCATCTCCACCTTCTTGAGCCCGGTGGCCTTGGCGAGCTGCTTGAGGCTGCACATGCCCGAGGAGGGCACGATGGCCACCACCGCCTGCTTGTCGTGATGGGCGAGCAGGGTCTTGAACACCTGCGCCTGGGGCAGACCCAACTGGGTGGCGGCATGCTTGCCGAAGTCGTCGTGGGCTTCACACTCGTAGGGGTAGAGCCTGTGGGGGATCTTGAGCTTTTTCAGCAAGTTGATGGCGGGTGTCATGGGGTCTCCTCGAACCGTGGCAAGGCCAGACAGTCTGCGCCCGGGAGCCGGATGTGGCAAGAACCAGTCTTCACACCCAATCGGGGCCTGTGTTAGCGTAACCGAGTGCCGGATCCTATGCTCTGAACTCTTGTTCCCGCATTCTCGCGGGGGGCGTCGGCGAACGAAAGGAATCGTAGCCATGAATACCCCAGCAATCCGCTCTCGCGATATCGACACGTTCGATCGTTATGAGGCCCTGGCCCGGCTGACCGCTCTCGACCGGGCCTACGGCATGGTCGAGTTCGATCTGGATGGTCGCATGGTGTCGGTCAACCCCCTGTTTTGCGACATGCTGGGCTATCCCCCCGAAGCGCTGGTGGGCCAGTCCCATCTCATGCTCTTGCCGCCGGATCTGCAGGCCGAGCATGAGCTCTTCTGGCAGAGGGTATTGGGTGGCGAGATCCAGTCGGGGGAGTTTCGCCGGGTCAGGCAAGGTGGCAACCCCCTCTGGCTCCATGCCACCTAC
>ERZ650306.2228-NODE-2228-length-10094-cov-7.476741_pt1 | contig 10094 bp, 7 predicted proteins | sample MGYA00376242_ERZ650306 | MGnify/ENA primary metagenome ERZ650306 (study PRJEB26733, sample SAMN07839244) | wastewater metagenome | biome: urban; feature: wastewater treatment plant; material: waste water | place: USA: North Carolina | collected 2016-03-31 ...
CCTAGAACGCTTGAAGCTTTAGGCAATAAAAAAGCAGACACCGTCCACCAAGATGAAATGTCTGCTTCAAATACCAAACCAAATCAAACTCACAAAGGAGCGATTCAGCATGAACCAGTATAACACCAATCACCAAAATCCCCAAAACAAAGGTGATAATCACCAATTAATCACCTTTAATTTTGAAAATAACAATGTTCGTATTTTCCAAGACGAAAACGGACAACCATTATTTGTCGCCAAAGATGTAGCTACTATCTTGGGTTATGTGAATACGAAAGATGCAGTTTCGCGGTTTTGTCATGGGGTCGTGAAACACTACCCCATCTCTGACAGCTTAGGCAGAACTCAAAATGTACGGGTGATTTACGAACCAGACCTATACCGTTTGACCTTTGGCAGCAAGTTAGAAAGTGCAGTCCGTTTCCAAAATTGGGTGTTTGAAGAAGTTCTACCTACCATCCGCAAAACGGGGCAGTATCAAACAACACCTGCCACAACATCATCGCCTATCAAACAATACACCGATGAAGACCTGCAACACCTGAAGGAAGTCTATAAAATCCCAGAACTTGCCAAAGTGTTAGGATTGAGCGAAGAACAAACCATTCACCGCCTCTATCAAAGTTATCCAAAAGTAGCGGGTCAGCCCAACCCATCGCTATTGATTGATTCACAGACCCAACAACTACTCAACCAGTTTTGGCAAGTCGTCAGTCAGATGAACATCGACCAAATCAACCATGCCAAAAATCCAAACATTCTAGCCATCAATTTGCCAGAGCTATACAACCAATTTTTCTAAGCCGCCTGTGTGGCGGTGAATGCTAAAATGTTTTCACAATATGGCTATGGTGTTTTCTAAGCCGCCTGTGTGGCGGTGAATAATTAATTTGATGAAATCAGCCAATAAAGGCTTTTCTAAGCCGCCTGTGTGGCGGTGAATGTAAAAAACGGTAAATCATTCGGCTTTAAAAATTTCTAAGCCGCCTGTGTGGCGGTGAATAGCAAGGCTTTAAGTGGTTAAGGGTTTGGGTATTTCTAAGCCGCCTGTGTGGCGGTGAATGGTCAAAGAATCGAGCTTTTACAAACGGGATTTTTCTAAGCCGCCTGTGTGGCGGTGAATAGGAATTTTATCCCAAAAAAAGCAGTTATAGCAAGGCTTACCAAGTAAAAATACCCTTTTTACCCTACATTTTTTGCCTGGATATAACTGATTGAAATTTATACCTATTTTTATTGAGTCAAAAATAAGGGTTATTCACCCTTACTTTATAATTCAACTATAACTTACCAATTAGGCACGGTCACGTCATTTGACATATTATTGATGCCATAAGTATTAAAACTGCCTGTTTTAGCTTCATTGGCGGTTTCTTGCCAAATCGATAATCTGTAATCAGACTGGTTGGTTTCACTTTTTAAGCTGATAAAAGGATAGCGTTTGATAGGGCGTTTATGCTCAAGACAATGAGCCAATGCGTCTTTTTCACTAATGCCTTTAAACTTGGCAAATTCCGACACCTTTTTGTCAAAGTCTTTATATCGATAGCGTCTGACAATGACATGACCTGTTGCTTTATCGCCCACTTCTTTGATACTGGTCAAATGCACATAATCGATCAACCGATCAAGCCACACAGGCAATGCCAATTTGTCGAGTTCATCGCCAGTATTGGCAAAAATGCGTAGTTTGTTGCCGAGTGTGGCGAAGGTTTTGCCGTCTTTCTCTTCATATTTGTAATTAGGAAAGCTGATACCAATACCGTCTACGCCATGTTGATTTTTGACATGGGCAAGGGCGATATGAAGCTGAGTGTAAACCTTACTCCATAAGAAATAAGGTGAAATCTCGGCATCGGGTATTAGCGTGATTTCTTGGTAGAAATTCATCGCTTACTCCTTGCCACTTTCGCCAAAGACACCGCCACGAATTAACACGCCCATCACATAATGCTGTTGACTAACTTCGGGTTTTTCGCCTTTTAATACCCATTTATCAAATAGGTTATAAAAATCCTTGCCTTGTTTTGGTTGACGGAACGCTTTACCCAAGGTCGTCACCGCCCCATACGGCTCAATGGCAATCGGGAAGTGATTGTCTTCATATTCGGGATACCAAGTGTCAATGGTACGGATGGCATTGCTGACTTTTTGCGAGTGCATCCCTGCGTGGTTTTTGGTGATGTCTCCAACACGGTACAACACTTTGCTTTTTTTACTACCTGTGTCCAAAATCAACTCTTGTGATGGATAGACTTCTTGACCGTAGCCAACGTGGGCTTGGGCTTCGATGGATAAAATCACAAAGGCTTGTCCTGTCAGACCTTGTTCAATCCATTGGGCAAGTTGGGCTAAGTTTTTGTCATCAGCATTAAATTCATTTAATGCAAAGTCTTTGGCATTAAAGGTTAAAGTCTGTTGATTAAAACGCACTGTGACAGTGATTTTTTCTGCCCCGACACGGTTGCGCCATAGCCAACGGGCATTGACAATATTGGTAGCATAGCGTTTGGCGAGTTCACTTACGCCTTGGCTTTGCTGATAATCAGCAACCACTGCCAATAAGGCTTGTTGATAATCTTGGTCGTTACACACATTGGGCTTACCTGTAAATGGCAATACTTTACAAGTGAACTTAGCGATTAAGGTATCGTTGCTTTCATCAAGACTACTTGAATCGACACGTTGTAGATTGGCTTTTTGTGTTTCGGCATCAAGTTTGGCAGGGTCATTAGCAACAGCATTTTTTAAGCGATTGCTAATCGTGCCACGCACTGATTTTTCTTGCACGGTGACGATACTGGCTTGGCTGTCGGCATTCTGGCTGTCTTTTTGCCAAAAAGAAGCGTCGGAAATATCCAAGACACGCTCGAATGCCAATACGGATGCGGTTTTTAGTTCAGTTTTTGCCATGATAATTCTCCTATAAATGGCGTGAAACTTAGGTTAGAGTTAAAGGTTAAACGTTATGACTGACTAAATATAAATCCTGCTCGGCATCATACTGTTGATACCAAAGGGCGGTACTAAGCTCAGCGATTGAATAGGGGAATACCCATTTGCCAAGGCTATAGATGGCTTCGACATACTGACTGGGATATTCGGGGTTGCGGCTATGTTGCATTTGCCATGCATCAAACTGTGGTGAAATCCCTTGAAAGCCAACAGGGATTGGTACAAGCCATCCCCGTCCTTTTTTAACCGATTCAACCGTCCAACTTGAGCCTTGTGCATCGCTTGGCACATGATGAAGCGTGGCGGTTTCAAGTAACGCATCCAAGGCAGTGGCTTCGGGATTTTTTGTTTGGAGTTCTGCGGTGATGGTTTGTAAATCGTCGTGTGCATCGGTCAAGACAAACGCAGGTAACAGTTTGTCAGTAAATTCAGAAATTTTTTCTTTTACACGAAAACTGACTGGCGCAAACTTATTCAAGCCGATAACACTACCGCCCGCAATGCGTTGTTGTTGGATTAAATTTTTTACTGTTTGTTGCAATAAGTCGATTTGGTCATCATCTTCATCGAAGAAAAGGCTATCGGAATAAACCCCAACAATTAACGAAACCGTCAAATGACAACGCCCTTCTTCAATAATTGAAGCGGTTTTGCCGTCTTTTTTGAGCGGATTACGAGTTTGGATAAAGGTAAAATCTTTATAACTGCTTTCACGATAGGTCTGTGGCTGACATTCATGGCAAGCAATTAGCACCCCATCAAGGCGAATATCTTCTAAACCATCAATTCGGCTCACTTTTCGGCTTAACGCATGAATTGCCCCTGTAAAGCCTGTTACCGCAGGGAAGCCATAAGTGAGTGGGCTAGAAATGGCATTGGCATTGCTGATTTGAATACGATTTAGGCACAGATAGCCCACGCAGTGTAAATTTGGATAAATAAAACTCATGCTAAGCCCCCTTTGCCTAGTCTTAAGGCTTTTTTAATCTCATCTGCTATTTCACTTCGCCATTCATTATGCTCTGGGTCAGCAAAATCATGGGCAAAAGCTTTAAATTCTGTTTTTAAAATGCCTTGTAGCCAGTTAGCAAAATCGACTTCAATGGCGGTTCGCCAGTCTTCGCTTTCTCGTGCCTGTTTAAAATTTTCTTCGCCTTCCAAATCCGCTCGATGTGGGTCAAGCCAGTATTTTTGGTTCATCGATAAATTATGATAATCCTTTGTCCAACCTGCTGGACGGATGGTTTGTAAGGTTTCACCTAAGCTAATCACTTGATAGGCGATGTCAGATAAAATTGCTTTACGAGCATCCCGGATATTGACATTGTTGTAATCGGTTTTAATCAGGGTAAACAAGGCATTGAGTGCTTCTTTGGCTTTGTATTGCAAGGCTTTGGTAGCAAAGATACTGGTAGCATTAGGCGAAATTCGGATATCTTGCGACTGGCGGAAAAGCGGTGGCACTGACGGTAGTAGATAGTTGCGACCGCCTTGTTTGCTCATCAGTTGGCTGACATTTTGGGGTTTTGTGCCACCCAGTTGCACCGTTGCCAAATCTTTCATCGTAATATAGGGTTTTTGTTCGGCAGTTTTTTTGCTGCGATTATCCCGAGCGGTTTTATTGTCATCTGAATAGCGGTTTTGATTGATTTTGTGAAAAACTTCATGGGTCAAAACAGAAGGATAAAGTGGCACTAAAGTCACATAATTATCGCTATCGGGTTCATCCTGTGGCAATGCCCATAAAATTTGTTTATTGGTTTCATGGGTTTTGGGTGCTTTAATTTGATTATTTAAGCAATCCAAAAAGGCTTGCTGATAATGCTTTGATAATGCTTCATCGTCGGCAAAACTATGGGCAACTGCTGGCGAATTTTGCAAAATAACATCCCGCATTTTGATGCCCGAACCCGCCACGACTTCCCATTCAAAAAAAGTCACTAACGGCAAGTCAATCGCCCCACGGGGGCTGTTGGCATCCAAAAATCGACTAGCCAGTGTTTGGGTATTCACATAACTGTTTTGAACGGCTTGACGAAAATTGACATTATCGCCCCGAGAGCTGGGGTGTACGCCTTTAGAAACGTGCGTACCGACTTGGACGTTTTCTGCCATTTTCTGGGCTTCAATAAGCCAATTGGCTTTTTGGTATTTATCTTTAAACGGTTGTAAAAACGCATTGAGTTCAGCAATTTTTGCTACGTCATTGTCTTCAATGGCTTTGGCGAGTTGCTTATGCTCTTTTTCCGTTTTCTTATCGTATTGAGCGGTCAAGAATGCTTGTATGGCATCTTTGACTTGTAGCTCGGTTATATTTTCAATCATATTTATCTTCCTACTAATGTTTAGTTAAAACCATTTAATCATAATTAATCTATTTAGTAAACCATAATGTGGTTTTAAAAGATAAAATATTGAGAAAATTTAATCTTTAGCATAAAATTTCGCTATCGCCACATAGGTGACTTAGGAAATAATTTGGTTTTAAAAAATCTTCACCGCCACACAGGCGGTTTAGTCTTTTTTCCAACAGCCAAAGCGTTCATCAAAATAGTAGCCATTTTGATGCTCTGCCAGGGCGACGTTGGAAAAGCGTATCACAATGGAATTAGGGCTGAGTTCAGGGAATTTTTGCCCTAATTCTGCCAACACATTCGCCAAATGACTGTCTAACCAAACGTCCACAAATGGGCTAACGGTAGGTAGCTCATACGGCTGTATTACACTATTGACAGTATTAGCATGGTAAAGACCATACTCTTTGACACTCTCGCTGTGATAAACGTTAAAAGTGTCATCATCGGGCTTAATAATGTACTCAATATTGGCACGACCTGCCCGAAACGGTGTCAAAACGCTTAAATGGACATGGTGACGGTTGGCGGTTTGTTCGTCTTTAAAGTAGGCATTGACCACATTAAACTGTGAATTATTCATCAAATCTGCCATGACTTGCTGTTCCAAATCAACAAGGCTGGTTTTTGGATTGAGTCCGGCGGATTTTTGGATACGGCTCACCGCATCGATTTTTTGTAATGTTTTGGCAGGGACAAGTGCTGTCATATCATGGGTTGCCAATGGATAGTGTTTGTCTTCAAATCCAGGCTGGGCAAAGGCAGGATACTGGCTATTTTTCTGCACCCGATTTTTTAACGCTCGGATGTTGTACTGCCAAATCCCCATGTTTGGCGTGTCTGCCACAAGCTCCGTACGGTGTCGCCACACGCGTCCTGCAAGCTGAATAATTGACCGCATGGAACTTGGTTCGACCATTGCCCAGTCATAATCATGGTCACGCCCCACTTCTGCCACAGGCGTGGCAAGTACAATAAAAATATGATGGGTTTTATGTGGATTTTTGCCCATCGCTTGGGCGATATCAGGTCGCTTGATAAAATCTTCGGCAGACACATTTTTACGGATCAAAATACTGTCTAGGCGATTTTCTAGGCGGTTGCGTAACGCTAATACTTGCTGAGAATGGTAGCAACACAGATAAAGCTGGGTATCAGCTTGGTGATCAAAGGCTTGTAATTGGTGCATGGCTTGGGCAATTTTTATCAATGGCTGAATATTTGCCATGCGTATCAAGCCAATACTCACATTTTTATCCTTGGCTGTGACATGATGGTGCTGATGAAACTGCCACGCATGATTTAGCAGTTGTTCGGCAATCGCTTGATAAAATGCTGGTTGTTGTTCACCATGATATTCAATATCAAACGGCAAAATGGTTGCCCTGCGTCTGACAGGTTGCTTGTGTAAGAATTGACAACGTTTATGGATAAATTGGTTGTGGGCGACATTGAACACGTCGCTGTTATGACAGTTTTCGCTCATGGCTCGGTTTTCATCAAACCATGCACAAGCGACTTGCGGAGCGGCGTAGCCAAACTGCTCGTTATAAATTTTTCGCCCTGCTAAATAGGCTAGAAATAGTCCTTCGATCATATCGGCCGGTAAGGTTGCCGATGACAACAAAATACGAGAACCCATTAATCCCGCCAGATGCACTAGCCGAGAAAGGGCAGGCATATCATGGTGATCAAAGTCATCGGGTTCATCCAAAATTAAATCACCACTAAACAAGCGAAGCATCGGCGCGATATATTTGCCGCCACGCTTGCATTCGGTTGCCTGCATCAGATGGTCGATGGTGCAAGTCACAATGGGTGAAGCCAAGAGCTTGCGAGCCGTACGGTCTTCCACCACTGTGCCTAGCTTTAACTCGTCCAAAATACTGTCAAAATCATCACTATCGACCCATTCATCGACCAGATTTTCAGCTGATTCACTGCCAAACTGCTCAAAATAATTATCATCATCATTATGTTGATTGATATCAAAGAGTTGTTTTTGAGCCTGTCCCCCGACCAAAATCGCCAATTCACTATCCGTTAGCTTTAAGTTTTGACGAAAACTTTGCCCTGTCTGTAGGGTCAATACCCGTAAACCCAATGCAATGGTGAGCCTTGCCCCTTTTTTAGGATTGGCTAACGCATACATAATCCGCGCATTACCAATGGTTTTACCACACCCTGTGGATGCCATGTTGATCCCAAAAAAACCATGAATTTCGCTATGCTCACTTTGTGATAGAGCAAGCTTGAAAGCTTTGTTTTGCCAAGCAAATAATGTGTTAGCGGTATTTCTAACTAGCGGTTCGTGATTGATGAGTTTGGGGAGTTTTTCATGCAAAATCGGCAAGCTACGACAAAATTCTGCGGTAAAACGGGCGACCCCCAATAAATGTTCATCAAGGGCTTGATTTTTTTCGCCTGTTTTACGATCGGTATTGGCAATTAGCTTGTCTTCCCACGCTTTACTACCTTGTACCCGTTTTGCCTTGTCAGCATTGGTTAGACTGGAATAATTGTGGTCAGCGACCATCACACTCAGGCGAGAGAGCATCAGCAAAAACGGATTGGCGATCGCAGTCGATTGCTGGCTAAGTTGCTGTAAAACGACATCCTGCTGGGCTTTTTTGGCATAGCGTTTAACTTGCTTTTGCCAATCTGGACTATTTAACACCAAATTATCGAAGCTAAAAAATTGCTCTTTTTCTTTGGTAGTCATTTCTTCGATGGATTTGGGATTTTTTACCCAAAAAGCAATTGCCTTAACGGCTTTTTGATAATAAAGGTTTAAATCAATGGCAAAGTTTCTATTGCCTATTTGCAAAAAACTTTCTTTGACTTTGGAGGCGAAACCATATTCGATCAAAGGTGGCAAGCGGTGATGGGTGACAATCAGCCACGCTACCCATTGGGCGACAGGTGGTAGTTTATCCATTTCACTTTTTTCGATATTGCCTTGCAAATTTTGTGTGGTCGGCTGATGGCTTGCTAAAAATTCATCTATTTTTTGCAATCTTTGCCAAACATCATTATCAGTTTGGCAGTCTTTAACGAGCCAAATCAATAATTTAAGCGAAATCCATTCATGACGATAAGGGTCGCCCATTTTGCTAGGGTGAAACAGTTTGTGCTGAAAACCATTGGTGGATTTGCCAATATCGTGCAGCAGAGCAGATAAAGTGCTGATAATGGCAATGGCATTGAGATTTTGCCAGTTATTTTCCCATTCGCTGTGCAAGATATTGCGTTTGGTCCGATTGACCGCCACCAGCCCTTGCTCACCAAATTTTTTGCGGTTACCCACCACCCACACCAGTTCACTGCGTTGCCGTGTCCTTACCCGATGGCAACTCACGGCGGTAGATTTGGTTGCCGATTGACGTAATAACTTTTTGACAGTGTCCAGCCCATCTTCGGTAATGGCGGTGTGCCATACGTTATCGCCAATACGATTGGCAAACGCATCCAAAATACGGCGGGTACGGTTTAACGCCTTTTTTTCACATTGCGAAATAAACGTCACTAGCATAACTTATTTTTTCCAGTCCATTGATTTTCATAAGCTTACAATGTTTCAAAATCTTTTTTTAATGCCAAATCTTTCACCGTATCGAACATCATATCCAACGCTTTATAAGTGGTAAAATAATTCAGACATTCTTGGCGAAATTCTTGCTCGCTGGTATTTTCTTTGGCACAAATAAAGGCAAGCGGTAGCACAATTGCATCTTTAACGATGTCCGCAATATCAAACACCAATGCCCCACGCCGTGTCTTACCGTGCATGACCGCAAAACCATGCGGAATGCCAAGCACCCAAGCAGTGGTTGCCCCGAGTCCGTAGGCTAAATAATTGCCGTGATTCAAGAAACCATTGGCTTTATCCATCCCATCATGCTCACGACTAAAGCCTGCATTATCGGTATGAATTGATGCTAACTTATACAATTCTTTAGTCATACGGGCTTCAAGCTGTAATAAGTGCATAACTTCAGTTTGCTTAGGAATATCAGCGCGATAGCGTTCAATTAAGTTCGTCACAGCGTCACTTCTACTGTCAAAACCCATTTGCCGAAAATCTTTATCGCGACTCCAAATGTTTTGCAAAAATGCCAATCGCGCAAATTGAATGTGTTTGGCGGCTTGCAAGCGTTTGCCATCCTCCCACCACCACGATAGCCAGCCTTGTACATATTCAGTCGGGCGATATTCTGACTGCGGCGTCATCCATTCGATTTCGGTTCCCATAAACAAAGGCGTACCACCGCCGCCGCAAAACCCGACCAATACCCCCGCTTGCGACAGCATCCGCATGGCAGCTTGGGTAATTGATGTCCCTGTGCCGAGTAATATACAAGTGGTGTTGGCAATCGGGATGTTGTAATAAAGATTCTCTTTTTCGGCTTCAGTAAGATACAACACACGCCCGTCTTTTTGCATGACGCGGCAGTATTGTAGGTAGTAGATATTGGCACGTTTGGAGTGCAGGATGGTCTTTAAGTCAGAAGACGTAAAGCTATTGTCGGTATAGGGATTGGCGTTTGACATGATAGAGATGACATAAGTTGATTTTTCTTTAGTCTGTCAAACCATGTTCATGAATGCAATAGGGTATTTATAGTAAAACGACAAATAGTGACGTTTAGAAAAATTTAATCTCATAACTTATATTGAGGTGTTTATTTAGTCAATTGTTAAAATTTGGTTGTTATGGATTTTAATTAGGCGGATTCAAATCCCAAGTGCAACGTAACCGAAACTAGATTTTACCTCAAGGGG
>ERZ650306.2229-NODE-2229-length-10093-cov-5.491233_pt1 | contig 10093 bp, 8 predicted proteins | sample MGYA00376242_ERZ650306 | MGnify/ENA primary metagenome ERZ650306 (study PRJEB26733, sample SAMN07839244) | wastewater metagenome | biome: urban; feature: wastewater treatment plant; material: waste water | place: USA: North Carolina | collected 2016-03-31 ...
AATCCCATATGTTGGTAAAATCGGCAAGCTTGTCCGTTCTGCTCGTTTACATCCACTTTGTGGATGTGTTTTTGGTGGACGGCGTACTCCATGAGCCGTTTTCCGTATCCCTTACCTTGTTGGTCGGGACGGACAAACAACATCTCGATGAGTTCATCGCTCAGTCCCATAAAGGCGGCAATTTCTTCTTTTTCGTTGCGGATGATGTAAAGCTCTACGGCAAGAAAGTACTGCTCTCTTATCAGTGGTTTGTAAAACTGTATATCCTTTTCTGCCAGGAAGTGGTGTGTGCTGCGGACAGAGGCTTCCCAGACGGTCAACAGTTCGTCATAATCTTGTGGGGTAGGTCGGAGTATCATCATTTATTGCATTACTTTGCTGGTTATTAATCAGTAGGCAGTCAGAATTCAGCTTCTTTGGTAATCCTTACGGTTTCTCCCGTTATAGGGTGGGTAAATTCTAAGTATTCGGCATGCAGATAAAGCCGGTCTGCTTTCTCCCCGTAAAGTTCATCACCGATGATGGGGCAGTGCAAGCCAAGCGGGTGTGCTGCATGTATACGTAGCTGATGGGTTCTTCCCGTGCGCGGATAGAAAGCGATACGGGTCCGTTTCCCGTCCAGACGTTCCAGAACTTGATAATCGGTGATGGCGGGCTTTCCGTGTTCGGTGTGTACCATTTGCCGTGGGCGGTCAAGTGGATTCAGGCAAAGCGGGAGGTCGACCGTACCTTTGTCCTTTGGGACAATACCCTCGAGCAATGCGACATAACGTTTCCTGACCAGGCGGTTCTTGAACTGGGCCTGCAGGTTCTGGTGTACACGCTTGGTCTTGGCAATGAGCATTAAACCGGAAGTGGCCATGTCGAGACGATGTACCGTCAGGGGACTGTCAGCTTCGGGATATTGCTCACGCATCAGGCTATAGACGGAGACTGCATCTTCCTTGCCGGGAACAGACAGCATTCCTGCCGGTTTGTTGATGACCGAAAGCCATGGGTCCTCATAAACAATCTCCAAATTTTGGGAGGGTACCTGCATTCTTTTCAACATGGGGTTTTCCTCTACTTGTAGACCTTGCAGCATGTGTTGCAGTATAGGTTCGCACTTTCCTTTGCAAGCCGGATAATAGTGGCCGTGATGGCGTATCTCTGTCTTGGGGGAATCACCCCACCAGAACTCGGCCATGGCAATAGGTTTCCATCCGTGCAGATAAGCTTGTTGCAGCAGTTTGGGGGCCGCACATTCACCTGCGCCGGCAGGAGGTGTCTTGTGCACGGTCTGCCCGAATATCTCACAGAGATTCTTGACTTCTCCCCGGTAATTCAGCATCCCGAACTGTTCGAATAGCTTTTGCTGCAATGCTGCAGAGCGGGTTTTACGTTCAGACTTCAATGCTGAAATCCGTCTTTCCCAGTCTTCTGTCTGCGTTTGCAGTGTGGTAATCCTTGCTTTCCATGAACGTTCCAGGCGTTTATATTCTGCCTTTTGGAACTGGCTTTCCCGTATCAGTTCGGCTTCTTCCTGCGCATTGAGTTCTTTTTCTTTTCTGCGCTGTTCTCTGGCTGTTTTGGCTTCTTTCAACTGTGCTTTGGCTGTTGCCAGTATGTTTTCTGCTGACTGAATGGTCCGGGCAAGCTCTGCTGATAAGGCGGCATATGCTTTGTCATTTTCCAGTTGCCGGATGTTGCGGTTGATGGAAGAGATGTTCTCTTCTTCTATCTTGAAAAAGCCTTGTGGCTGTAGCAAGTTATATACGGGAGGAACAAAAAAGGGATGTAGGTTCTTTCCGGCCAATATGCCTGAGAATGCAGCTAAATATCCGGTTTCTCCATGCTCGGTTTGTACAATCAGTACCCCGAACATTTTGCCTTGGCGCAGTTCGTCCTTCCATGCAGTTTGTCGGGTAAGATAGCTTTGTACTTCTTTGGCTGCCAATATACATAATGGGTGCGGAGTATAGCAGAAAGGATAGGTGAACCTTTCCGGAAGCGGAATGTCGGTTATGGAAGTAGTAAAACGGTGCAACATGATGTTGCAAAGATACTATATTTCTCTCATAACAGACCGTTTGTACTGCAAATCTTTATTTCGTTGTATATAGGTTGTATCGCTTATGAAGAAAAAAACATCTTTGGGAAAGTTTTACTTATTCTCCGTTTATACAAATATGTATATATGTGTGAATTAACTTTGTTTTTGATAAATTGGCAACTCTGTTATCCTTAAAAAATGACTATTAATCTGTCTCGGATATTTTCTTCTTCCATAGACTTCTTTTTGTGTACTTTAGATGTTATGCCGTCGTATGAATACGGATGAAGAGCTTTTGCCTTAGTGATACTTGTAAAATAAATTAAGTTATTGCCTTTTTTGTTTTATTGGGGAATGGTTGTTTTTTAAACTTCCTGGATATATAAAAGAAACTTATTTCTCTTTAAAAAGTTGTATATTAGCGCCTTAAAGTTTTTCAAAAGATTATATGGGCAAAAACAAAGAGAAATTAAACATATTCTTGCTTCATTTTTTAGAACGGTTGAATAGCAATGAACCCAATGAAAGGAAAGTTATTGAATCGTTGACCGATTTCTGCAACTACTATGACTTTACGAAAGGGTTTATCTATCAGACTGACGGATTCCGTTATTTCTTATTGAAAGAAACGATTGGAAATGAAGGTGGGACTATGAAACCTCGTTTCGATATGGGAGAGTTGAAAAAGGAGCATGTCGATGCCATGAAAGCCCGGGATAAACCTTTCTATGGAAACAGAAATGCGGATGCTTCATGGGACGATATTGACATTCTTGATTTCTACGGTGAGGATTCTTTGTTAATCAGGCATTTTGAAGATACTGAGGGTAAAATCATCGGATTCATAGGTTTTGCAGGCAGGGAGGAAGAGACCTATCTCACGGAAGAGGAGTTGCAAATCATTCATCTCTTGCTGGGCTCGTTCTCTAAGGAAATTGCGGTCAGGGAATATAAGGAAAGGGAAGTGAGGGCCAGCAATACATTAGGCAGTATCATGAATAATATGGGCGTTGATATTTACGTCAACTCTTTCGATTCCCACGATATGTTGTATGCCAATAGGTCTATGGTGGAACCATATGGCGGTATCGAGCATTTCTGGGGGAAAAAATGCTGGGAGGCCCTCTACTCGGACAAGACGGGGGAGTGTGAGTTCTGCCCAAAGAGGCATTTGATAGATGAAAACGGACACCCCACCAAAGTCTATTCGTGGGATTATCAACGGCCATTTGACAAGTGTTGGTTTCGCGTGTTCAGTGCAGCCTTTGCTTGGGTGGACGGGCAGATGGCGCATGTCATTACCAGTGTGGATATCGACCATCAGAAAAAGATAGAGGAGGAATTGCGGGTCGCCAAGGATAAGGCAGAACATCTGGACCGCTTGAAGTCTGCTTTCCTGGCCAATATGAGTCATGAAATCCGTACTCCGCTCAATTCCATTGTCGGTTTTGCAAGCATCATTGCCGAACTGGACGATAGGGAAGAACGCCAGGAATACCTTGCCATCATGCAGGAGAATACGGAACTGCTCTTGCAACTGATATCCGACATTCTGGATTTGGCAAAGATAGAAGCGGGAACACTTGATTATAATATGGGGTATGTGGATGTCAGTGACTTCTGTAAGGACGTGATGCGCAACTATGATATAAAGGAAGACAAGGCTGTACCGGTTCTGTTGGCTCCCGACTTGCCCGATTACCGTATCTATACCGACAAGAAACGTCTGATGCAGGTGGTCACCAATTTTATAAACAACGCTTTGAAGTTCACCAGTGAAGGGCAGATCCTTTTGGAATATCATCCGGTGGAAGGTACCGGTCAGATAGAGTTTTCTGTGACGGACACCGGTATGGGTATTGCTCCGGATGCCGTGGCTACTGTGTTCGACCGCTTTGTAAAGCTTAATACCTTTGCGAAGGGCACGGGTTTAGGCTTGTCCATCTGTAAAAGTATCATTGAGCATCTTGGCGGGACTATCGGTGCTGAGTCGGAATTGGGAGTCGGCAGCCGTTTTTGGTTCAGGCATCCGTGTGCCGAATGATTTTATTTGCCTATATTTGTGCGAACTTCAATATTTATGGATAAAAAACTCTGTACCGATGAAAAACAAGACATGGACGTGCCTGGTTGTTGTGTCAGCAGCATTGCTGATGGCGGGTTGCGGCAGCAGGACAAAGAAACAAACAAATGAAGATGTAAGTATGGATAGTGTCGGTGTAACATGCAGTGGCGTAAAGACCTTGCAACTGGAGGGAGTGCAGGCCACTTGGATTCAGGATAATGCTGGTGAGCATTTGATGCCGAGAACGATTTTCCCGGATGCAAGCGATGAATTGATGGAAAGTTTGTCGCTTCAAGGCGGTATTCCTTCTTCCATGAGCACCTTCCTGGTAGATACGAATGGTATCCGTATCCTTTTTGATACGGGAATGGGAGCTCCCGGCAGTCGTCTGTTGCCCGGATTACAATCTTTGGGTATCTCTCCGGCAGATATTGGATATCTGTATCTTACCCATTTCCATGGCGACCATATCGGTGGAATGATGAAGGGAGACAGTGTAGTCTTCCCGAATGCCGAAGTGTACGCATCAAAAGTGGAATATGATGCCTGGATGGCAATGCCTGCCGAAAGGAAGGCGCAGGTCGTAAAGACGATGGATGCCTATAAGGAACGGCTGCATCTGTTTGAGTTTGGCGATACCTTGCCGGGCAATGTGGTTGCCATGGAGGCAGTCGGTCATACTCCCGGTCATACGGTTTTCCAGAGTGGCAAGTTACTGGTGATTGGTGACCTCATCCATGGTGCGGCCCTTCAGTTGGAGCATCCGGAATACTGCGCTTCCTATGATATGGATAAGGAAGCTGCCGTGAAAGCACGCAAGTATTTCCTCCAATATGCCAAGGACAACCAATTGACGATGGCAGGTATGCATCTTCCTGCTCCGGCCTTCAAATAGAATGGGAGAGTGTCAAAAGTATATGAGTACTTTCATTATGCTATATTTAGGCGCGGATAGTTCTGAGCCCCTCGTTATTCCTTTTTACTTTTAGAAGCGGCAGTCTTGTTCGATGTATGTCATATATTCGTCGTAACTGATGTGCCTGCCTCCCATTGTTTTGAGGTGAGGGGTTTCGAACTGGCAATCTATCATGACGCCTCCATGTTCCCTGAAGAATTGGGCCAGATGGATGAGGGCCAGCTTCGAGGCGCTGGGAACGAGTGAGAACATGCTCTCTCCAAAGAAACAACGTCCCAGGGTCACTCCGTACAGCCCACCTACCAATTGCTCTTCTTCCCATACTTCCACGCTGGCGGCGAATCCTTGTTCGTGCAGGTGCGTATAGGCTTCCATCATCTTCGTTCCGAGCCAGGCGCCTTCTTGTTCTATCCGCAATTCTCCGCAGGTTTGTATGATGTCTTGGAAAGCTTCGTTGAAGGTGATTTCGTACTTTCCTTTGTTGATGAGCGTACGCATGGAGTGGGAGATATGGATTTCGTCCGGAAAGATGACGAAACGGTCCATCGGGCACCACCATTGTATCAGTTCTTCCCGAAATGCGTACCAGGGGAAGATGCCGTTGGAGTACGCCAGGATGAGGCGGTCAATGGATAGGTCACCGCCCACAGCGAGCAACCCGTCGGGGTCGCCGTAGTGAGGGTCGGGGAAAGCAAGTTTATCCGTCAGTTGAAAGACCATATCGTTATTCGGTTGCGGGTTGTAGTTTCAATGCTCCGTTTTCCACTTGCACGCGGACTTTTCCTCCTGCCTTCAATGTACCGAACAGAATTTCGCGCATCAGCAAGGGTTTCAAGTGGGCGGCTATCACGCGGTCCATCTCCCGGGCGCCGTATTCGGGGATAAAACCCCGTTGGAGCAGCCATTCGTGTGCTTCCTGGCTCAATACCATTTCCACCTGGCGGGAAGACAGCTTGCTGCCTAGTTCTCCGAGTTTCTTGTCGAGGATAAGTGATGCCATCGGGCGGTCCATGTCATGGAAGACCACCGTGGCAGAGAGGCGGTTGATGAATTCGGGCTTAAAGGTTTTCTTGACTTGTTTCAGCATGGCTTCTCCGGCGGTGACCTGACTGTTGAAGCCGATGGACGCTTGGCGGGCATATTGTGCTCCGGCATTGGAGGTCATGATGAGGACCACGTGTCGGCAGTCGGCTTTCCGTCCTTTGTTGTCGGTCAGTACGGCATAGTCCATGACTTGCAGCAGGATGTTGAATACGTCGGGATGCGCTTTTTCTATTTCATCGAGCAATAGTACGCAGTTGGGAGTCTTGCGTATAGCGTCGGTCAGCAGGCCGCCGTCCTCGTAACCCACGTAGCCGGCAGGCGAGCCAATCAGTTTGGCTACGGTATGCTTTTCGGTATATTCGCTCATGTCAAAACGTTGCAGGGCGATGCCCAGCTCGGCGGCGAGCACTTTGGCAACTTCGGTCTTTCCTACTCCGGTGGGGCCTACAAAGAGCAGGCTTGCCAGCGGTTTGTTTTCGTCCAGCAGTCCGGCTTTGGACATTTGCACAGCTTCCACCACCTGACGGACGGCTTCTTCCTGCCCGTAGATGCGGGAGCTGATGCGTTCGTGCAGGCTTTCCAAGGCGGTGGTGTCGTCCTCTTTCATGGCGAGGGCATTGACTTTGCAGGTACGTGCCAGTATGTCGGTTATCAGTGCCTTGTCCACGGTCTGTTCTCCGGAGTCTGTGGGATGTATTTCCCGGTAAGCTCCTGCTTCGTCCACCAGGTCGATGGCTTTGTCGGGCAGGAAACGGTCGCTGATGTAGCGGGCGCTTGCCTTTACGGCGTAGGGGATGACGTCGGGCTCGTAGGTGACGCCGTGGTAGGTTTCGTATTTCTCTTTCAGGCCTTCTACGATATGTATGGCTTCTTCAATGTTCGGTTCCAGTATGTCTATCTGCTGGAAGCGGCGTACCAGTCCCTTGCTGCGTGCGAAGTAGCGGTTGTACTCGTCGTAGGTGGTAGAGCCGATGAAACGTATTGCCCCGGTTTCCAGATAGGGTTTCAGCATGTTGGAGGCATCCATAGAGCCTTCGCCCGTGCGTCCGGCGCCTATCAGGTTGTGTATCTCGTCGATGTAGACGATGGCATTTCCCTCACGACCGATGCCTTCCATGATACTTTTCAGCCGCTTCTCGAAATCGCCGCGATATTGTGTGCCTGCCAGTAGACTGCCCAAGTCCAGCTCATAGATGCGGAAGCCGGCAAGCCGTTCGGGGACGTTGCCCGCTTCGATACGGGCGGCAAGCCCATAGGCAAGGGCTGTTTTGCCTACACCGGGTTCGCCCACATGCAACGGGTTGTTCTTTTCTTTGCGGCAGAGCACTTGTATGGTTCGCTCCAACTCCATCTCCCTGCCGATAAGCGGGTTGTGGCCTGCCAGATGGTCGTTGAGGCAGGTCACGTAGTTACGCCACGGTTCTGTTTTCTCTTGTTCATCGGGAGATGGCGTACCGCCTGCTTCTTCTGCCAGCTCCGCTTCTTCGTAGTGGGTGATGAGCAGGCTGAGGAATTCGGGCAGGTCGCCGCCGACTGCTTCCTTCAGGAAATGGCATGCCCAGGAATCTTCCAGTTGCAGCAAGCCTTGTATCAGATGAGGAACATCCAGCTCTTCGGCGCTGGAATACTCTGTCACCGTATAGGCATGTTGCAGGAGTGAGCTGAGCTGGACGGAAAGTCCCAACTCGTATTCCACATTGTCGGGGACAGTGTCCACTTCTTCCGTCAGATAGTTTTCCAGCGAGATGCTGAGCTCCACATAATTGTAGAAGGTATCTTGCAGGGTGTGGATAAAGGGTTCCTGCTCTATAATGGCGCTCAGCAGATGTTCGGGCATGATGAACTCGTGCCGGTAAGACTCGGCCTTTCTTTGTGCGGAAGCGAATGCTTGGTTTACGAATATCGTATTTTTTATATCCATATTGTTTCTTTCTTCTTATTCTTCTTCCTCCGGGGTGACGGTGAGCCGGAGGGGGAAACCTTCATTGCGTGCCATGCGGGTGGCTTTCTGTACTTTGGAGTGGGCGATGTCGTATGAGTAGATGCCCACTACCGCGGAGTTGCTCTTGTGCACCTGCAGCATCAGTGTTTCCGCTTCTGCCGATGATTTGTAAAAGACGGTGGTGAGTACTTTTACCACAAACTCCATGGTGGTGAAGTCATCATTGTAGATGGTGACTTTGAAGCGTCGGGGTTCCCGTAATTCTATGCGTTCTTTTTCTTTGAAAGAAGATTGCTGTTGTTCCATTTCTTTTTAAAAACTACTGTTAAGACATTGTTCTACCGTTGTGTGGGCAACGAAAACTCCTGCCAGTCATATTCGTCTCCGTACTCGTCGGCTATGGCTATGCGTATGGTGACGTTACCCGTCTTTATCCGTTCTCCGGCACTGATGTTGGCGGTGTATTTCACACCGTTGCGCGGAGTTATTTGCTCTATCATGACCGACGGTGATATGTAAATGCGCTTCATGCCCGTGGTTTCCGCCACCACCGGCACTACGTTGTAGGCTGTTTTGTTTCCTTCGTTCATGATTTCAAAAATCACTTTACAGTTTTCGCCCGAATTGATGACGTGGTTGCGGCTGTCGTCAATGAAACGTATATTCCGTATCCTCAAGTGGTCGATGGCCGATGCTTGCGGCTGTCTTCCGGATTGCGGGGGATAGGGCTGTGTCCTTTCTATCCGGTAGCTGTACTCCTCCTGCTTTTTGGGGGCTGTGGCTGCATTGGCAATGGCAGCTCCCGCAATGGTTCCTATGATGGTGCCGATGGCGGAACCCCGGTATCCTCCTCGCCAGCCTCCGTTACTGTCACCTATCAGCCCGCCGATGGCACCGCCTACATTACTTCCGATGGCAGCTCCTGCGAGCACTGCGTTAGGGTCGCCTGCAGCCATCTGGCTTGTGCCGCATCCGCTGAGGATGATGGTTGCTGCCAGGATTCCTATAAAAGACTTTTTCATGTTCATATCCTATAATTATTATGTTGGGCAGATTGTTTTATAAAAGGGCTATTCCCAGTAAATCATCTTTTTGGTCATGCCTCCGTCAATGGTGATGTTTTCGCCATTGATGAAGTCGTTTTCGTCTTGACATAGGAATAGGCACATACGGGCAATATCTTCCGGTTTGCCAACCCGTCCGGAGGGATGTTGTGAATGGTCTTCTGCCCGTAATTGTTCATAATCGTGTGTCTGAATCCAGCCCGGAGAGATGGAGTTGACCGTGATGTGCCACTCTGCAAGCGATAAAGCCAACGCATGCGTCAATGAATAGATACCTCCTTTGGAAGCTGCATATCCTTCACTGCCCGGTTCACTCATCAGATAGCGGGTAGAACAGAGATTAATGATTCTTCCGTAGGTATTCGTGCTGTTTTGACTTTTGCGGTGTACTGCCAACGCATGTGAAGTAATGAACACCGGACGTAAATTCACAGACAATATTTTATCGAACGTCTCCACACTCGTTTCTGTGATGGGAGAGAATTCACTGATGCCGGCATTGTTTATAATGATGTCAATATCCCCCCATTCCTTGAAAATATTTTGCAGGCAAAGTTCCAATGCTTCTTTGCTGTTTAGGTCGACGGGATAGAATTGTGCTCCGGTGGCTTGGGCGGTTTGCTGCCCTTTCAGTTCATTCTTGTCACAAAAGGCTACTTGGTAATTAAGCTTGCAGAAGGCTTCTACAATGGCTTTGCCAATCCCCCCGGCACCTCCGGTCACGAAAACTTTCTTTCCGCCTTTTTTGAGGGGAAGTGTCGGCTTATGTAGCGTTTGTACCTTGCCGGATTTTTTCGCTTTCTCCCAAGCTGCTTTGCGTGCCCGGTATTGCTCGTACTGATTTTCAAGATAATTATCGGCCATATATGTTTCCGGTTTTATTGTTTAACATCGGCTGATAATAAGCCACGAGTCTCTCTTCGGTCATAGCATCTTTGAGTTTTGATTGCCAAAAAAATATTTTTCCTAGTTTTTTTTCAAGCTCCGAATTTGGAGAATATATCTTAAATCTAGCCTTGTCGGCTCTGGC
>ERZ650306.2230-NODE-2230-length-10092-cov-7.842383_pt1 | contig 10092 bp, 7 predicted proteins | sample MGYA00376242_ERZ650306 | MGnify/ENA primary metagenome ERZ650306 (study PRJEB26733, sample SAMN07839244) | wastewater metagenome | biome: urban; feature: wastewater treatment plant; material: waste water | place: USA: North Carolina | collected 2016-03-31 ...
TCCCCAACCTGACGGTGCACCAAAACCTGATGCTGGGGCAAAAGGGCAACGGCAAAAATAGCCGCTGGTCGTTTGACGACATGTACCAGATGTTCCCGCGCCTCAAGGAACGCCAGCACACAGAAGCGGGCGTGATGTCGGGTGGCGAGCAGCAGATGCTCACGCTGTGCCGCACCCTCATGGGCGACCCCGACCTCATCATCATCGACGAACCGACCGAGGGCTTGGCGCCCAAGATCGTGGAGCTGGTGGGCGAGTATCTGCAGGCCCTCAAGGCCCGGGGAATCTCGGTGCTGCTCATCGAGCAAAAGCTCACCATCGCCATGACCATTTCAGACCGCGCCCTGGTGATGGGTCATGGCGCCATCGTGTTCCAGGGAACGCCCGACAGCCTGCGGGCCGACAACTACATCCGCAAGGAGTGGCTGGAGGTTTGAACGCCGGGGGTGATCCCCTTGCGTAGATCAGCCATTCCTCTCGCTTCATCGATTTGTCACTGCGAGTGACTTCAAGCCTCGGCTTCGCTGCCGGGGCTTTTTTTGTGATGCGTGCTTTTGTCTTGATCTGTGTCGGGAACTTGTTTCTTTGGCGCTGTGACGTCAAGGGGGAGACTGCGGGTAGGTGTATAAATCTTCTGTCGCCAGCGTTAGGTTTTTTGCCAACGGGCGACTTGGCACCCGCAGGCAACGCAGCCACAGGGCGTGATCAACTGCTTGATCGCTCTGCAGCCCCTTCAGTGCTTTGCGGATGTCCAACTTACCCAAGGGACGTCAGAAACAAATGAAAAAGCACACCAAAAACCCATCTCCCGCCAACCCCCAAACCGCCCAGCTGTGGATCGTGGGGGGCGGCATCGCAGGCATGTCTGTGGCCGCCTTTGCCATTCGCGATGGCAAGGTGCCCGCCAGCCATATCCACATTCTGGAAGAAACGGGCATGCCTGGCGGCTCGCTCGACGGGGGCGCCGCGCCCAACGCGCCCGCTCCTCAGACCTGGGTGACACGCGGTGGCCGCATGCTGACTGACGAGACCTACCTGTGCTTGTGGGACTTGTTCGAGAGCATCCCGTCGCTGGAAGACCCCACGGTTTCTGTGCGCGAAGAGTGCCGCCAATTCAACGCCCGCGTGCACACCCATGCCCAGGCGCGCCTGATCGATGCACAGCACATCATTGCCGATGCCGAGAAGCTGGGCTTGTCGATGGGGCACCGCGTGCAGATGCTGCGCCTGTTGGCCCTGACCGAGGCGCATATCGGCAGCCGTCGCATCGACGAGTTCTTTGATGAAGCGTTTTTCCAGACCCATTTTTGGCGCATGTGGCGCACCACCTTTGCCTTCCAGAAGTGGCACAGCGCCATTGAGCTGCGCCGCTACTTCCTGCGCTTTGTGCAAGAGTTCTCGCGCATCCACACCCTGGCGGGCGTCAAGCGCACCAAGTACAACCAGTACGACTCGATGGTCGTGCCGCTGCAGCGCTGGCTGATTGAGCAGGGCGTGGACGTGCGCTTTGGCCACCGCGTGACCGACGCCACTTTTGCCACCCAGAGCGACGGCACACGCCGCGCCACGGCGCTGCAGGTGCAAGCGGTGCAGGGTGGGGTCGCCGTGGATACCACGCTGGACCTGGGGGCAGACGACCTCGCCTTCTTTACCCTGGGCTCCATCACCTCGGACGCGCGCTACGGCGGCAACGACGACGTTCCTGCCCTGGTGCGTGGCCGCGAGGACCATGGCTGGACGCTGTGGGAAAAGATCGCGCAGAAGGCCCCTGACTTTGGCCGCCCTGCAGCGTTCTGCGGCAATGTGGACGAGCACAAGTGGGAGTCGTTCACCCTCACCATGCGCGACGACCGGCTGCTGCAGCGCATCACCGAATTTTCTGGCAACAAGCCCGGCACGGGGGCGCTAATGACCTGGTACGAATCGGGCTGGCACTTGTCGGTGGTGGTGCCGCACCAGCCGCATTTTTATGGCCAGGCCGATGGCACTTACACCTTGTGGGGCTATGGTTTTCAAGTGGACAACGAGGGCGACTATGTACGCAAGCCCATGTCGCAGGCCACGGGCCGTGAAATCCTCACCGAACTGATTCACCAGATGGGCTTTGACGACCTGCTCGACCATGTGCTGGCCACCACCGATGTGACCACGGTGATGATGCCCTATGCCTCGGCCCTGTTTGCCTGCCGCGCGCCGGGCGACCGGCCCCTGGTGTTGCCCGAGGGCTCGCAAAACTTTGCCTTCCTTGGCCAGTTTGTTGAGATGGAAGACGACGTGGTGTTCACGGTGGAATATTCGGTGCGCTGTGCGATGGTGGCTACGTACCACCTGCTGGGTATTGAGCGGGAGATCCCCGCCATCTACAACGGCATGCTGGACCCCAAAGTAGGGTTGCATGCGCTAGAGGCGGCCTTCCGCTGAGAGGGCTGCTTCGCTCCCTCGAACCAAGCCCCTTGCGAGGGGCTTTTTTTGGATGGGGGCGCCGCAGTGCGGTGTTTCCCTTGCTTTGTCCCAAGCGGGACAAACAGACACGCTCTGTCACTGGCAAAGTCACCCTCAGCCACTACAATAAAATCGCACGACCGTTCTTTTTTACTTTGCAAGGGACAACAGCATGACCGCTGAATACAAAGTCCACGGCTCCATTGCCGTGATCACCATGTCGAACCCGCCCGTCAACGGGCTTGGTCTTGCCACCCGGCAAGGCATTGTGGACGGTTTGCAGCGGGCCAATGCCGATGCCGCCGTCAAAGCCATCGTCATCACGGGCGCTGGCGGTGCCTTCTCCGGCGGGGCCGACATCAAGGAATTCGGTACCGACAAGTCGATGCAGGAACCCAACCTGCACTCCGTCATCAACGCGGTGGAGAACTCTGGCAAGCCCGTGGTGGCTGCCATTCACACGGTGTGCATGGGCGGTGGGCTGGAGCTGGCCCTGGGCTGCCACTACCGCGTGGGCGCCCCTGGTTGCCAGGTGGCCCTGCCCGAAGTGAAGCTGGGCATCCTGCCCGGTGCCGGCGGCACGCAACGCCTGCCCCGCGTAGTGGGTGTCGAGGCCGCGCTCAACATGATCGTGAGCGGCGAGCCCGTCAAGAGCGAAATGATCGGTGCGGTGCCCGGCCAGAAGCTGTTCGACAAGATGGCTGCATCGCCCGAAGCCCTGGCTGAAGAAGCCCTGGCTTTTGCGGCCAGCGTTGCCGATGTGCGCCCACTGCCCCTGGTGCGCAACCTGCCGTGCAAGCACCCCGAAGGCGACGCGTACTTCCAGTTTGCGCGCAACATGGTCAAAGGCATGGCCAAGAATTTCCCTGCGCCCGCCAAGTGCGTGGACGCCGTGGAAGCCGCCACCAAGCGCAAGTTTGCCGATGGCCTGGCGTACGAGCGCGAGCTGTTCATCAACCTGATGTGGACGCCTGAATCGCGCGCACTGCGCCACCTGTTCTTTGCAGAGCGTGCTGCCAGCAAGATTCCAGATGTGCCTTCTGACACCCCCAAGCGCGACATTCAAAAAGTGGGCGTGATCGGTGCAGGCACCATGGGTGGCGGTATCAGCATGAACTTCCTGAACGCAGGCATTCCTGTCACCATTCTGGAAACCAAGCAGGAAGCCCTGGACCGTGGCGTTGCCACGATCAAGAAGAACTACGAAGCCCAGGTCAAGAAGGGCAAGCTCAAGGAAGACAAGTACGCACAGCGCATGGCGCTGCTGAGCACTACTCTGAGCTATGACGACCTGAAAGACTGCGACCTCATCATCGAAGCCGTGTTTGAAGAGATGGGCGTGAAGGAAGCTGTGTTCAAGCAGCTCGACGCTGTGGCCAAGCCCGGCGCCATCCTGGCTTCCAACACGTCCACACTCGATGTGGACAAGATCGCTGCGTTCACCAAGCGTCCGCAGGACGTGGTGGGCATGCACTTCTTCAGCCCTGCCAACGTGATGAAGTTGCTGGAAGTGGTGCGTGGCAAGGAAACTGCCAAGGATGTGCTGGCCACCGTGATGGCTGTGGCCAAGAAGATCAAGAAGACCGCCGTGGTTTCGGGCGTGTGCGATGGCTTCATCGGCAACCGCATGATCGAGCGCTACAGCCAGCAAGCCGGCTTCCTGCTCGACGAAGGCTGCACGCCCCAGCAGGTGGACAAGGCCATCGAGAAGTTCGGCTTTGCCATGGGCCCCTTCCGCATGGGCGACCTGGCAGGCAACGACATTGGCTGGGCGATTCGCAAGCGCCGTGCGGTAGAGCAGCCCGACATGAAGTACAGCAAGACGGCAGACCTGCTGTGCGAGATGGGCCGCTTCGGCCAGAAGACTGGCGCAGGCTGGTACGACTACCAGGCCGGCAAGCGCGATGCGATTCCGAGCGATGTGGTCAACAAGATGATCGAAGAACACCGCAAGACGCTGAGCGTTCCTCCGCGCAAGGTGTCCGACGAGGAAATCGTGCAGCGCCTGGTGTTCGCGCTGGTGAACGAAGGCGCCAAGATTCTGGAGGAGGGCATTGCCAGCAAGTCCGGCGACATCGACATGGTGTACGTGACGGGCTACGGCTTCCCCATCCACCGTGGTGGCCCCATGCACTACGCCAGCGAAGTCGGCCTGTTCAACGTGGTGCTAGCCATGAACCGCTTTGCCCAGAACCCCATGGACGACGCCAGCGCCTGGGCGCCCGCACCGCTCCTGGTCAAGCTGGCCGCTGAAGGCAAGGCCTTCCAGTAAGCAGCCGCTTGCACCGCATTACCGAATAAAGGAATTCACATGACATCCGCAGTGATTGTTTCCACCGCCCGCACGCCGCTTGCCAAAAGCTGGAAGGGCTCTTTCAACATGACCCACGGCGCCACGCTGGGTGGCCACGCCGTGCAGCACGCTGTGCTGCGTGCAGGCATCGACGGCGCCGACGTGGACGACGTCATCATGGGTTGCGCCACGCCTGAGGGGGCCACGGGCAGCAACATCGCGCGCCAGATTGCGCTGAAGGCTGGCCTGCCCATCACGGCATCGGGCGTTACCGTCAACCGCTTTTGCTCGTCGGGCCTGCAGACCATTGCCATGGCAGCGCAACGCATCATCGCTGGCGAGGCCGATGTGTTCGTGGCCGGTGGCGTCGAAAGCATCTCCTGCGTGCAGCAAGAGATGAACCTGCACATGATCCAGGACCTGGCCTTGGCCAAGCAAAAGCCCGAGATCTACTGGAGCATGCTGCAGACCGCCGAGCAAGTGGCCAAGCGCTACAACATCGGCCGCGAAGCCATGGACGAATACGGCGCCGCCAGCCAGCAAAAGGCCTGCGCCGCCCAGGCCGCCGGCAATGTACAGCTTAAAGGTGCCGTCCGGCTGCGCCACAAAGCCCATATCGCGGAACGCGGTGTGCACACAGTCATCCACGCCGTTGCAGAACGCAACCTTCAGCTTGCGCGGCATGTGGATGTCACGGCAGATGGAAAGCAGATACTCCGTTGCGGCCTCGGCCCAGGGCATAACGTCAAAAGCTTCGCCGGGCTGCACGCCGGTCAGGGGGCTGGCCTGAATGTTGCGGGGGTTATCACCGCCGCCGCCGCGGGTGATAATGCCGCAGGGGATGGCGGCCTCCATGATGGCAGGCACCTCGTCCGGGGTCAAATCGTGCATCTGGATCGCTTCGCAGGTGGTCAGCTTCAGGAATGGCACATGGTACTGCTGAACAGCCTGTGCCATAAAGTGCAGGCGCTCCGGCGTGACCCGGCCGCCCGGCAGGCGCAGCCGCAGCATATGCTTGGCGGCATCGCGCTGGGCATAACTGCCAAACCCGCCGGAAATGCCTTTGTAGTCCTTGCGGGCAATTTCGCCCTGGGCAAAGGAGTGGATCGTGTTGGAAAAGCCGCCGATTTCTTCGCGGTAAGTGTTGAGCCATTGCTGGTCCATGGTTGGAACCCCCATTACATCCTAGTTATTTTTTCATAAAATAATAAATAATAATGAATAAAGAATAATGTCAGTGCGCCGCCCGCGGCGGCGCGAATAAAATAGGTTGACTGCTTTGGTCGGAGTGCTTTTTGCCGGAGCAGTTGACCTAACTAAAATGTGACGCCGTGGGCGTCACACAACCATTATTCATTATTCTTTATTCTCTTTTAATTACATCACTAAGTATAGTGGATAAAAAAGCAATCTGCAAGAAACTAAGCAAAAACAAAGCCCGGCCCGGCAGACAGCCGGTACCGGGCAGAGTGACAGAAATTATTCGCCAAATACCTTGATGTAGTCAGCCTTGAACTTTTCAATGCCGGCATCGGTCAGCGGGTGATGCAGCATCTGTTCAATGACCTTGTAAGGAACGGTGGCGATATCAGCACCAGCCAGAGCGCAGTCCGTTACATGGATGGGGTTGCGGACGGAAGCGGCAATGATCTGGGTGTCAATGTCGGGGTAGTTCAGGAACATGTCATGAATGGTTTCGATCAGTTCAATGCCGGGCTGGCCAATGTCGTCCAGACGGCCCAGGAACGGGCTGACGTAAGTAGCGCCTGCGCGGGCAGCCAACAGCGCCTGGTTGGCGGAGAACACCAGCGTGCAGTTGGTGGGAATGCCCTTGGCGGACAGTGCCTTGATGGCCTTCAGGCCCTCAGTGGTCATGGGGATCTTGACGACCATGTGCTTGGGGTCCAGGGCATAGATGGCTTCGCCCTCAGCAACCATGGTTTCAGCGTCCACGGTGGTGGCCTTTACTTCGCCGGAAATGGGGCCGTCCACGATGGTGGCGATCTCTGCCAGGGTCTCGGCATAATCGCGGCCTTCCTTGGCAATCAGACTGGGGTTGGTGGTAACACCGGCAATAATGCCCATGTCATTGGCTTTACGGATCTCATCTACATTCGCAGTATCAATAAAAAACTTCATGATTTTGCCTCCTTTTATGTGGCATTTTATTTGTCCTTTGCATTATATCACAATATTCTATAAAATGGAAACATTTTTTAAGGCCTGCGCAAAAGTCCGCAAGGAATGAGAAGGCCCGCGAAAAAAATGAGAAATGCCGCGCTGGTTTCGGCTCCCAGCCCTGCCAGACTGCCATAAAAAACACCCCGCAGCAAGAGATTCGCTGCGGGGTGTCTTTATCAATTTGTGCGATGCCCGTTAAAGCTTTTCGTCCCGCTCTTTTTCAAAAAGGCGGGAAAAGCGGGAATTATTCGTACAGGGGGAAACGAGCGGTCAGGCTGGCAACGCGGGCAGCGATGTCGTCTTTCTTGCCTTCAAAGTCAAAGATGCAGTCTGCGATGCAGTCGGCAATCTCTTTCATCTCGGCGGGGCCCATGCCGCGGGTGGTCACAGCAGGGGTGCCAAGGCGGACACCGCTGGTCACAAACGGGCTGCGCTTTTCACCGGGAACGGTGTTCTTGTTGGCAGTAATGTGTACTTCGTCCAGGTTGTGCTCCAGCTCCTTGCCGGTCATCTCGGAATCGGTCAGGTCAACCAGCAGCAGGTGGTTGTCGGTGCCGCCGGAAACCAGCTTCACGCCGCGGGCGGTCAGCTCGTCGGCCATAGCAGCGGCGTTCTCCACAATCTTGCGGGCATAATCCTTGAACTCCGGCTTCAGTGCCTCGCCAAAGCAGACAGCCTTTGCAGCAATCACGTGCTCCAGCGGGCCGCCCTGGGTGCCGGGGAAGATGGCGGAGTTGATGCGCTTGATCAGGTAAGCGTTGTTGGTCAGGATCAGGCCGCCGCGGGGACCGCGCAGGGTCTTGTGGGTGGTGGTGGTCACAACATCAGCATAGGGCACCGGGTTCTGGTGCATGCCGCCGGCAACCAGGCCGGCAATGTGAGCCATGTCCACCATCAGCATTGCGCCGTAACCGTGGGCGATCTCGGCCAGCTTTTCAAAATCGATAGCACGCGGGTAAGCGGAAGCACCGGCAACCAGCAGCTTGGGGCGAACCTTGGCAACCTGCTTGGCCAGGGCATCGTAATCAATGCGGCCGTCCTCGGCAGAAACGCCGTAGGAAACAAAGTTGTAGTTCTTGCCGCTCATGTTGGCGGGGGAACCATGGGTCAGATGGCCGCCCTGGGAAAGATCCATGCCCATGACGGTATCGCCCAGGTTGAGCAGGGCAAAGTAAACGGCCAGGTTGGCCTGTGCGCCGGAATGGGGCTGCACGTTGGCATATTTGGCACCAAACAGCTTGCAGGCACGGTCAATCGCAATCTGCTCAACCTGGTCCACAAACTGGCAGCCGCCGTAATAGCGGTGGCCGGGGTAGCCCTCGGCATATTTGTTGGTCAGCACGCTGCCCATGGCAGCCATAACGGCAGGGGAAACAATGTTTTCGCTGGCAATCAGCTCAATGTTTGCCTGCTGGCGGCCCAGCTCACGCTGCATGGCCGCACCCAGCTCCGGGTCATACCCCGAAACAAAACCAATGGTGTCCATCATGTCCTTGTACATAATACTTGCTCCTTTCAGTGTTACCCTTATATACTGAAAACGGGGCCCCGCCCCGGTAAAACGAAATTAAGTTGGGAGGGAGTTAGATGCTTCCTTTCGTGGAAAGCACGCCCACAATGCGGTCGTCATGGCGGGCGGCGGCGGAAAGGGCTTTGGCGAATGCTTTGTACATGGCTTCCAGCTTGTGGTGGTCGTTTTCGCCGTACAGCACCTTCAGGTGCAGGTTCATCATGGCGCTGTAGCTGACAGCGTAAAAGAATTCCCGTGCCATCTGCACATCCATGCCGCCGCAGCTCTGCCCGGCAAAGCTGGCATCATAAACAAAATACGGCCGTCCGCCAAGGTCCACAGCGCACAGGGCCAGCGTTTCGTCCATGGGCAGCATGCAGCTGCCGTAACGCACAATGCCGGCTTTGTCGCCAAGGGCCTCACGGATGGCCGTGCCAAGCGCGATGCCGCAGTCTTCAATTGTGTGGTGACAGTCCACGTTCAGGTCGCCATCACAGTGTAATGTCAAATCAAACAGGCCGTGGCGGGCAAAGCCGTCCAGCATGTGGTCAAAAAAGCCGATGCCGGTGTGCAGGTCGGCTTTTCCGCTGCCGTCCAGGTCCAGGGTGACGGTAATGTTGGTTTCCCGCGTTTTGCGGGTCACGGTAGCAGTGCGGCTCACGGTTGCATCTCCTTTGCATGGTCCGGCCAGTGGGTGCCGGAAACAAAATAATCCGCATATTTGGTCGAAAGTTCTTCCCCCAGCCGCATTACGCCGCCGTACAAATGGCGGGAACACTGCGCCCGGATGGCGGCGGTATCATTGCGGGCAATGGCATCCAGCAGAACATCATGTTCCGCCACAATATCGCCAAAATTGCCAACGGCCACAAGGTCCAGCATGCGGAACCGCGAATAGCTGTTCTGCGAAGTCTGGATCAGCTGCCACAGCTGGTCTTTGCCGGTGGCAAGAAACCAGCTTTCGTGCAGGCGGCTGTCCAGCTCATAAAACATCCGTGGGTCCGGGTGGGGTTGGGCCGCCAGGCGGCGCAAAGCATCGTTGCGGGTTTTCAGCTGGGCCAGCTGTTCGGGGGTGCAGGCAGCGGCAAAGTCTGTCATCACGGCGGACTCCACCGCGTTGCGCAGGTAAATCTGCTGGCTGATGGTGTCAAAATCCAGCTGGGTGACCCGCGTGGATTTGTAGGGGGTGACTTCAATCAGCCCGGCAATGCGCAGCTCCTGCAAAACGCTGCGCACCGGCGTGCGGGAAACCCCGAACTGCTCGCACAATGCGTTTTCCCGCAGGGTGGAGCCGGGCTTTAATTCCAGCAACATGATCTGCTGGTACAGCGTTTGGAAAATGTCATGGCTGGAAAATGCCTGCATGTCCGGGAACCTCCTTCTCTTTAGTATACTAAAGAATATAGCACCGTTGCCCCCGTCCGTCAACGATACACCCCAACATTTGGATGATTGTCTGATAAGAGTTTACGATTTTGCAACACATTCCGGCACTTTGCGCGCTACAATAATGTTAACAAACCATAAGGTGTACCTGAAAAGTCGAAAATTCAGCCTGTTTCTACAACCAAAGCTGGATTTTGCGTTAAAAACCTTGGAATCCATAAAGGATTCCTGCGGCTTTTGCCACGAGGCAATACGGAACAATTCCCGCCCTACGGGCTTA
>ERZ650306.2231-NODE-2231-length-10084-cov-4.020142_pt1 | contig 10084 bp, 12 predicted proteins | sample MGYA00376242_ERZ650306 | MGnify/ENA primary metagenome ERZ650306 (study PRJEB26733, sample SAMN07839244) | wastewater metagenome | biome: urban; feature: wastewater treatment plant; material: waste water | place: USA: North Carolina | collected 2016-03-31 ...
CTGATGCTTGTTGTTGTGGACAAAGAAGAAAAAACATATGGAATTTTGCAGCTGAACCGGGACACCATCACCGAAGTGCCAATGCTTCTGCAAGACGGAAGTGCCAATGCCAGTGCACAGATGCAGCTTTGCACGGCACACTGGTATGGAAAGGACAAGGCTGCAAGCTGTGACAATACGGTTGAGACCGTATCCAAAATGCTTGGGGGGCTGCCTATTGATGGATACTATGCATTGAAAATGGATGCAATGCCACTTCTGAATCATGAGGTGGGGGGAGTAACCGTTACACTAGAAGATGATATGACCAAGCTGGATCCGGCTATGAAGAAAGGTGCAACGCTTACCTTGACGGACCGGCAGGCAGAACTGCTCATGCAGTCCCGGTATGCCATGGATGACGATCGCAATACGCAGCGTATGCGCCGCCAGCAGATCTTTTTAAACGCATTCATGAAAAAGATAAAAAAACAGAATGCGGGGGATGTCAATGCGACCGTGAAATTATATGACCGGCTGCGCCCGTATGCGACGACAGATATTAAGATGAATGATCTAACTGCCCTGTTAAAGGATATGCAGGGATATACAGACAAAGGAATTATCACAATCGACGGTACATCCAAAATTGGAGAAAAGCTGCACGATGGGAAAAAGCACTGGGAGTTTTATATGGATGAAGATTCACTGGAGACATCCATGAAACAACTGTATCCACTGGTGCAAGAGAAAGGAAAGTAACGAATGAACCAGGAAAACCAATTGACAGAGCAGAACAGCGAAGAAACCGAAATTGATCTGCTTGAAATTTTTTATCTGCTGCGGGCAAAGCTGGTATGGCTGATTCTCGCATTTGTGATCGGGGGAGTGATTGCAGGCTCCATCACACATTTTCTGATCACACCAAAATATACGGCAACTGCAAAAATGTATATGATTTCCGCATCCAGTGGAAGTGTGCTTGATCTGTCGGATTTCAATATCGGAACATCCCTTTCCCAGGACTATACCGAATTGATCAAAATCCGTCCCGTGTTCAATGAAGTGATTGATAACCTGAATCTGGATATGGAATATGAAGATCTTTTGAAGAAAGTAAGCATCTCGGTTGTTGGAGATTCACGGTTACTTGCTGTGTCGGTGGAGGACAATGATCCAAAACTTGCACAGTCGATGGTCAATGAACTTGTAGATACAGCGGTAACCTATATTCCGAAAGTTATGAATGCATCTGAGAATGCACAGCCGACCATTGCGGAATATGCAGTGGTTCCAGATGAACCGAGTTCGCCGAACCTTGCCAAAAATATTATTCTCGGAGCGGTTGTTGCAATGCTTCTTGTAGCCGTGATCTTCGTGGTACGTATGCTTATGGACGACAGCTTAAATACGGCAGAGGATGTCGAAAAAGAATTTGGTATCATGCCGTTTACCGTTATTCCGGAGGGGGATATCGAAGAAATTTCTGATGAGGTAGAAAAAGCGATCAGTAAAGAGAAAAAGAAAAGAAGGAAGAAAAGGAAGACAAGGGGAAAAACTATTATTACATGGAGCGTTCCTACGGCTCTTTCAACCGCGTGATCCCTCTGGGCGCGGAAACCGACGCGGGCAAGGCATCCGCCAGCTTTAAAAACGGCGTTCTGAACATTACCGTTCCCAAAAGCCAGTCGGCCAAAGCCAGGGGAACCAAGGTTCCCATTAAAGCAGGGTAGAAGAAGGCTGAAGACTGAAGGCTGAAGGCTGAAGACTGAAGGTCAAGACAACATACATTACCGCCGCCCTTCACCTGACGGGCGGCGGTTTTTTTAGATGTAGTATGCGTGCAAATGTTTAGAGGGAAACGCGTTTGCAAACAGAGCCCGGGCATCTCTTATGATGCTTTTATGAAAAAGAATGACAACAACATCACCTTTTACAAACTTTGCCACGCTTCGTCCTCCTCCTTTCTCAACCAGTCTTTTGCTAATGACGATTCGCTCATCATAGCATTCTCCAATTTTTCCCGGCCAGACTTTACTTTCAGGAAGCGAACAAAATCGAGCACTTCAAAGAGAAACGGTTCTGGAGTTTTCTCGATCTCGTTGATCAGTTCCTCTTTGGTATTCATGGAATTTTTTTCTCCTTACCATTATTGTTTCGACGATTTTCTTATACCATTGATTCTCTGACTTGTATATTATGAATTTCGAAGATATCGCTACCACCTCCATCAGCCGCCATTCACGATTGCTTTTCCCCTCTCGCCTTTCTTTTTACTATGAGCTATGAGCTTTTTGCCTATCGCCCATTACCCCTTGCCCCGCGCCTATTGTTTTTCATTGCTTTTACCCGTCCGGACTGCTAAATCCGCGGCAGAAAATTACGGCAGGAACTAATTTCATGAAAACGAATGTCCCCGAAAAATATCCGCGGGTTCAGGAAATCTCCGACGCCCAGCGCATCCGCATCGTCAAAGAGATATTCTCCACCGTCACCGGAAAATACGATTTCTTAAACCGGCTTTTGAGCCTCCGGCGCGACGTGGCCTGGCGCAGATTTGCCGCAAAGAAAATGCGGTTTTTTCAAACGCAGCGCTATCTGGACGTCGCCTGCGGAACGGGGGATCTGTCGATTGCCGCTGCCGAGAAACATCCGGACATTTCGGTCACCGGCCTGGACTTTGTGCCGGAAATGGTCGCGGCGGCAAAAGACAAAATACAACAGAGGAACCTTGGCGACCGGGTTCAGATCGTTGAAGGCAACGCTCTGCATCTTCCCTTTGAAGACAACAGCTTTGACGTCGCAGGCATCGCCTTCGGCATCCGCAATATTCCCGACCGCGCTCGCGCGCTCTCCGAAATGCTTCGCGTCGTCGTCCCCGGCGGACAGGTCATGATCCTGGAGATGACCTTTGTGCAAAACCGTTTTTTCAAATGGATCTACTATGTCTATCTGAATTTTCTGCTGCCCGCGTTTGCAAAAATCTTTGCCAAAAATCCCGCCGCCTACTCCTACCTGGCCGATTCCATCATGAACTTCCCGTCCCCCGGACAATTTGCAAAAATCCTCGAAGAAGCGGGCATGGTCCATGTGGAAAAACATTCCCTGACTTTCGGCATCACCTGGCTGCACATCGGGAAGAAGAAAGTGGATGGTGGATGGTGAATGGTGAATGGTGGATAGTAAATGGTTGTAGGGAACGGTTTCAACCACCCCTGCGGGTGGTGTGATAACCTGAAGGTCACAAAGCCGTTCCCTCCGGGTTATGGGTAATAGGCCCTGGGTAATGGGTGAAAGATGTCATGGTGAGCCCGTCGAACCATGACCCTCATCACTTTTCACTTTTTTCCATCCACCATAAACTATCCACAAAAAAATAGGGCGCTGTCCCTATTTTTATAAATTTGTCGGGGAAGAGCGATCGATGTTGCCCAGCGCGGACTCGGCCGCCCTGGCCAGCTCCTTGTCGTAATTATGGTTAAGCGAGAACACGCGGAAGTGCCGGACACGGGCCGGAATGAACCGGTAGATTTCGGCCAGCGGTTCGGGAGACGTTTTTCCCGTCACCGGATTGAAGATATTGATGCGCTTGCCCGGTTCGGCGATCGGATTGAGCGGCCGCGGGTCCTGCGTGGCCACATCCACGCGAAAAGCCAGACGCTGCAGCGAAGCGGGCAGGCATTCCCGGACCTTCGCCTCATAGTTTTCAGCGCCGACGAATTCCGTCCCCCGCTGAATTGAATCGACGGAGATTTCGGCGGCAAAAGACATTTTCCATTTCAGCCGGCGGGCAAAAATCTTCCGCCACTCCAGGGCCAGTTTCTTGCGGCGCGCATCTTTGGCCGATAGCCAGCCCCGCACTTCGCTGAACAGAGACCACTCATCGCAGCCCAGATAGGCTTCAAGATGCTTTGCCGGATTTGCCGGATAGATCAGATGAAGCGTATCGGAAAAAATTTCCTTCAGATGCAAATCCAGCGCGCGCGTCGTGCGGTGGAAATACACGTTGCTGTAAAGATTCAGGCGGGCGTTGAGAAAGCGCCGGAGCGCCGAGATGCCGGACTGGTGAAGCGCCAGGCCGTCCTTCGTAAAAAACGTGTAGTAGCGCAGGCGCGGCACATCGACCATGTCCAGAGAAAAGCCGGTCATGTAGGCGTCGCGCTGAACATAGTCCAGGTTATCGACCGTGTAGATGCCGGAAAACAACTGGCGCAGCCAGACCAGCCAGCGCGGCTGACGGGGCTCCTCTTCTTCCGGCATTTTGATCAGGAAGGCCACCTGCCGCGGATCGAGTTTTTCCCCGCGGGCGAAAGGCCCGGAAGGACTGCGGGAAATTTTCGCAAGGAGCGGCCCCAGCTTCTTCACGATGATCAGCCGGCCCATGTCCTCGTGGGTCAGCGCCCAGCCGGAAAGATAATGCTCATCAAAAAAATGGCCGAAGGGTCCGTGCCCCACGTCGTGCAGCAGACCCGCGAGCCGGAGCAGCTCCTCGATGTAATGCATCGACGGCGCATCCCGACACACCTCTTTGAGGCTGGGATAAAGATGCCTCGCAAATTCTCCGGCAACATGCATGGTGCCCAGCGAATGCTGAAAACGGGTGTGCTCCGCCGCCGGATAAACCCAGCGGGCGCTCTGCAACTGGTAAATGCGCCGGAGCCGCTGCATCCAGGGAGAGTCAAGAACGTCCTTTTCCGTTTTTTCCGCGGGGTCGGAGTCCCGGGGCGCCGTGAAAAACGCATAGGAGTGAATCGGATCGGCAATCAGCGCCATTCCGTCATACACGCTGGAGGGAAAATCCTTCTTATCCATGATTTGCGTTTACAATATTATGCCGCAAAGATCAATTGAGGAATGGAGAAGGGGCTATAGGCTATGGGCGAGAGGCAAGACGTAATTGGTAAACAATGTAGTGCGTGCCGCTTGAGACCTCGCGCCACCTCGCGAGACCTTTAGGTCATCGGGTGGTCAGGTTATCAGGCGCGCTTACAGCGGGGTTCACCCCGCACTACATTCGCTCATCCCCCATTGCCTATCGCCTATCAATTATTGACAGATTTTCCCAATATGGTATCAAGACGGCCACAGGGCACACACAACTTTCTTTCGGAGCGATCTTTCATGAAGACTTTTTTCGATCCCGCATCCATTGCCGTCATCGGCGCAACCCCGCGCGAAAACAGTCTGGGCAGCCAGATCCTCGTCAACCTCAGCATGGGTTTCACGGGCGGCGTGTATCCCGTCAACCCGAATTACGCCGAAATCCAATCCCTGCCCTGCTTCCCGACGGTGGAAGACATTCCGGGGCCGGTGGATCTGGCCATCGTCATCGTCCCGGCGCCGGCCGTGCCCGAGGCGCTGGCTGCCTGCGGGCGAAAGGGCATCCGGCGCGTCATCATCGAAAGCGCGGGCTTTGCCGAAACCGGCGCTGAAGGCTGCGCGCTGCAGGAGCGCTGCCTCGCCGTCGCGCGCGAAGCGGGCATCCGCCTCTGGGGCCCCAACTGCATGGGTCTGGTGGACATTCCCCGGAAATTCTTTTTCACGTTCATGCACCCCAACATTCACAACGACGGCCTGATTGCCGGGCGCATTTCCATGGTCGTCCAGAGCGGCATGCTGTCCGCCGGATTTCTGGCGGACCTGATGAGCGAGCGGGCCGTCGGCATCGCCAAGGCCTGTTCCATCGGCAATAAAATGGACATCGACGAATGCGACGTGCTGGAATATCTCCTGGAGGACGACGAAACCGACGCCATTGCCCTGTACCTGGAATCCATCGTGAGGGGGCGCAGGTTTCTGGAACTGGCGGACCGGGCAAAAAAACCGATCGTCCTGCTCAAGGGGGGCAAAAGCAGGGCCGGCGCCAAAGCCGCCCTTTCGCACACCTCGAGCCTGGCCGGCGACGCGAGACTGCAGGATTCGCTGCTGTCGCTGGCCGGCGTGACGCTCGCGCGGGATTTTCACCAACTGATGGAAGTCACCCGCGCGCTGGCCATGATCGGCCATGCCCCGGAGCGGTGCCGGACGGCCATTCTGACCTTCAGCGGCGGCGCGGGCATTCTGTCGTGCGATCTGGTCGAACAGCAGGGCCTGCGCGTTGCCGATCTTTCCGCCTCAACCAGAAAAGAGCTGGCCCGAATCTTTCCCGACTGGATGCCGCCCGAAAACCCGGTGGACCTGTTTCCCGCGTTCGCCGGAAAGGGAGCGCTGGCCGCCTATGTCGGGGCATTCAACGCCCTGGTGAAAGATCCGAAGGTGGATGTTCTTTTCATGCACTTCTTCATCGGCCTCTATCCCAACTACGACCGGCTGAAAATTTTCAAAGAGGCGGCGGATCGTGAAGGAAAAGTATTGATTCTCTGGGTGATCGGCCGGCGCGACGCGCTTCGAGCCTTCAAGCGCGAGGCCCAGGAGTGCGGAATCCCCGCCCACGGAGAGCTGTTCCGCGCGGTCGAGTGCCTGGCGGCCGCCTCCCGCTACAGACCGCGCAAAAAAACGCCGTCCCTGACCGCCGCCTCGCGGGCCACACTGCCGCCCAAGGCAACGGCGATTCTTGCCGCCTGCCCCGGTCTCGTCTGGGATGAATACGACAGCAAGAACCTGCTCAAAATCTTCGGCGTCCCGATCGTGAAAGAAAAAGTTGTTCTTTCGGCGACAGGGGCAGTTGCCGCCGCCCGCGAAATCGGCTTCCCCGTTGTCCTCAAGGGACTGGCCGAAGGTCAGGCGCACAAAACGGAATCGGGGCTGGTCCGGCTGGGCCTGTCATCCGCCTCAGAAATTCGGGGCGCCTTTGCCGATCTGACAAGAAAGCTGAAGGGAAAAGGAAGAATTCTTCTGCAAAAGCAGATGCCTGCGGAATATGAACTGATTGCCGGCGTATTGCGCGATTCTCAGTTCGGCCCCTGCGTGATGTTCGGCCTGGGCGGCATTTTTGCCGAACTGCAGAAGGACGTCGTCTTCGCGCCCGCCCCTCTTTCCACATCGACCGCCCGGGAGCTGATCGGACGCATCTCCGGCCGGAAACTGCTCGCGGGCTTCCGCGGCCGAAAACCGCTGGATTTGAAAATCATGGCGGACATTCTCGTCAACCTGGGCAACCTCGCCTGCGCCTGCCCGGACATCGGCCAGATCGACGTCAACCCGCTTGTCGTCTATCGGGGAAAGCCCGTGGCGGTCGATGCGACAATCATCAGGAGTGACGAGTGAAGAGTGAAAAGCAATGAGCAATGAGTGGAAAAACAGGCAAGGGGCATAATGTAGGGAACGGTCGCGACCGTTCCCTACGGGGCTCAAGGTGTCCATGGTGAGCCTTTCGGCAAGCTCAGGACATGCCTTGTCGAACCATGCAGGCGCAAGAAACTGATGTAGTGCGTGCCTTCACGCGCGCTTTTGGCGGGGCTAAAGCCCAGAACTACATTTTACCAGCTTATTTCAAATTATCGTTTTAGTAAATAATTTCATCATATTGAATAGGCAGCGTCCCTGTATAACATGAAACTTACTTGCCAACAGACACGTCTTATGATACCATTTTACGCAACATTAATTGGCATAATAAAGAGGTGTATAATGAATACAGATACAGTCCGCCTGAATATTACGCTACCTAAAGAATTAGTAGCGAGTTTGAATAAGTTTGCAGGTCCGGGGCAACGCAACCGGTTTATTACCGAGTCCCTCAGAGAACGTCTTTTGCGTTTCGAAAAAATGGAACTGGAAGCAAAACTGGCTGAAGGTTACCAGACAGCGGCACAGGAAGGTATGGCGATCACCAAAGAATTTGAAGCTGTTGATCTGGAGGGATGGGATGAATATTAAACGAGGCAACATCTATCTGGCGGCCCTTGATCCAACCGTCGGTCGGGAAATTGCCAAAACGAGACCGGTTGTCATTGTTTCGAATGACCAGAACAATCTGTACGCCGGAACAGTCAGCATTGTCCCGCTGACATCCAAAAACACAGAGAAAATCTATCCTTTTGAAACATTCCTGCTCAAAGGGACAGCCAATCTTCCCAAAAATTCCAAAGTAAAAGCCGACCAGATCAGAACCATCGACAAAACCCGTCTTGTTCAATTTGTCGGCGAACTGTCCCAAAATGAAATGGCGCAAATCGAGAAGGCCATCAGCATCCATCTGGCGCTGACTTGAGGAGGAAAACGAATACATACCGGCTCTTCTGACGGGTGAACCATCCACTAGGCACTATCCGCTTCTTGTCCGTCGCTTGAAAACTTTCAAAAAATAATTGACTTTGTATATATGGCTGTATATATTTTGACCCAACAGGAGGATATTATGCTGAGCTCAAAAGTTTTTACCAGTGGAAACAGCCAGGCGATCAGGCTGCCGAAAGACTACCAGGTGGAAGATAAAGATTTATTCATCCAGAAAATCGGGAATACCATCATTCTTTTTCCCAAGAAGAATCCATGGGAAGCTTTTGAAAAAAGCCTGAACGAATTTTCCGACGACTTTATGGCCGACGGCCGGAAACAACCTAAAATGCAGAAAAGGAAGTGTTGAACATGTATTTGCTCGACACGAATATCTGCATCTATATTATCAATAAAAGCCCCCTGAAAGTGGTTCACCACATAAAGAAACTAAATCCCCACCAGATCAAATTATCAGCCGTTTCTCTTGCTGAACTGGAGTACGGTGTTTCTAAAAGCCGCCACAGAAATCAAAATCGTCAGGCGCTGGTGCATTTTGCGTCTGCTTTTGATATTTTAGCGTTTGATGACCGCGATGCGGAAGTGTATGGCTTATTACGCGCCGATCTGGAAAAGAAAGGTCGGGTGATAGGCCCTTATGATATGGAAATAGCCGCTCAGGCCATCGCCAGAAAATTAACACTTGTATCGAATAATACGGCTGAATTTTCAAGAATCCCCCATTTGAAACTGGAAAACTGGGTGTAGATGACATCGCCCTGTCGCCTATCTTTTCTTTCGTTATGAGCCATAAGCTATTCACCATCCACCCCTTACCCATAACCTCTTACCTCTTACCTGTCTTTTGACACAACCAACCGCATATCCGCCAACAAGAATATACTCAACCTGGTGTAAGTTCAGCAACCTCAAGAAATCTTTGAAGTCTGGATGAAGTTCTATGGATGCCATAAATCATTCTCCTGCTGCATTCAATTGCATTCAAGCGGGCGGATGGAGTTTGAGACAGCCAATATCGTTTTTCTTCAGTATTATCGAAGAGATCAGCAACAATCAATATTTTCTTGTCTATCCGGGGCAATTCGTTTTTCATAACAATAAATCGGTAAATTCCTCACTTTTTTGATGATGCGTAATATATTATTTTTGCGACAAAAAATAAAGGGATGATTTAAGAATTTCCAAAGTTAAATCTTGATATTTGTATGACTTGGCCTATAATAACGTCAAAATAAAGGCAAAAAATAAATGTCGTATAATCCGTCAAGATAAAGGAGGTTAATGCATGAACTTTTCACGAATAACCATTAACCACAATCAAATGAATGGAATGCCTTGTATCCGTGGTTTAAGGATTCCCGTAGCCACGATTGTTGCTATGGTGGCGGAAGGGATGAATAATGAGGAAATCATGGCTGCCTATCCCGATCTTGAAAATGATGATATTGCCGAGTCCCTGCGGTATGCGGCGGAAGCTCTCCGCGAACGAGAATTACCGCTGGTAATGCATGCATGAATTTCCTGATCGATAATGCCTTATCACCGCAGGTCTCCATCGGATTGAAACAGGCGGGATACGATAGTGTACATGTCCGCGATTATGGAATGCAAAGTGCGTCTGATACAGAGATCTTGGCACGCGCTCTCAATGAAAATCGCATAATTGTTTCAGCGGATACCGATTTCGGAACGTTGCTTGCGTGCAATACAGAAAACAAACCTTCCTTCATTTTATTTCGAGGCATGAAAACGCGCCGACCGGAAACACAGTTGCAAATCCTGCTGGTAAACCTGCCAAATCTAAAAGAATTTCTGGAAAATGGTTGTGTTGTTGTGTTTGATCAAAACAGAATCCGTGTGCGCAACTTGCCGATAGGCGTTTGACCATATATTTTATGTCTGCCGCAGGCCTGCACTGAAAAGCGCT
>ERZ650306.2234-NODE-2234-length-10067-cov-21.551838_pt1 | contig 10067 bp, 11 predicted proteins | sample MGYA00376242_ERZ650306 | MGnify/ENA primary metagenome ERZ650306 (study PRJEB26733, sample SAMN07839244) | wastewater metagenome | biome: urban; feature: wastewater treatment plant; material: waste water | place: USA: North Carolina | collected 2016-03-31 ...
GGCAAGGAGTTCGTATTTCATGCGGGATTGTGAGTGAGGAACATGGCGTCGCCGTCTTTCCATTCGCCGCTGTTGCGGTCGAACGTGCGGGGCGTGGACGCGACCGTGAAGTTCGCGACCGGCGCGCCGGACGGGCACTCGGTGTTGGTCATCAGGCACTGCAAGCCGCCAGGCGAGGACGTCTCGGCCGGTGTCGCCTGCGCAGTGCCCGCACCGGCCAGCAGCAGGCCGGGGATCAGGCTGCCGGTCTTGTTGAGCCAGCTTTGGGGCGGCTTGGTGTGGGAAAGAGTTGTTGCGTTCATGAAACCTCCTGCTGTCTGTTGCGCACGGTGCGTGGCTGGCAGCGTTGGGTCTCACTTTAGATTTGTTGCTTATATTTGTATAACGAATAGTTTTTGTAAGATCAATCGATTAAATAGGTAGATTGAGGAATTTTCTCATCTGAAAGCCGCTAAGCGATTGATTTGTTTACGGCGCAAGCAGGGGTTGAAGCGCCAGTGCCAGCGCCTCAATATCACCTTCGGCCACCCGCGTCAGCCCGGTTTGCGGCGGCAAATCCATCGAAAAACCCGATTGCACCCAGGTGATGAACAGCTCAAAAGCCCGGGCATTGCTGGACTCGGAAATGCTGAACACCAGCGCCAGCGCCGCCACCAGGCCAATGACCGACTGCCAGAAATACTTCTCGCGCGAGCGCATGCCCTCGGGGTCTTTGTTGACGACCTTGCGCCAGTCATCCACCCACCCAATGGCGCCAAAGCCCAGCGTCACAATGAGCACGATCCAGACAAAACGGTTGGACAGGTCAAACCACAGCAGGGTGGAGATCGCAATCGACAACAGAATCAGCACCCCGCCCATGGTGGGCGTGCCGCTTTTGGACAGGTGCGACTGCATGCCGTAGCCCCGAATGGGCTGGCCGATCTTGAGCGCCGTGAGCACACGGATCACCTTCGGGCCCGCCACCAGCCCGATCAGCAGCGCTGTCATCGCCGCCATCACGGCGCGGAAGGTGAGGTACTGGAAGACCCGGAAAAAGCCGAACTCGGGCGAGAGCCCCTGCAGCCATTGCGAAAGCATCAGTAGCATGCGAATCCTCCCTGCACCGTGACCTGGTTCATTGCCTGAGTCATCACTGCACGCCCCCCGCACCTGCTGCGGCGGGCTGTTGTTGTTCTTGTGCGGTGGCGACCATCGCCTCCACCACCTGTTCCATCTTCATGAACCGGGATCCCTTCACCAGCACGCTGCCCACCTGGGGCAGCGCCTTGCGCACCGCTGCCTGCAGCGATGCCATGTCTTCAAAATGTTGTGCGGCCGGGCCACAAGCCGCAGCAGCGTGAGCCGACAGCGCACCCAGCGTGTAAACGTGCGAAATGCCTGCGCTGCGTGCGTGCTCACCGGCTTCTGCATGGAACGCGGGGCCCTGGTTGCCCACTTCGCCCATGTCGCCCATCACCAGCAACTGGGGGGCGGGCAGATCGGCCAGCACGTCGATCGCAGCACGCATCGAATCGGGGTTGGCGTTGTAGCTGTCGTCCACCACCGTGATGCCGCGACCGCCGTGGGTGATTTGCAGGGCGCGCGAGCGGCCCTTGACGGGAGCAAATGCTTCCAGCCCTTGCACCACCGCATCCAGCGGCGCGCCCGCCGCCAACGCACAAGCAGCAGCGGCCAGGGCGTTGACTACGTTATGGCGGCCTGCAATGTGCAAACGGCAGCGCGCAGCACCCGCCGGGGTGGCCATAGCAACGCTCCAGGCCCCTTGCTGCCAAAGAGCCTGCGTGCACTGCACATCGCCACCTTCACCAAAGGTGATGCAGCGGCGCCCACCCGCCAACTGGCGCCACAGCGGTGTGTAGGTGTCTTGCGCCGGGAAAACGGCCACCCCGTCGGCTGGCAGGGCGGTCAGCACAGAGCCGTTTTCTTCCGCCACCGCCTGCACGGTGTGCATGAACTCCAGGTGCTCGCGCTGGGCGTTGTTGACCAGGGCCACCGTGGGGCAGGCCATGGCTGCCAGCGTGGCAATTTCGCCGGGGTGGTTCATACCCAGCTCGATCACGGCGGCCTCGTGGGCGGCCGTGAGGCGCAGCAGCATCAGCGGCACGCCGATGTCGTTGTTGAAGTTGCCCTGCGTGGCAAAGGCCGCCTCGCCCTTCCAGGCCCGCAGGATGGAGGCAATCATCTGCGTGACGGTGGTCTTGCCGTTGCTACCCGTCACGCCGATCAGCGGCAAAGCAAACTGGGCGCGCCACCCTGCAGCCAAGGCGCCAAACGCAGCCAGGCTGTCGGGCACCTCAATGCCGGGCAGCCCCGCCGCCGCGACGCCACCGTGCGCCAGGGCGGCTGCGGCGCCGCTGGCCTGGGCTTGGGGCAGGAAGGCGTTGGCGTCAAATCGCTCACCCTTGAGCGCGACAAACAGGTCGCCGGCTTGCAAGGTGCGGGTATCGGTGTGCACACGGGCCAGGGGCGTGGCGCCATCACCCACCAGGTGGGCGCTGGGGATGCGCTGGCGGACAAAGCCCAGGGCCTGTTGAAGGGTCATCATGCCCATGTGCTGCCTCCGCGGGCCTGCAGCGCTGCACGCGCCTGGGCCATGTCTGAAAACGGGCGGCGCACGCCCGCCACCTCTTGGTAATCCTCGTGCCCCTTGCCGGCAATCAGCACCACATCCGCAGGGTCGGCCTCGTTCAATGCCAGGGCGATGGCGGCGGCACGATCGGGCTCCACCCGCACGGTTTCGCCGGCAATCGTGCCCTGCAGGATCTGGTGCAGGATGTGGGCAGGGTCTTCGCTGCGCGGGTTGTCGCTGGTGGCCACCACCCAGTCGGCATGGTGCTGGGCGGCAGCGCCCATGAGCGGACGCTTGGTGGCATCACGATCACCCCCGCAGCCGAACACGCACCACAGTTGCCCACCGCGCTGCTGCGCCAGGGGGCGCAATGCTTGCAGGGCTTTTTCCAGAGCATCGGGCGTGTGGGCGTAGTCCACAGCCACCAGAGGCTGGCCGGGCAGCGCCAGTTGCTCCATGCGGCCCGGCACGGGGCTGAGCTGTGCGCAGGCGTGCACGGCATCCGCCAGCGGCACCCCCAGGCTGCGCAGCGTGGCCACCACGCCCAGCAGATTGAGCACGTTGTAATGGCCCACCACGCGGGATTGCAGCAGGTGCTGCTCCGCCCCTTCGACCACCAGCCACTGCAGGCCTTGCGTACCGGCGGCAATGTCACGTGCGGCAATGCGTGCTTCGCCCGCAGCAGACACACTCCACACGTCCAAAGCACTGGCACCGCTGCGCTGAAGCAGCTCAGCGTGCAACTGCGCCCCGTGGGGGTCGTCGATGTTCACTACTGCGGTGCGCAACCCAGGCCAGTCGAACAAGGCCCGTTTGGCCAGCCAGTAGTCGGCCATGGAGCCGTGGTAGTCCAGATGGTCCTGCGTGAAGTTGGTGAACACGCCCACGCGGATCTGGGTGCCCGCCAGGCGGTGCTCCGCCAAGCCAATGGATGACGCTTCGATCGCACAGGCTGCCAAGCCTTGGTCGGCAAACTGGCGGAAGGCCCGGTGCAGGCGCACGGGGTCGGGCGTGGTCATGCCAGTGGTGAGCAGAGAGGGCGGAACACCCACACCCAAAGTACCCACTACCGCACAACCAGCAAGCGCAGGCAGCTCATTTTTTGATAGCAAATTCAAGGCTTCTGCCAACCACCAGGTGCTGCTGGTCTTGCCATTGGTGCCCGTCACGGCCAGCACCTGCAGGGCGTGGGACGGGTCATGAAACCATTGGGATGCCATCTCGCCCGTGGCGGCCTTGAGTCCAGCAAACGCGGCGATGGGCGCAGCTGCCGGAAAGACAAAGTCCTGCACGCCCTGGGCTTCGACCAAGCAGGCCGCAGCACCGCGCTGAAGCGCATCTGCCACATGGGCGCGGCCATCGGTGGCAGCACCGGGCCAGGCGATGAAGCCGTCTCCCGGCTGCACACTGCGGCTGTCCGTCTGCAAAGTACCCGTGACGCGCGCGCGCAGCCACGCCACGGCTTCAGCCGCCTGGTGCAGGGTGGTCAAGGGGGCTGTCACAGCGACTCCTCCACCGGGTTGGCCACGATCTGGGGTTTGACGGCCATGTCGGGCTGCACATTCATCATGCGCAGGGTTTGCTGCACCACCTCGCTGAACACCGGGGCGGCCACCAGGCCGCCGTAGACCTGCCCTGCGCTGGGCTCATCCACCATCACGGCCACGATGATGCGGGGCTTGTCGACGGGGGCCAAGCCGGTGAACCATGCGCGGTATTTGCCGGCGGCGTAGCTCTTGCCCACCTGCTTGCGGGCCGTGCCCGACTTGCCACCCACCGAGTACCCCACCGTCTGGGCCTTCTGGCCCGTGCCGCCGGGGCCTGCCGCCATCTGCAGCATCTTGCGCACTTGGTCGGCGGTGCGCTCAGAAAAAACGGGAACGCCCACAGCGGGCTCATCGGTCTTGAGCAGCGTGGCAGGAATCACGCGCCCGCCGTTGGCAAACACGGTGTACGAGCGGGCCATCTGGAACAGGCTGGCCGACAGGCCGTAGCCGTAAGACATGGTGGCCTGCTCGACGGGGCGCCAGGTTTTGTAGGGACGCAAGCGCCCGCTGATCGCGCCGGGAAAGCCGATCTGCGGCTTCTGCCCGAAACCGGCGGCAGAGAAGGTTTCCCACATCTCCTTGGCGGGCATTTGCATGGCGAGCTTGGTGGTGCCCACGTTGCTGGACTTCTGGATCACGCCTTCAACGGTGAGCGCGCCGTAGTTGTGCGTGTCGGAAATGGTGGAGCCAGTGATGTTGATGCGCCCTGGCGAGGTGTCGATCACGGTTTCAGGCTTGACACGGCCAGACTCCAGCGCCAGACCAATCGTGAAAGGCTTCATGGTCGAGCCGGGCTCGAACACGTCGGTGAGCGCGCGGTTGCGCAGCTGCTCACCGGTCAGGTTCTGGCGCTTGTCGGGCACGTAGCTGGGGTAGTTGGCCAGGGCCAGCAGCTCGCCGGTGTGGGCGTCCATCACCACCACGCTGCCCGCCTTGGCCTTGTGCAGGGTCACCTGGTCGCGCAGTTTTTGGTAGGCAAAGAACTGCACCTTGCTGTCGATGGACAGCTGCATGTCTTTTCCGTCGATCGGTGGAATGGTCTCGCCCACGCCTTCGACCACGCGGCCCAGGCGATCCTTGATCACGCGGCGTGAGCCAGGCTTGCCAGCCAGCTGGCTGTTGAAGGCCAGCTCCATGCCTTCCTGCCCCTTGTCTTCCACATTGGTGAAGCCAACGATATGGGCTGCCGCTTCACCCTCGGGGTACTGGCGCTTGTATTCCTTGCGCTGGTAGATGCCCTTGATGTCGAGTGCCGCAATCTTCTGACCCACATCCCAGTCCAGTTGGCGCTTCACCCAGACGAAGGTCTTGTCTTCGTCGGAGAGCTTGGCCATCAGGTCGGCAAAAGGCATTTCCATCAGCTTGGCCAGCTGGCGCAGCTTGGCCTTGACCTCGGGCTTTTCGTGCTCCACGTCTTCGGGAATCGCCCAGATGCTGGCAGCGGGCACGCTGGACGCCAGGATGAGCCCGTTGCGATCCAGAATCTTGCCGCGGTTGGCGGGCAGCTCCAGCGTGCGGGCAAACCGCACCTCGCCTTGCCGCTGGAAAAAATCATTGCCAAACACCTGCACATAGGCTGCGCGGGCGCCCAGCCCTACGAAGCCCAGCCCGATCATCGCCACGATGAACTTACTGCGCCAGACGGGCGTCTTGCTCGCCAGCAACGGGCTGGAGGTGTAGAGCACGCTGCGGCTCATCGCGCGCCCTCCCCAGGTTTTGCCTTCGCGCTGGCAGCTGCTGCCTCTGCCCCTGCCGGGTCACTCACATACTGCGTGATGGCCGGCGTGGCAGTGCGCATGTTCAGCTGGGCGCGGGCCATCTTTTCCACGCGCAGTGGCGTGGCTTGCGCGCGCTTTTCCACCTGCAGCCGCTGGTGTTCCGTGTCCAGGCGACGCGCTTCGGCCACCGCGCGGTCCAGCTCGGTGAACAGGCGGCGCGACTGGTACTGGGTGTGTACCAGATACAGGGCACTCACCAGCACCGCCAGCAATAGCATCAGGTTCAGGCGCGCCATGCAGCCTCCTGAACGCGGCGCACGCGCACGCTCTCACCGCCCCCCACAGGGGCGGCGGCGTACAGCGGTGCGCCATGCAAGATCATGCATCCGTCCTTTGCGCGACGCGCATGATGGCGCTGCGCGAACGGGGGTTGGCAGCCACTTCTTGCTCACTGGGCTTGATGCGATCGAGCGCGATGAGCTTCATGGCTTGCGGCACGGCAAACGGCGCACGGCGGTCAAACACTTCTTTGGAATGCTTGGCGATGAACTGCTTGACGATGCGGTCTTCCAAAGAATGGAAGCTGATCACCACCAGCCGCCCGCCAGGGCGCAGCACCGTCAGGCTGGCCTCTAGGGCCTGCTGCAGCTCTTCAAGCTCAGCGTTGATGAAAATCCGTAGAGCCTGAAATGTGCGCGTTGCAGGGTTCTGGCCCGCCTCGCGGGTCTTGACCGCGCCAGCCACGAGATCGGCAAGCTCGGAGGTGGTGGCAAGGGGGCCCCGTTCCTCGCGCCGAGCAACAATCGCCTTTGCAATGGGGCCAGCAAACCGTTCTTCACCGTATTCACGTATCACCTCCGCAATCTGCCCGACTTCGGCCGTGGCCAGCCACTCAGCCACGCTTTCGCCGCGCGTGGTATCCATGCGCATGTCCAGCGGGCCATCGAAACGGAAACTAAAACCCCGCTCGGGGCTGTCGATCTGGGGTGAACTCACCCCGATGTCCATCAGCACGCCAGAGGCACTGCCCGCAGGCAACTCGCCCAGATGGCGAAAACCTTCGTGCCGAATGGAAAAACGCGCATCGGTGATGCGCGCTGCCTCCTGGATGGCTTCGGGGTCTTTGTCGAATGCGACAAGATTCCCCTGCGGCCCCAGCCTCTGCAGGATCAGCCTGGAATGCCCCCCTCGCCCGAAGGTGGCATCCACCCAGGTACCGGAAGGCTCAGGGCCAGCATTGCCCAGCAAGGCATCGACTGCCTCATGCAGCAAAACCGTGGTGTGTTGAAGAGATGGGGTCACCGCGGCCTCAGAAAGAAAAATCCTTGAAGGCATCGGGCATTTCGCCTTGCATGGCTTGTGCCTCCTGCTCGTCGTACGTGGCCTTGTCCCACAGTTCAAAGTGGTTGCCCATGCCCAGCAGCACGGCTTCTTTGGTCAGGCCTGCGGCTGCGCGCAGTTCTGGGGAGATCAACACACGGCCCGTTCCATCCATGTCCACATCCATGGCGTTGCCTAAAAAGATGCGTTTCCACCACTGGGCGGACATGGGAAGCTGCGCCAGGCGTTCGCGGAACTTTTCCCACTCGGGGCGGGGGAACACCATCAGGCACCCGTGGGGGTGCTTGGTGATGGTGAGCTGACCAGATGCCGTCGCCGCCAGGACGTCACGATGCCGGGTCGGCACGGAAAGCCGACCCTTCGCATCGAGACTGAGCGATGAGGCACCTTGGAACACGGATGGATTTCCCAGATTGGTGGACCGCCAGACACTCCGCGAATCGGAGCAAATGGCACTTTCCCCCACTTATTTGCACTTTTTTCCACTGTAGCAGGAAAACCATGTTCATCAACAGGGTCGCTACAAAGTTTTTCAATGAAATCAATGACTTAGCGCCGAATTGTAAGGTGATTAGGTGAGAAAATATGTTCAAAAATAAGCACTTAGAACAGGCTATGCAAGTGATACCTGAAGCGCAGGCAAGCCGATAGGACTTGTTAACTTTGGTGACCTGCCGATAGGCACCCCTGATCGGCTCTCATCGACGCAGACATGCCACCCCGATACCGGGCGACTTGCGCGCTACCGGCATAAAAAAGCCCCGCCAAGTGGGGCGGGGCTGAATCACGGCAAGCATTGGCGCAAACATGCGCCCTCTTGCATCAAAGGATGTAACGTGACAGGTCTTCGTCCTGGCTGAGCGACTGCAGGCGTGCATCCACATAGGCCGCATCGATGCGCACGGTTTGACCGCCCAGGCGGGTGGCGTCAAAACTCACCTCGTCCAGCAGGCGCTCCATCACGGTGGACAGCCGGCGCGCACCGATGTTCTCCGTGCGCTCGTTCACTTCGTAGGCAATGTGGGCCAGGCGCGTGATGCCTTCAGGCAGAAACTCCAGCGTCACCCCTTCCGTGGCCAGCAAGGCCTGGTACTGCTTGACCAGGGATGCATGGGTCTGGGTGAGGATGGCCTCAAAGTCCTTCACCGACAGCGACTCCAGCTCCACACGGATGGGGAAACGCCCCTGCAACTCAGGAATGAGGTCGCTGGGCTTGGAGAGGTGGAAGGCTCCTGATGCGATGAACAGGATGTGGTCTGTCTTGATCATGCCGTACTTGGTGGAGACGGTGGTGCCCTCCACCAGCGGCAGCAGGTCGCGCTGCACGCCCTGGCGGGAAACGTCGGAGCCACTGGTTTCCTGGCGCGCAGCCACCTTGTCAATTTCGTCGATGAAGACGATTCCGTTTTGCTCGGCATTGGCAATGGCGCGGATCTTGATTTCCTCTTCATTCACCAGCTTGCCAGCTTCCTCGTCGGTGATGAGCTTGAGGGCCTCGGCGATCTTGAGCTTGCGGGTGCGGCGACGGTCCTGGCCCAGCTGGCTGAACATGCCACGCAGCTGGTCGGCCATTTCCTCCATGCCCTGGGGGCCCATGATCTCGACCTGCGGGCGGGCATCGGCCACGTCGATCTCGATCTCCTTGTCGTCCAGCTGGCCTTCGCGCAGCTTTTTGCGAAACACCTGGCGCGCGGTGTTGTCGGCAGCGGGCTCCGCCCCGGCAGCCGTGCGAGCCTGGGGAATCAACACGTCCAGAATGCGCTCCTCGGCCGCGTCTTCGGCGCGGGTGCGCACCTTCTTCATCTCGGCTTCACGCGTCTGCTTGACGGCCATCTCGGCCAGGTCGCGGATGATGGCATCCACGTCCTTGCCCACATAGCCCACTTCGGTGAACTTGGTGGCCTCGACCTTGATGAAGGGAGCATCGGCCAGCTTGGCGAGGCGCCGGGCGATTTCGGTCTTGCCCACGCCCGTGGGGCCAATCATGAGGATGTTCTTCGGGGTGATCTCGTGGCGCAGGCTGCCTTCGACCTGCTGGCGGCGCCAGCGGTTGCGCAGCGCGATGGCCACAGCGCGCTTGGCGCTGGCCTGGCCCACGATGTGGTTGTCCAGCTCGGAGACGATTTCCTGGGGGGTCATGGAAGACATGGTGTCAGCCTGAATTCAATCAAAAATGGCGCTAGCGCTTATTAATAAAGCGCCAGCAGCTATCAAAATAATAGTAAACCTGCGCAGTCGCCGCTCAGAGCGTCTCGATGGTGTGGTTCATGTTGGTGTAGATGCAAAGTTCACCCGCAATTTCGAGCGACTTCTTCACGATCTCTTCCGCAGCGCGTTCCATCGGCCACTCATTGCGGTGCATAAGCCAGTCGCGCACATCTGCCAGTCTGGCCAGCTTGCCGCCCTCATCGTCGCTTGCACGCATGAATACCCCGCCAGAGTTCAGCCGCCACTCGGCTACCTGGCTCAGGGGCTCACCATCCATCGCCATCATTCACCCGCCTTGCCGCCTGGCGGCGTCAGATAGGCGGCGTGCAGGCGCTCCAGGTCTTCCAGGAACCACCCCGCCGCCCTATCGCTGGCGGGCACCGTATGGGCCGCGTACAGCCTGCGCACGTCCAAAAGCAAACCAAGGTGACGGGGCACCCATTCGGGTATCTCCACCCCCTCATTACGCCAGCGGCTGGGGGTGTTGCGGTGCAGGCCCGTGGCCCGGCAAAAGTCGCTCACTTTCCAGCCCAAGGCGGCCAAAGCCGCATCCAACTCACTCACATCCATGCCGCCCCCCTTGATGAAGGGAAACATGATAAACGCGCCGGATTTTGTGCCGTTTTGCGGCGTACTGCACAGCGCCTTAAAGGCTATCGGCGCGGCGTGCGTTGCGGGCGG
>ERZ650306.2238-NODE-2238-length-10061-cov-6.618429_pt1 | contig 10061 bp, 9 predicted proteins | sample MGYA00376242_ERZ650306 | MGnify/ENA primary metagenome ERZ650306 (study PRJEB26733, sample SAMN07839244) | wastewater metagenome | biome: urban; feature: wastewater treatment plant; material: waste water | place: USA: North Carolina | collected 2016-03-31 ...
GGCGAAGACACTCTTTCCCTACACGACGCTCTTCCGATCTTATATAAAAAAGTCGTCTTTTTATACAAAACAAAAAGGACGTTTTTAAAACGTCCTTTTTGAGTGTTGTTGTTTATTTTTTAATTATAAATACAATCATTGATTGTGTGATAATCTATTTGTGCCAAATTTGTGCTAAATTTTTTTAGAAAGTATTGTTTTCTATTTCAGGTAAAACGTAAAAACCCTTATAAAACAAGGGTTTTTACTTACGTATTATCGCCTATTATGGTGCTAAAATGTCCCCCGCCGGAATCGAACCAGCATCAAACCCTTAGGAGGGGCCCGTAATATCCGTTATACTAGAGGGACGGATAAATGGCATTTAGCCATTTAGTATTATATCATTTTAGATTGATAAATTCACCTGCTTTGAGCATTTTTTCAGGTTGTTTTTGATATTTTTTGACATTCTTTTCGTCAAATGAATTGCCGACAATGTTAACAACGACACCCGATTTACCCATACGACCAGTTCGGCCAGTTCGGTGGGTATAACTTTCAAGATTGACTGGGATATCAAAGTTAATGACATAGTCGAGGTCGTCAATATCAAGACCACGTGCTGCGATATCAGTTGCAAGCAGGAGTGTTATCTCACCATTTTTAAATTTCTCGATAATCGTTTTACGGAATCTACCATTGACATCGCTAGCGATAGAAACTGCTGCGATATTTTGGAAGGTCAGTTTTTCTTCGGCATTGCCGAGGTCTTCTAAACGGTTGAAGAAGACTAGACCACGCATACCAGGAATGTGAGCGATTTGTCGCAAGAGGTCGATTTTTTTACGATTTTCGACTTTGACCATGAAATGGTCAACCGTTGCATCCGTTTTTTCGACATTGATCTCAGCCAAGTTAGGTGCGAAACTAGCCATGGTCTCATAAACTTCGTGTGCCGTCGCACTAGATGCGATAAACTGATAATCCTTTGGTGTACGTGTGATGATCGGTTTTACAAATTTCCATTGAGAATCTTCAAGAAGGTTATCAACTTCATCGAGAATGATTGTATAGATGGCGGTCATTTTGATTTTTTTGTCCTTGACCAGCTCTAACGCACGACCAGGTGTTGCAACGATAATTTCAGGCCCTTTTTTAATGCGCTCAATTTGGCGTTTAATACTAGCACCGGAAATAATCAGATTAGCGCTTAGGCTAAGAGGTTCAGCTAATGATTTCACGACTTCAAAAATTTGACCGGCGAGCTCACTGTTGGGGGCTAAAATCAAGAGTTGTTGCCCTTGTTTTTTTTTTACTTTAAGTAAACTCGGCAAAAGATAAGCCAAGGTTTTACCTGTACCAGTCGGGCTCGTTGCGAGCACGTTTTGTCCCGATGAAATCACATCAAAGGATTGTTGTTGAATCTCTGTAAAGTCAGAGACAGAGGCTAATACGTCTGCCCAGACTTCGGGTAGCTTATTTTTTGTCAGCGTCAAATTTAATTCCTGCACTTTCTCTCATGGCATAACTTGTTGCAGCAACGTTAATTGCCATACTTAGCCAGTTTTCATAGTCGTCATAATGTTTCGGCGTATTTGGGTCTTCAATCACTCTGGCAAAATCAAGTGCTTCTTCTTGCATGCTATCTTTGGGTGCCTTGATCGGTAATTCAAGCGTTGTGCCATCTAATTCAATGAAACGCGCATAGTGGATCGCATTGACCGCATCAAGGACAAGCGTTCCAGTTGTTGTATAAATCTCATTAGGTAAAAATGAATTGTAGTTACCACCTGTTTTAAAGGCAACTTTAAAGCCTTCATAGGACAGGACACCGACACCGGAAACGTCGATACCAGACTCTAGTAATTCAGCAGTGTACTGGGCATACTTTGGCTTGCCGAAAAAGGCATGCGCTGCATAAAGCAGGTAAACACCCAAGTCAGCTAACAAGCCACCTGAGAATTTAGGATTGAATTTATTAGGGAGCTCGCCATTTAACAAGGCAGGCATTTTAGATGAGTATTTAGCATAGGTGAAATCCGCGCCAACAATGACTTTATCAGCCAAAAATTCACGAATAATTTCAAAGGATTTTTCATGTAAATTGCGTGCCGCCTCAAAGAAAAGAACCTTTTTCTGTGCCGCAAGTTTGATGATCTCATCCAGTTCAGCGGGGTTTGAAAAGGCTGGTTTTTCAACGATGACGTGCTTACCAGCTAAAATCGCAGCCTTAGCCTGCTCGAAATGCAAGGAATTAGGGCTAGCAACATAAATCACATCCAAGTCAGATCCGACAAACTCAGCCAAATTTTCAAAGACATCCACATGATGAAAATCTTCAGTGAAAGTGACACCACTTGCCAAATTGCGCGTATAAATCGCAGAAAAGTGATAATGCTTTGTCGACAATGCTGCATCAATATAAGCACGTGAAATCCAGCCAGTTCCAATCACACCAAGTTTTAATTTCATATTTTATCTCCTTAAATTAGGTTCGTCAATCAAGACAAACTACCTAAACTATCGAAACGGATTCCAAAGTCGACCGCCATTCACGACAATCAAGATGATACTTATTATAACAGAAAATCCAGCAAGCCACATGGCCCGTTTATCGCGTACGCTTATCGGGCGCATCTGATACCAAGTGCGTTTTTGCTTTTTACCAAAATGACGGCTGGCTAGCGTCTCGTCGTGCTTTGCTTTCAGCAAAAATCGCACAGCGTCAAACCTTGAAAACTTTTGATTTTGGGCGATAGCAGCCTTATACAGTTTGGTATAGGCTGCGTTAAAACGAGAACTCAAACCGAAAAGACGACCGATAGTATATGACAACCGATAAGGCAATCCTACATAATTTAAACTAGCAGCAATCTCTAATGGCTGACTCGTCATCAAGAAAATCTGAAAGAAAGTTAGGATAATCACATCCTTAAAAAAGATATTGAGTAAGTAAATTGCTTCTTGAAGTGTTAAATCTGCGATCCAACTGATATTGTAGTGGTAAAGTGATACACCATAATCAGGATCAAGACTAAAAGTAATCACAAGATGCAGGATAATCAAAATCCAAAGCCATTTAGCGAATTTAAGCTTTGCGCTTATAAAGCAAGTCAGAGCTATCAAAGCCAGTACACCTAAGAATCGCGTATCGTTAGTTATCAAGGCAGCAACCATGGTCAGGATAAAGATGAGGAATTTAGTAAAAGGGGTCAAAGATTTAATCATTAGAAAACCTCCTGTCTATCCATGAAAGGTAGTAACTTATCTTCATCGGTCACGAGGATCAGCGTAACGCCTTGGCGGTCGAGATAGGCTAGAATCTCAGGAAAGCCCTCAAATTCAGGTTGATCAATGATGACGATCGGCGTTGCTTGCATGAGGATGCAAGCCGTTGTGAACAGACGTTTTTGGCGATAAGATAACTGAGACAGGCGAATATCTTTGACAGCAGTTAGTTGGCAGAGTGTGAGCAGCTCATTGGAAATGTCTGCATCACGGACGCGCTCTACAAAAATCATGTCATCAGGATTGGCCATGATGTAACCAATCTTTCGGCCACGTTTATCAAGAGATTGGTGGGTGACATCTTCATAGTAGAAATCAATTTCACCTGATGTTGGGCGAAAACCAGCTAGCATATCTGCAACGGGAATTTCATCTGGAGCTGTAATGGCGACTTTTTCACCCTCGTAAATGGTGAAAGACATTTGGTCTACAAGTTCTGTCACTGAGAGAATCGCTTTATCAGGATTAATTTGACGAGTGAGGTCAAGTTCTGCTATTTGTCTAGTAGTTATTTCTTCTGATAAATCAATTACTTGATCGAATAAATTTGGATCAAAGTCACCTGACACGATCAGTGTGCCATCAAAAGCTTCTGGTAAAAATAAAGGCTCATCCAAGACCAAAATATCAGTGGGGAGGATGAGGAGTTGCGCTAAAGCCAGTAATTTCTTTTGATAGGTAGTCAACTCAGAAATGTCAGTGTTAAGGTCATCTGTCAAGTGATAAGCTTCAGCACTGGCTAGAATGCTTGTCTGCATTTCCCTAAAAGGGACAGCGTTATTTTCTAAGTTAAAGGCGAGGTTTTCGGCCACAGTACCAGGCACAAAATTATCGTCTAGGGTTTGAAAAAGGATATCAAATTGATGCTTAGGGAGTTTAGCGATTATTTTTTTCAGTAAGGTAGTTTTACCGCTCGCCATAGGGCCTTTGATCAAAATTTTGTCGCCAGTTTGGATGACAAGCTGGTCATCTTCTAACGCTAATAAAGTGTTCTTTTTGTTCATTATAGTATATATTTTACCAAAAAATCAGAAAAATTGATATAATAGAAGTTATGATGAAAAAACCAATGATAATTGGTGTGACAGGAGGGTCTGCTTCGGGCAAGACTTCTGTTAGCCAAGCCATACTGACTAACTTTTCAAACGAACAAATCGCTTTAATTGAGCATGATTCTTACTACAAAGATCAGAGTCACCTTGTCTTTGAAGAACGCCTTAAAACCAACTATGACCATCCTTTGGCTTACGATACGACTTATTTAATTAGCCAACTTGAAGAACTTCAGCAGGGAAAAGAGGTCGCAATTCCGATTTATGATTATACGAATCATACCCGTAGTAAAGAGACTTACTGTCAAAAACCAGTAGATGTTATCATCGTCGAAGGTATTTTAGTCCTAGAAGACGAGCGCTTACGTGATATGATGGCCATCAAAATCTTTGTGGATACAGATGATGATGTTCGGATTATCCGTCGAATTAAGCGAGATATGTCAGAACGCGGTCGTAGTCTAGATAGCATTATCGCCCAATATCTGGGGGCGGTTAAACCTATGTATCATGAGTTTATTGAGCCAACCAAACGTTATGCGGATCTGATTATTCCTGAAGGTATCAGTAATTTAGTCGGTTTAGATATCATTAATACGAAAATTGCATCAATTTTTGAAAGAAAATAAGTGAGAAAACGTTTACAAATCTTTGTGAATTATGCTATAATGTGTCGGTAAACTAAAAAAGGTAAGGGACGAAATATAGATGAAAAATGATTTGTTTGATGGACTCAAAGCGAAAATTGCAGGAAAAAACTTGAAAATAGTCTTTCCAGAAGGTATTGAACCGCGGATTATTGGTGCAGCTCACCGTTTGCAGACAGAAGAGTTAGTTACACCGATTCTTTTGGGCAATGTTGAAGAAATTTCAGCAACATTGCGCTCGCGTGGCTTGCAATCATCGCTCTTTACAGTTATTGATCCAGCAGACTACGATCAGTTTGATGAAATGGTTAACGCCTTTGTTGAACGTCGTGTAGGCAAAGTGACAGAGGAACAAGCGCGTGACATTTTGTTGGATGTCAACTATTTTGGGACCATGTTAGTCTATATGGGCTTAGCCGATGGTCTGGTATCTGGTGCTGTTCACTCAACTGCTGATACAGTACGTCCGGCGCTTCAGATCATTAAAACGAAACCAGGAGTTTCACGGACATCAGGTGCTTTCTTAATGGTACGTGCCTACGGTAAAGAAAAATATATTTTCAGTGATTGTGCCATTAATATTAAACCGGGTGCTCAAGAGTTGGCTGAAATCGCCATTGATTCAGCAGCAACGGCAGCATTGTTTGACATTGAACCACGTGTGGCCATGCTCAGTTTCTCAACCAATGGTTCTGGCGCTTCAGAAGACGTGACTAAAGTTGTTGAGGCGACAAAAATAGCCAAAGACTTGCGACCAGACCTTAAAATTGATGGTGAAATGCAATTTGATGCGGCATTTGTCCCAGAAGTTGGACGTTTGAAATTCCCGAATTCTTCAGTTGCTGGGAACGCCAGTGTCTTTGTTTTCCCTGATTTACAGTCTGGAAATATCGGTTATAAAATTGCCCAACGTCTCGGGAATTTTGAAGCCATTGGTCCCATTCTTCAAGGTTTGAACAAACCAGTCTCTGACTTGTCACGTGGCTCGAATGAAGAAGATGTTTATAAATTATCAATCATCACAGCTGCTCAAGCTTTGATGTAAGGCTCAAGTATAAAATGAATCAGGGACAAAAGTCCTCTAAAAAAAAGGCTATGAAGGATTTCTATTAACACTAGAAATCCTTCATAGCCTTTTTTTGTATCAAATTTTGGTGATTCTATACCAAATCGGTATTCTATCTGGGAAACAATGCGAAATTGGTAAAACTGCTATTATTATTTGAAAAAGGCTAGGACAAAATGTCCCAGCCTTTTTTGGATGGTTATAGCCAACCCCAATGTTTAAAAGCATTGATGATACCGTGGTCGGTGTTAGCAGTTGAGACAAAGTCAGCAATGGCTTTGAGGTCATCTATAGCATTTCCCATAGCAGTTGCATGGTCAACAGCTTCGAGTAGATGGAGGTCATTTGGGCCATCGCCAAAACCATAAGTTTCACCTGTAAAACCAAGCAATTCGACAACTTTTTTAATCCCTGTTCCCTTGTTTGATCCGGCATTGATGATATCAATCGAGTAAGGTGTGTTTTTGAAACGCCGATTGTAAAATTAAGCTAGACAAATAAAAAAGTCATTTGTGCTACACTCAAGATAGTTCCCGCAAAAGAATTATAAGGAGTGAAGACAAATGACCTATACCCATCTTACATCAAATGAACTTGCAATGATAGAGGCGTATTATAATAATCATCAATCTGTAGCCAAAACCGCAGTACTATTGAATAGATCTAGACAAACGATTCATAAAGTTTACCAATTTTTCAAAACAGGGCACAATGCTCTAGATTATTTCAATCAATACAAGAAGAATAAAACTCGCTGTGGCAGACGTCCTATTGTCTTATCAGATGAACAAACAGAATATATTCAAAAGAGGGTTGTTCAAGGTTGGACACCTGATGTGATTGTTGGCCGTGCAGAGTTTTCTATTTCTTGTTCTATGCGTACACTTTATCGTATGTTTAAACAAGGCGTATTTGAAGTGACTCACCTACCTATGAAAGGAAAACGTAAAGCCAACGGACACAAAGAGACTCGGGGAAAACAATCTTTTCGTCGATCACTTCGTGACAGAGGAAATGATTATTCTAAATTCAATCAAGAATTTGGCCACCTTGAAGGGGATACTATTGTGGGTAAAAAGCACAAAAGTGCTGTTATTACCCTCGTTGAGCGATTATCTAAAGTAATCATCACTCTTCAGCCAGAAGGCAGACGAGCTATAGATATTGAAAATCGTTTGAACCAATGGATGCAATCTGTACCTAAGCATCTATTCAAATCAATGACTTTTGATTGTGGAAAGGAATTTTCAAATTGGAAATCAATCAGTAATATCAATGATATTGATATCTATTTTGCAGATCCTGGTACACCATCACAAAGAGGGTTAAATGAAAACTCTAATGGTTTATTACGTAAAGATGGTTTACCAAAGCAAATGGATTTCAACGAAGTTGATGAATCTTTTATCCAATCTATTGCATCGAAAAGAAATAATATCCCTCGAAAATCATTAAACTATAAAACACCAATAGAAGTATTCTTGAGTCACATATGCAAAGAGGAATTGTCTAACTTAATTTGACAATTAATAAAATAATTAAATTCAGGTACCAAATTTTGATAGTAGGTCACGTCAGATGCTTGGTCGCTGAAAATCAGGAGCATATTAATTTCATCTGTTAGATAGCGTGTATCGTTGACGACTGGTAGTGGTGCATCAGTATAGCCATAGGCATCTTTGACAAGATCTGTCATTTCAGAAACCCAATAACTGTCTTTATCATAAAAAGCAAGGGATTGATTTCTTGCGTCCGCTAATGTTTTCAGCCTATCGATACTTGCCACCGCCATTGGCTCGTGGTAAATTGTTTCCCCTTCAACGATGATGAATTGGCCGTTCATGGCCACAGCACTAGTGATGCCGGACTGAGCCATGAGATTGTCGAGTTCAAAATGGCCACGGCCTGTGGCAATCACAGGTAAGATACCGTTGTCGCGAATATGGTGGAGGGCCTGAATGACTTCTTCATCAAGTTGGCTTTGCTTGTTCAACAGTGTGCCGTCAAGATCGAAAAAGGCCATCGCATGATATGTCTTGTTTATATTTTCCATACAATTAGTATACCAAATTATGGTATAATTAAAGTAATTATGGCTAAAAAAACTCAGAAAAAAACACAAAAAAATAGGAAAATATCTAAAAAGGCACAGGCTGAACAAGCAGAAAGACGAAAACTCGTCGCTCTGTTTGTTGCCTTATTTTTGCTGATCTTTGCTGCAACACGTCTCGGAATGGTCGGAATTTCGCTCTATAATTTGATTCGTATCGCAGTTGGCAGTCTCGCCTATCCAGTAATCGTCGCTGGCATCCTTATGATCATCCTCCCCATCTTCAAAAAAGAATTCTCATCAGAACACCGTAAATCTGTCATCGGTCTGATTTTAATCTTTGTGTCAATGGTGCTAGGCTTTCAAGCGCATTTTGATAAAGTAATCGGCACTAACCACACCTGGGCTCTGGTTTCCAGTCAGCTTATCAAACTGAAAGTGAGTGAATTTGTAGGTTCAGGGATGCTTGGACATGCTATCTATTCACCTTTGAAATTCTTATTTTCAGTCATCGGCGTTTATTTGATCGCTGGATTTTTACTTTTACCAGGGGTGTACTTTTTATCACCCCAATTTTGGCAGGCTATTTTTGCCAAGCTTAAAGCTGGCTCAGCAGACCATCATGCCAAACGTCAGGCAGAAAAATTAAGACGTCAGGAAGCGCGTGTTGCAGAAGAGGCAGCAACTGCGGCAACTCAAGCACTTGAAGTAGCAAGTATTGCGCCAGAAGAACTAACGGTCTCGAGTGACTATGACGTCCTACCTTACAAAGAACCTGAAATCGTCATGCCTGACTATGAACCTGAAACAGGTGAAATTTTGACGCCAGAAGCGCCAACGGATGACGTGACACAAGCAGATGAAGTCGATGATAATCTGCCCATCGATTTCACAGCAACACAGGAAATGTCTCGGTATCAATTACCAGAGGCTTCCTTGCTTGCGCCAACACCAATCAAAAATCAGACTAATGAACGTAAAAATGTTCAACATAATATTAAAATCCTTGAAACAACCTTTAAAAGTTTTGGGATCCAAGCAACAGTTGAATCGGCTGTCGTTGGACCATCTGTTTCAAAATATGAAATCAAACCGGCTACCGGTGTAAAAGTCAGTCGTATTTTGAATCTCCAAGACGACTTAGCCCTAGCCTTAGCCGCAAAAGATGTCAGAATCGAAGCGCCAATCCCTGGTAAATCAGTTGTCGGGATTGAAATCCCCAACTCTGAAGTTGCCATGGTTGGCTTTCGTGAGATGTGGGAAAATGCGCAGACTAACCCAGAGGATTTATTAGAAGTCCCACTTGGGAAAGCAGTTGACGGCTCGATTAAAACTTTCAACCTCGCCAAAATGCCTCATATCTTAGTTGCAGGCTCAACAGGATCTGGTAAATCAGTTGCGGTCAATGGCATTATCACCAGTATCCTGATGAAAGCTCTTCCGAGCCAGGTTAAGTTTCTCATGGTTGACCCTAAAATGGTCGAGTTAGATGTTTATAACGACATTCCCCATCTTCTCATTCCAGTGGTTACCAACCCACGTAAGGCAGCAAGAGCCTTGCAAAAGGTTGTGGACGAAATGGAAAATCGCTATGAACTTTTCCGTCGTGTCGGTTCGCGTAATATCGAAGGCTACAACGCTAAAGTCGAAAAATTCAACGCTGAAAATCAGGAAAAACAGCAAACCTTACCACTCATTGTCGTTATCGTGGATGAGTTGGCCGACTTGATGATGGTGGTCGGTAAAAAAATCGAAGAATTGATTGCGCGGATTGCGCAAAAAGCCCGCGCCGCAGGGATTCACCTCATCCTTGCCACCCAACGTCCGAGCGTGGATGTGATTACAGGCTTGATTAAAGCCAATGTGCCGACACGCATTGCTTTCCAAGTCTCGAGCAAAATTGATTCGCGCACGATTTTAGATCAACAGGGTGCAGAAGCCTTGTTGGGGCAGGGCGACATGCTGTATTTGCCACC
>ERZ650306.2247-NODE-2247-length-10022-cov-23.805659_pt1 | contig 10022 bp, 9 predicted proteins | sample MGYA00376242_ERZ650306 | MGnify/ENA primary metagenome ERZ650306 (study PRJEB26733, sample SAMN07839244) | wastewater metagenome | biome: urban; feature: wastewater treatment plant; material: waste water | place: USA: North Carolina | collected 2016-03-31 ...
AGCAGGGTGCGGGCGGGCAGGCCAATGAAGCTGTAGCGGCCGAAACGCTCCCCACCCACCACGGATTCCAGCAGAAAGCTGTGCTTGCCGCCGTCCTTGGTGTGCGCCAGCTTCAGGTACAGCGAGAGCGGGGTTTCCAGGTCCGCAAAGGCCTCAACCATGAGCGGAATACGGTTATAGCCTTCGCTGGCCAGGCTTTTGAATTCAAGTTCTGTGATCACGGGGAGAGCTCCCAGCTGTCGCAGCGCGCATCCCCTGGGTAGTGAAACGGGGGCGCTGCGGTCCATTCAATCGGCCTTGCCGCCTGAATGGGGCAGAGGCCACGGGTGCACGCCGGGCTCAGGCCCAGGTGCCATCAGGCGTTCAAAGCGGCAGGCTGACGCCAGGGCCAGGCTCCCCGGTCGCTGCAACCTGTGATGAACACGTGATGAATGAACATGGGGCCAAAGTGTAGCAAAGGCTCCCGGGGAATTTGTCTGCGGATGACCCCATCACAACAAAACCAACGCCTACCCCATCGAAAACCCTGTTGCACAGGCCTGGCGGTGAAGCAACAATTTGAAACGAACGACCGTTCTTTTTTCGGGAGCTGTAGATGACGATCTTGAAGCGATGGGCTCTGGGCGTGTGCGCCTTCATCCTGGCAGGCAGTGCCTGGAGCCAGGCAGTGACCGTGGCCGACGTGAAGTACGAACCCACCCAAGCGCTGGGGGATAGCACCGTGCAGCTCAACGGAGCCGGTGTGCGCTACAAGGCGGTGTTCAAGGTGTACACCGCCGGCCTGTACCTGGAGAAAAAAGCCTCCACCCCACAAGAAGTAGCCAGCCAGCGCGGCCCCAAGCGCCTGAGCATCACCATGCTGCGCGAAATCGACTCGACGGAACTGGGCAAGCTGTTTTCCCGGGGCATGGAAGACAACATGGACCGCGCCGCGTTCTCGCGCATCGTGCCGGGCGTGCTGCGCATGAGCCAGATCTTTTCAGACCACAAAAAGCTGCAGGCGGGCGATCAGTTCATGATCGACTGGATTCCTGGCACCGGCACCGTCATCACCGTGAAGGGCAAAGTCCAGGGCGAGCCCTTCAAGGAGCCTGAGTTTTTCAATGCCCTCATGGGCATCTGGCTGGGCAACCTGCCCGCCGACTTCAAGCTGAAAGACGCCTTGCTGGGCAAGCCTGCCTGACGCGCAGCAGACACGGGCCTGCGCGTCACCGGCGGGCCAGCCAGCGCCCTACTTCTTCGAGCGAATCGACGTACCCGTCGGCATCCACATTGCGCACCGGCTGGCCGTGGTTGTAGCCATAGGTCACCAGCACCACCGGGCAACCGGCGGCGCGTGCCGCCTGCGCGTCATTGCTGGAGTCGCCCAGCATCAGCGTGCTCGCTGCGGAGCTGCCCAGCGCTTCGCAGGTCTTGACCAGGGGCAGCGGGTCGGGCTTTTTGCGCTCGAAGCTGTCACCGCCAAACACGCGTGCAAAAAAACCATCCAGGCCTTTGGCCTGGAGCAGTGGCTGAGCGAACGCCAGCGGCTTGTTGGTCAGGCAAGCCAGCGGCAGGCCCGCCCCCTGCAAGGCTTGCAGCCCCTGCACCACGCCGGGGTACACGGCCGAATGGCTGCCGTTGATTTCCAGGTAGTGGTGCTGGTAGCGGGCCCAGGCTTGCGGAAACAGCGCTTCAATTTTGATAGCTGCCTGCGCTTGTTCCACGGGCGCTAGAACGTGTTTTAGCACCGAACGCAGCAAATGCTCCGAGCCCTTGCCCACCATGTTCTCGGCCTGATCGGCGGCAATGGGGGGCAGGCTCAGATCGCGCAGCATGCGGTTCAATGCTTCGTTGAAGTCACCCATGGTGTCCACCATGGTGCCATCCAGATCGACGATGACGGCGTCTACGCCGCTGGGGTTCAGGGTATTCAGGTTCACAGGAAGAAGGGGCGGAAAGGCGCCAGCACAGCGATGAAAGCGCCTGAATATAGACCAGCGCCAGCACGCCTCGGCGTCCCCGCCGCGTACGCCCAGGGCAGGCCTCGTCTGACAATGCCCGGCCGCTCAGGCTTTTATGCTTTGCCTTCATTTCCCTGGCTTATCGCAAGGAATATCCATGAAACGCACAGCATTTTTGACATCAACCTGCACCATGGCAGCCGCCTTGGCCTGCGCCACCGCCCTGGCCCAGCCCACGAATGACGCCCGCGCCCGCTACGAAGAAGAACGGCGCGCCTGCATGACCCAAAACACACAGGACTCCCAGGCCACCTGCCTGCGCGAAGCCAGCGCCGCACGCGATGCGGCGGCCAAAGGCCAGTTGAGCAGCCCCGGCGCAGCCGCCCAGGCCAACGCCCGTGAGCGCTGCAAGGTTTTTCAGGAGGCCGCCGACCAGGCGGAATGTGTGCGTCGGCTGGAGTCCACCGCCAGTGGCTCCGTCGCAGGCGGCGGGTTGCTGCGCGAATCCGTCACCACCACCTACGAGCCGCGCTGAACCCCGGCACGGTGTGGGGCAGGCTCGGCGCCCGAGCGAAAGCGGGGGTTACGCAGCCCCCGCTTTCCGATTTGGCTGCGTCAGGCCAGCTGAACGCGCATGGCGTCGATCACCGACTTGTAGTCCGGCTTGCCGAAAATCGCGCTACCCGCCACAAAGGTGTCAGCACCGGCATCGGCCACGCGGCGAATGTTGTCGGCCTTGATGCCGCCATCCACTTCCAGGCGAATGTCTTTGCCGCAGGCGTCGATGCGCTTGCGCACGGCTTCGATCTTGCGCAGGGCCGAGTCGATGAAGCTCTGGCCACCAAAGCCGGGGTTCACGCTCATGATGAGGATGAGGTCGATGTCGTCAATCACCCAGTCCAGCACATCCAGCGGCTCGGCAGGGTTGAACACCAGACCGGGCTTCACGCCCTTGGACCGGATGGCCTGGATGCTGCGGTGCACATGGCCCGAGGCATCGGGGTGGAAGCTGATGTAGTCAGCGCCAGCGTCGGCAAACGCGGCGGCCAGCGCGTCCACCGGCTGGATCATCAGGTGCACATCAATCGGCACCGCCACGCCCGCTGGCGTTTTGGCGTGCGGCTTGAGGGCCTGGCACACCATGGGGCCGAAAGTGAGGTTGGGCACGTAATGGTTGTCCATCACGTCGAAGTGGATCCAGTCGGCGCCAGCGGCAATGACATTGCGCACTTCTTCGCCCAGGCGGGCGAAATCGGCAGAGAGGATGGAGGGGGCGATTTGGAAGGTGCGGCTCATCCCCCGATTGTCGCAAAGCTGGAATGCTGCGGGGTTTTGCCTTGCCCAAGGGCACGCGCTCACACCCCGCACGGTTACCATTCGGCCCATGCCAAAGTACCAGTTTGCGGTGGAAGTTCTGCCCGAATACCTGCCCGAGGAATCGGAGCCAGAACGCGAGGTGTTTGCCTTCGCCTACACCATCACCATCACCAACACGGGCGACGCCCCCGGCCAGCTGATTTCGCGGCACTGGATCATCAGTGACGCCCGCGGCCACACCGAAGAGGTCAAAGGCCTGGGCGTGGTGGGGCAACAGCCCCTGCTCAAGCCGGGTGAGGCCTTCCAGTACACCAGCGGGTGCCGCCTGCGCACGGCCAGCGGCACCATGCACGGCACGTTCCACTGCGTGGCCGAAGACGGCGAGCCTTTCGCCACGCCCGTTCCCCTGTTTGTGCTGGAGGCGATTCACCACAGCTCCACAGGCGAGCCCCTGAACGGAAGGGTGCTGCATTGAGCCGCCCCACCGACCTGGCGCGCCTGCTGGCGGAACTGGACCCCGAGGCCGACCTTCCCCACCGCCACCTCTGGCTCATCCATTTGCTGGAATGGGTGCGCGGCGACCGCGACTCCGTGCCCGGCGCCACGGCCAGACTGCAGCTTTTTCTGGATGCGGTCGAAGCCCGGCCAGAGCTGCGCGCGCGCCTGCAGGCTTGGTGGGCGCAGCTGGTGGACACGGTAGATATCACCACCTTGCTGGCCGACTTCGGCTTTGCGCCACGCACCGCTTTTGTGAGCGAGCTGGCGGCGCGCCTGCGCACCAAGTGGCTGCCGGGCACGCCGGACACGATCGATGCGTCTGAACTGTTCGTGCTGGCAGTGCCCCATGAATTTGACGCGCAATGGATGGCCGCGCTGGACGAAGCACAGCTCAACCGCCTGGCCGCCCTGCTGGTGCCGCCGGGCGAGGAAAGCGGCATCTCGCTGTGGCGCCACGCGCTGCTCAACGCCATCACCTACTGCGCGGGACAAATCCTCTCGACCGGGTTTGCCCCTGAACTGCGCCTTCGCATGAGCGAAGAAGCGCGCGAAGCCCAGCCCTTCCATGCGCTGATCCGCGACGTGGAGAGCCTGCGCGTGGAAGTGCTTCACGCATTGCGCACCCCCGACCGGCTCAACGAAGCCGCTCAGCGCCTGCGTGAGCGGCTGGAGGCCTGCCGCGCCGCCACGGCCACGGTTTACACGCACTTTGAAGACAACGGCATCTCCGTCGGGCTGGTGTTCCGCCTGCGCCAGCTGCGCGAACGCATCGTGCGCGTGCGGCTGCTGCTCGACTGCCTGCTGTCGCCCAAGCCCGCCCTGGCGGCCGCCAAGCTGATGTCTTCGCTGGTGCAGGTGGGCCAGGAGCGGCGCAGTCTGCGCGCGCTGTTCGCCTCCAACTCCTCGCTGGTCGCGGCCAAGGTGGCCGAGCGCAGCGCTGAAACGGGCGAGCACTACATCACCCGCACGCCAGCCGAATACCGCTCCATGGTCCACAAGGCAGCGGGCGGCGGGCTGGTGATTGCTTTCACCACGCTGATCAAGTTTGGCTTGTACGCCCTGGCGCTGTCGGCCTTCTGGGCGGGTTTCTGGGCGGGTGTGAACTATGCGGTGAGCTTTGTGCTGGTGCAGTTGCTGCATTTCACGGTGGCCACCAAGCAGCCAGCCATGACCGCCCCGGCCATGGCGGCCAAGCTCAAAGAACTGGGCTCCGGCGACGCCATCGAGTCGTTTGTGGACGAGATCACCCATCTGGTGCGATCGCAGGTGGCCGCAGTGCTGGGCAACGTGCTGGTGGTGATGCCTGTGGTGCTGGGCATTGCACTGCTCATGCTCCACACCCTGGGCACACCGCCCATCTCTGAAAAGCAGGCGCTGCACGTGCTGGAGTCACTGCACCTGCTGGGCCCATCGGTGTTTTTTGCCGCCTTCACGGGGGTGCTGCTGTTTGCCTCCAGCATCATTGCCGGGTGGACGGAAAACTGGTTCGTGCTGGCGCGCATGGACTCGGCCATTCAATACAACCCACGCATCACCCGCCTGCTGGGCACTGCGCGCGCGGCACGCTGGGCGCACTTCCTGCGCGAAAACATCTCGGGCTTTGCGGCCAATATTTCGCTGGGGTTCATGCTGGGCCTGGTGCCCGTGATTGCCACCTTCTTCGGCCTGGGGCTGGATGTGCGCCATGTCACCTTGTCGGCGGGCCAGATTGCCGCTGCCTGCGCCACGCTAGGGCTGGATGTATTGCACCAGCCCGGCTTCTGGTGGGCAGTTGCCACGTTGCCCTTGCTGGGGGCGTTCAACGTGGGTGTGAGCTTCTACCTGGCATTCAATCTGGCCATGCGCGCCCGCAACGTCAGCGGCGTGGAGCGCTCGCGCATTTACGCAGCGATCCGGGCCCGCCTGCGCAGCGCACCGTTGAGCTTTTTCCGACCTGAACGCGCACGGGCTGCCTGAGAGTCTTCTCTGCGTGCCCGCGCGTTTTGACACCGCCAGGACACCGGTGGCGACAGACGAAACTGTCCTACACACACATCCTGTTGCAACCCGTAGAGTCTGGCGGTACGTCAAAAAACGTCTCTGTGAACGCTCTGAAGGGAGTTTCTTGAATGCGCCGCTGACCTTTGCTGATGCAAAGAGCGGTTGATCCGCGCGGCGGGTATCTGGTACGGTCGGGTGGTTGAGCGCCCCCTGCGTTCGGTCGCAGACTCGTCCCAGAGTCCTGTTGGCTCGTTGGCCCGTGTGCAGTTTTTGCCCCCAGCCTGCCTGTCACCGAACCCTTTTGCAGGACATGAGCCTGCAGGGCTTGCCGGGGGTCGCACAAGCGCCAGCCGCCGCGCTGGATACACCACCGCTCGCCCCGCCCATGCATGCACCGCAGGTGCAGCGCCCCGCTTGCACTGCAATGGGCGCACCAAGGCACCGGGCGTTTTGTTCCACCTCCGGGCCGCAGGCCCGTTTCCACCCGAGGTCACCACCACATGAATGAACTTATGAGTTTTTGGGCCCAGTGGCTCAGGCCATCGGCGGGACTGCCCACCGTGCAGTGGTCACTGCTGCTGGCGGTTGCTGCCATGGCGGGCTACCTCATCCAGCGCCACACCGGTCTGCCCAAGGTGCTGGGCTATTCGCTGGTAGGCACGGCCGCCGGGCTGGCCGGCTTCAGCGGCGCGGTGTGGCCTTTGCAGGGCATTGGCCTGTTCCTGCTGGAGCTGGGCATTGCGCTGGTGCTGTTTGAATGCGGTGGCCGCATCTCGCTGCGGTGGTTCCGCCACAACCCCATGGTGCTGGTGCAAAGCATTGCCGAGTCGGCCCTGACGTACTTTGCCGTGTATGCGGTGCTGTTGTGGCTGGATCAGCCCACCCAGGTGGCCGGGCCGCTGGCCTTGGTGGCGCTGGCCGCTTCGCCCGCCGTGCTGACGCGCGTGGTGGCCGACACCCGGGCCGCCGGGCCGGTGACGGAACGCGCCGTGGTGCTGGCCACGTTGTCCACGCTGTACGCGCTGACGCTGGGCTCCGCCTGGTCCGAGCAGATGAACCGGCAAAGCGCCACCTTGCTGGATGCGATTTCGCCCGCCGTGGTGGTGCTGGGCGTGTCCATTCTGGTCGCGGCCGTGCTCACGCTGGTGCTGCGCACTGCACTGCGCTTCATGAGCCCCACCAGCGAAAACACCTCGATGCTGCTGCTCACGCTCATCGCCGCGGGCTCCACCGTGGCCTCGCACATGGGCGGCTCGGCGCCGCTGGCAGCGCTGCTGGCGGGCATCTTGCTTAAGCAATTGAACCCCCGGCCCTGGGCCTGGCCACGGCAGCTGGGCAACGCCTCATCGCTGCTGACCATGCTGATGTTTGTACTGGTGTCCACCGTGGCCGCGCAGGCAGACTGGAGCGGCCCCGTGGCCGGCGCCGTGCTGGCTCTGATTGCTGCGCGCCTGATCGCCAAAGCCGTTGGCGTGGGCCTGGGCAACGTGGGCAGCGGCGCCAGCTGGCGCCAGGCGCTGTGGGCGGGCTGCGCGATGACGCCCATGTCCTCCATCGCGCTGCTGATTGCATCGCAGTTTGTGGTGGCTTCGCCCTCCACCGGCTACCAGATTGCCAGCGTGGCGCTGCCCGCCATCTTGCTGATGGAAGTGCTGGGCGCCGTGATTGCCACCGTGGCCATCTACCGTGCGGGCGAAAGCTCGAAACCCTGGGCACCGCTGCTGCGCGGTGGCCGCAACGGAGAATCGAATGAGTCTTGAAGCCTTCCACCATTCCGAGCCGCTGACGCTGGGCGTCGAGCTGGAGTTGCAGCTGGTCAACACCAACGACTACGACCTGGCCCCGTATGCGGAAGACATGCTGCGCCTGATGAAGAAAACCCCGCTGCCCGGCAGCGTGGTGCCCGAGATGACGAACAGCATGATCGAAATCTCCACCGGCATCTGCCACTCGGCCAGCGAAGTGGTGGGCCAGCTCACCCCCATCCGCGATGCGCTGGTCAAAAGCGCCGACAAGCTCAACATCGCCGTGGTGGGCGGCGGCACGCACCCCTTCCAGCAGTGGCACGAGCGCCGCATCTACGACAAGCCGCGCTTTCGCGAGCTGTCGGAGCTGTATGGCTACCTCTCCAAGCAGTTCACCATCTTTGGCCAGCACGTGCACATTGGCTGCCCCAGCGCCAACGCGGCCCTGCTCATGCTGCACCGCATGAGCCGCTACATCCCGCACTTCATTGCGCTGTCGGCCTCCAGCCCCTATGTGCAGGGGCAAGACACCGCCTTTGACTCGGCGCGGCTCAACTCGGTGTTCGCCTTCCCGCTGTCGGGCCGCGCGCCGTTTGCGCTGACCTGGGAAGACTTCACCGCCTACTTCGACAAGATGACCCGCACCGGGGTGGTGAAGAGCATGAAGGACTTCTACTGGGACATTCGCCCCAAGCCCGAGTTCGGCACCATCGAAATCCGCGTGTTCGACACCCCGCTCACCATCGAACGGGCCGCCGCCCTGGCGGGCTACGTGCAGTCGCTGGGCGCATGGTTCCTGGCCGACGAGCCCTTCATGCCGCAGGAAGACGACTACCTCGTCTACACCTACAACCGCTTCCAGGCCTGCCGCTTCGGCATGGAGGCGGTGTACGTGGACCCCGCCACGGGCGACCACATGCCGCTGCGCGAGCACATCCTGATGACCATGGACAAGATCGCCGGCCACGCTGCGGCGCATGGCGCCTCGAACGCCCTGCACCTGCTGCGCACCGACACCCAGGCCGGCCAAAACGACGCCCGCTGGCTGCGCGACCGCCAGCGCCAGGAACAGTTGCTGGCCGAGGTCAGCCGCCAGGCAGCGCAGCGCTTTCGCGGCGCGCCTGTCTGAGCAGGCCACCTCAACCCGCCGACAATCAGGCCATGGGTGAATTTGACCTGATTGCGCGCTACTTCACGCGCCCCGTTCGCCACGCCGCCTTGGGCGTGGGCGACGACTGCGCCTTGCTGGCCCCGCGCCCCGGCATGCAACTGGCCATCAGCAGCGACATGCTGGTCGAAGGCCGCCACTTCTTTGCCGATGTAGACCCCGAGGCCCTGGGCCACAAGGCCCTGGCCGTCAACCTGTCGGACCTGGCGGCCTGCGGGGCCAGGCCGCTGGCCTTCACGCTGGCACTGGCGCTGCCCCGGGTCGATGAAGCCTGGCTGGCTGGCTTTTCCAAAGGCTTGCTGGCGCTGGCCGATGCACACGGCTGCGAGCTGGTGGGCGGTGACACCACGCAGGGGCCCCTGAACATTTGCATTACCGTGTTTGGCGAGGTGCCTGCGGGCCAGGCCCTGCTGCGCAGCGGCGCGCGCGCGGGTGATGACATCTACGTGAGCGGCACGCTGGGCGATGCACGCCTGGCGCTGGAAGCCCTGCTCGGCCACATCCACCTGCCAGGCGAACTGCTGGCCCAGGCCCGCCAGCGGCTGGAGCGCCCCACGCCCCGCGTGGCGCTGGGCCTGGCGCTGCGCGGCATTGCCAGCAGCGCCATGGACGTGAGCGACGGCCTGCTGGGCGACTTTGGGCACATCCTGCGCGCCTCGGGCGTGGGTGCCGACATCGATACGGACGAAACATCGAAATTGATAGCTGCTCGCGCTTTATTCACAAGCGCTACAGCCCGTTTTGATATGGAACTGCTACGCCAGTGCACCCTGGCGGGCGGCGACGATTACGAACTCGCCTTCACCGCCCCGCCCGCGCTGCGCGAAGCCGTGGCCGGTGCCGCCGCCACGGCCGCCACGCCGGTGGCGCGCATCGGGCGCATCAGCGCCGAGCCGGGGCTGCGCCTCGCAGATGCGCAGGGCCGCCCGCTGGCCGGGCGCTACGCCTCTTTCGATCACTTCGGCGGCTGATCGACCGGCCTGCTGGCGGCCTCGGCCTGTTGCACATGCGCGGCGGCGACCGCCAGGGCAGCCACCACCTCCTGCACCGTCTTGTGCGGTGCCCCACCGGCAGAGCCAGGTACTGCGCCAGCATCTGGCGATCCTGCAGATTGAGCACGCTCTCCAGGGTGCCCGAATCCATGGCCAGCACAGGCCCCGAGCGCGCGCCGAAGCGCAGTTCGTCGGGATTGACATGCAGCCATTCGCTGAGCGTGCGGATCTTGTCCTGCGTGGGAATCGCCAATCCAGCCAGCCAGGCCCGCGCCGTGTGCGCCGTGATGCTCTTTCCCCAATAACGCAGGTTGAATTCGCTGGCTACCACCGCCGGCGATGGCCGCACGCCGGCAGCCTCCAGCGCTTGCTTCAACCG
>ERZ650306.2249-NODE-2249-length-10019-cov-11.450221_pt1 | contig 10019 bp, 10 predicted proteins | sample MGYA00376242_ERZ650306 | MGnify/ENA primary metagenome ERZ650306 (study PRJEB26733, sample SAMN07839244) | wastewater metagenome | biome: urban; feature: wastewater treatment plant; material: waste water | place: USA: North Carolina | collected 2016-03-31 ...
GTCCACCCCGAACGCGGGCACGCCAAACACACCGGCGACCTGCGCAGCTTCGGTGTTGGCGCGCAGCAAGGCCTTGGGGCCGTCGCTGTTCACGTCCTGCCCGGGGCGCACCTGCTCCGCCAGCGCCTCGGCCAGCGCGGCCAGGCGCGTGGGGTCGAGCGCATCCCCACCGCCCTGCCACACATGGCGCAGCACCGTGCCCGCCACGTAGCGGTTGATGGAGCCATCTTCGCTGCAGGCCAGTGCCTGCCGCAGCAGGGGCAGCGGGTTGAAAGGGTGGCGCGCTGGCATCTGCAGCAGCGTGCCCTGCGCATGGCCCAGCCAGGTCACATGGCGGTAGGTCCAGTCGCGCTTGGGCGCAATGCCCGCCGGCCCCGGGTTGCCATGCTGCTTGAGCAGCGCGCCCAGCAGTACCGGCCGGTATTCCACGCTGTGGCTCAGGCCCTCCAGCACATCCGGCAAACGCTCGAAGGCCAGCCAGGCGTACGGCGAAACGAAGTCCAGGTGAAAGACGATGTGCTTCATGGCAGCTCCTTGGTGGGGACGTCAGGGTGGGGGGCTTCAGGGTGGAAAAGCCATCCCGGCGCGCTGCGCCAGCGCAGCCCAGATGGCCAGGCGCTCGGCGCTGTCGGCCTGGGCCCAGGCGCGGATCTCGGGAATGGTGCGAAAGCACCCCACGCAGTGGCTGCGGTCCTCGGACATGCGGCAGACCGAGATGCAGGGCGAGGGGATGACCTCGTCAGAATTTTGATCAAAATAGCCTGCTTCGCCCAACAGACGGGCGCGAGCAGCTATGCCTTCGATAGCACTCATACAGGCTCCTGCACCACATCGACCACGGGTGCGCCAGTGAGCCGCTCCAGGTCGGCGGGGTGGAGCGGAAACACGCCGTGCGGGTGCCCTGCGGCGGCCCAGACCACATCGAAGCGCAGCAGGTCGCGGTCGATCAGCGTGACCGGCGGCGTGGCATGCGCCACGGGCGAGACGCCGCCGATGGAAAAGCCGGTGCGCGACTTCACGAACTCCGCGTCCGCGCGGCCGATCTTGCCGCCCACATGGGCTTCCACCTTCTTTTCGTCCACGCGGCGGTCGCCCGATGTGACCACCAGCACGGCCACGTCGTCGCTTTTGCGCCGGAAGATGATGCTCTTGGCCACCTGCCCCACCAGAATGCCCAGCGCATCAGCGGCCTGCTGCGCAGTGCGCGCGGCATCGTCCAGCATCTGCGGCAGGTGCGGGTGGTCGCGCCGCTGCAGCTCGGCAGCCACACGCTGTACGCCCTCGGGAAGATTTGCGGGAATTTTCTCCACGTGCATTCCAGTCTGTTCCTGATCAATGGGTACAAAAATTTTGCGCTCTTGGCAGCACCTCTGTGCAACGCCGGATGGACCTCGGCACCAGTCCGCTACAGGTCCAGCTTCGAACGCGCCTGCGCTCGGATCTCACGGACACCCCGGCCCAGTTTCGCGCGCAGCAAAGCTCTGAGCGACACGCCATCAGCGTAACCGACGGCAGCTGCCACACTCTCGATGCTGTCGGTGGTCGTCTCCAACAGGTGGACAGCATGCTGCAGCCGAAGGTTCTGAAAAAAGCCCAACGGTGTCTTCCCGGTGGCCGCCTTGATGCGTCGCGACAGGGTTCTGGCGCTCGAATGCACGCTGGATGCTGCGACGGCCAAATCAAAACCTTGGGACAGATGGGAACGAGACCACCGCTCGAACCTTTCAGCCAGGGGGTCCGAGTGCGCAAGATGATCAGGTATGACGAATGCAGCTTGAGAGGCACGTTTCTCCACCAACAAATAGCGTGCCGTCGTCGCAGCCAGCAAGGGGCTGCGGCCATTGACAAGGCTCAATGCCAGATCAACATGGGCCAACGCGGCACCCGCTGTGACAAACGGGTGGGACGTGACGAGCATTCGAGATTCTTCGAGGCCCACATCCTTGTACCGCTGCCTGAAATGCGGCGCCAGCCACCATGACGTCGTGGCCCGGTGTCCCGCAAGAAGCCCCGCTTCGGCCAGCACAAATGTGGAGGTGCATGCGGCACCGATCAACGCATTGTCCTGCCGGTACTCGCGCAGCAGTCCCTGTGCGTTGCGAACGTCTTTGCTGCCGAGGGCTTCGATCAACTGCGCCGGCTGCTTTGCGCCCAGGGCCGGTACCACCGCCGCATCTGCACGGCCCAGCGTGGAAGGCGCTGCGCATGGGACCTTCAGGCCGTGGGCCGTACTGACATGCCGACGCGCACCCACCAAACATACTTCGAGCGGTTCAACCTTGACGCCGAGCGTCGGAATCAACTCATTCGCCAATGACAGCGTGTCGAGGATGGCCGTGAGTCCGACATCGAAGGCTCCGTCAATCACGAGTATGTGGATGGTCATGGCAAGAATGATATCAAACATGGCAATCAAGCCACTCGCTCGCAGGCTCCAGAAATTCTAAAGTTCGGGCTCCCTCAACAACGTCTGACGACACTGGACTCCATATGACTTCGATGAAAAATGTAGCGGCAACTTTGGCCACATCCCTGGTCATGGCCAGTGGCGGACTTGCCGCCACGAGCGCACAAGCCGAAACCGCTGCCGAGAGCCGTTCCAAGGTGGGCCTCTGGGTCGTACTGAACGCCAAAGCGGGCAAAGAGGAAGCCGTGGCAAAGTTCCTGCTCGGCGGCCGCGCCCTGGTGGGCAATGAACCAGCAACCAACACGTGGTACGCGATTCGCCTCACTCCAAGCCGATTCGCAATTTTTGATACCTTCCCCGACGATGCAGGCCGTGAAGCCCACCTCAGTGGCAAGGTGGCGGCAGCGCTGATGGCAAGCGCACCGGATCTGCTGCAGACCCCGCCCAGCATTGAGAAGATCGACGTCTTGGCCGTCAAACTCCCTGCGGCGAAATAAGGTCTCCGGATTCGGCGTCGGTGGCGCCGAATCCGCGCACCTCGGGTCCCAGGGCACAACGCTTTGGGACCCGTGCCGCAATCATGCAATTCTCTTGCTCAATACCGCCGTAGAGACACGCGAATTGGGCTTGCGGCCCAGAAAATCGCTGACAAATTTTCCCGCATCGATGAGCTTATCAAGATCGATGCCCGTCTCGATGCCCATGCCGTGCAGCATGTAGACCACGTCTTCCGTCGCCACGTTGCCGGTGGCACCCTTGGCATACGGGCAGCCGCCCAGGCCTGCAACGGACGACTGGTAGTTCCACACGCCCATCTCCAGCGCGGCCAGCGTGTTGGACAGCGCCTGGCCGTAGGTGTCGTGGAAATGGCCCGAGACTTCATCCACCCCAAAGTGCTGCAAGGTCGCCTCGATGGCGCGTTGCACCTTGCGCGGCGTGCCCACGCCGATGGTGTCGGCCACATCCACGCGCTGCACGCCAATGCCCTTGAGCAGCCCAGCCAGGTAGGCCACGCGCTCGGGGGCAATTTCGCCTTCGTACGGGCAGCCCACGGTGCAGCTCATCGCCCCGCGCACGCGGATGCCTGCGGCCAGCGCAGCTTGCACCACGGGCGCAAAGCGCTCAATGCTCTCGGCAATGCTGCAGTTGATGTTGCGCTGGCTGAAGGCCTCGCTGGCCGAGCCGAACACCACGATCTCGTCGGGCTGGTCGAGCACCGCCGCCTCAAAACCCTTGAGGTTGGGCGTGAGTACCGAATACGCCACGCCCGGCTGGCGCACGATGCCGCTCATCACCTCGTGGTTGTCGCCCATCTGCGGCACCCATTTGGGCGAGACATAGCTGGTGACCTCGATCTCTTTCAGCCCCGCCTGCTGCAGGCGGTGCACCAGCTCTACCTTGACGGCGGCGGGCACGGGGGTTTTCTCGTTCTGCAGGCCATCGCGGGGGCCCACGTCGATGAGCCGTACGCGAGAGGGGATGGAGGAAGTCATGAAAGGCCTCAACAAATGGAAAACACGCGCAATCAATAGCCGCGTGCGGGGTTGACGATGCCCGCCACCGCCTCGCCCCGCTCCAGCGCCGCCATCTTGCGGGCGATCTGGGCGATGCTTTCGTCGCGCAGCGTGCGCGCCGAGGTGTGCGGGGTGATGGTGATGCGGGGGTGGTTCCAGAACGCATGGCCCGCAGGCAGCGGCTCGGTGCGGAACACGTCGAGCGTGGCGCCCGCCACATGGCCGCTGTCGATCAAGGCCAGCAAGTCTTCTTCCACCAGGTGCGCACCACGTGCCACGTTGATGACATAGGCACCCGGCTGCAGGCGGCCCAGCGTGTCTTTGTTCATGACATTGGCCGTTTCAGGCGTGAGTGGCAGCAGGTTGACCAGCACCCGGCTGGCCGCCAGAAATTCGTTGAACTGCTCGGCACCCGTGAAGGCGCGCACACCGTCAATGACCTTGGGGCTGCGGCTGTAGCCGTTGATGGGAAAGTCAAACTGCGCCAACGCCCTGGCCACGCGCTCGCCCAGCACACCCAGGCCCATCACGCCGATGGGAAAGTCGCTGCGCAGGCGCGGCTTGCGGTAGCCCCAGCGGCCTGCCGCCATGTCAGCCTCATAGCCATCGAACTCGCGAAAGTGGCGGATGACCGCGTGGCACACATATTCGGCCATCTGCACGGCCATTCCAGCGTCGTCCAGCCGCACCACCAGCGCCTGGGGTGGCAGGCGTAGCTTGAGCAGCGCATCCACACCCGCGCCGATGTTGAACAGGGCCTTGAGGCTCGCCTGTTCGTCCATGAACTGCTGGGGCGGGGCCCAGACCACGGCATAGTCGGCCTGTGGCGCGCCCGGCTGCCACACGGAAATTTCAGCGCCGGGCAGCGCGACCGCCAGGCCCTGCAGCCAGGGCTCGGCCTTGGTGTCGGTACAGCAAAAGGTGATTTTCATGGCTGCCGAGCGTACAGCGCCCTGCCGCTGCGTGCTGTCACGCAGCGGAAAGCTTGAGCAGCTCGGCCCCTTCGGTCACCTGGTCGCCGGGCGCGTAGAGCAGTTCCTGCACCACGCCATCGGTGGGGGCGGCAATGGTGTGCTCCATCTTCATGGCTTCCATCACCGCCAGGGGTTGGCCCTTGGTCACGGCATCGCCTGCCTTCACCGCAAACGACACCACCTTGCCCGGCATGGGGGCCGTGAGGCGCCCGCCCTCGGCAGCTGTCTCGCCCGAGTGGGCCAGCAGGTCGATGGACGTGATCTGCGTGGCGCCCAGCGGGGTGAACACATGGTCCACCTCGCCCTGCGGGTAGACGGCGGCGCGGGTGCGCTGGCCGGCAAATTGCAGTTCGATGCCACCGGCCCGCTGCTCGAACACCAGGGGGCTGGTCACCATGGCCTCGCCACTGCCTACCGACAGGGTCAGGCTGCCGCCGCGCTCGTAAGTCAGCGATGCCTTGACGTGCTCGCCCGCAAACTCAAATTCAAAACGGCGCTGCACCACGCCATGCGTGTGGAAACCGTCGCGGCGGCTGAACGGGTCTGCGCCTTCGCTGGCGCGCTCGTGCAGCAGCGTTTGGGCCACAGCCGCCGCAGCAGCCAGCGGAAGGCCCACGGGTTCCTGGTGGAACAGCACGGCCTGCTCGCGCTGGATGAGGGCAGTGTCGAGCTTGGCCTGGGCAAACGAATCGGTGCGGGCCACGCGGCGCAGGAACTGCACGTTGGTCGCCAGGCCCACGATGTGGGTCTGCGCCAGGGCTTCATCCAGCCGCGCCAGCGCCTGCTCGCGCGTGTCGCCATGCACGATGAGCTTGGCCACCATGGAGTCGTAGAAGGGGCTGATCGCATCGCCCTGGCGCACGCCGGAATCGACGCGGACCGCGCCCCTCTCGAAGGTCACGCACTCGGGCAGCGCATACACATTCAGCGCGCCGGTGGCGGGCAGGAAGTTGTTGTCGGGGTTCTCGGCGCAGATGCGCGCCTCGATGGCGTGGCCAGTGATGCGCAGGTCTTCCTGCCTCAGCGGCAACGGCTCGCCCGAGGCCACGCGCAATTGCCACTCCACCAGGTCCAGGCCGGTGATGGCTTCGGTCACGGGGTGCTCCACCTGCAGGCGGGTGTTCATCTCCATGAAGTAGAACCTGGCCCCCACGGTCGCGCACTGCGTGTCGCTCCCTGCCCCCCGAGGGGGCCGCGTTTGGCAAAACCCCAAGTCCACGCCTTGGGGCGGCCCGGCGGCGAAACCTTCATCTGCACCTTCCAGCCCATAGCCTCCGGGCTGCTCGACGATGAACTCCACCGTGCCCGCGCCCACATAGTTCACGGCACGGGCGGCAGCCACGGCGGCCTCGCCCATGCGGGCGCGCAGCTCGGGCGTCATGCCGGGGGCGGGGGCTTCTTCCAGCACCTTCTGGTGGCGGCGCTGCACCGAGCAATCGCGCTCAAACAGGTACACGCAGTTGCCGTGCGTGTCGCCAAACACCTGGATCTCGATGTGGCGGGGGCGCTGCACATATTTCTCCACTAGCACCGCATCGTCGCCAAAGCTGTTGATGGCTTCGCGCTTGCACGATTCGAGCGCCGCCGCAAAGTCCTCGGCCTTGTCCACGGCACGCATGCCCTTGCCACCACCACCCGCGCTGGCCTTGATGAGCACGGGGTAGCCAATGCGGTCGGCCTCGCGTTGCAGCAGCGCGGGGTCCTGGTCCGCACCGTGGTAGCCCGGCACCAGGGGCACCTGGGCTTGCTCCATCAGGCGCTTGGACTCGGCCTTCAGCCCCATCGCATTGATGGCGCTGGCGGGGGGGCCGATGAAGACCAGGCCCGCGTCGGCACAGGCCTTGGCAAAGTCTTCGTTCTCGCTCAGAAAGCCGTAGCCGGGGTGGATGGCCTGCGCGCCTGTGGCCTTGGCCGCGTCGATGATGCGCTCCCAGCGCAAGTAGCTGTCCTTGGGCGCGCTGCCGCCAATGTGCACGGCCTCATCGCACACGGCCACATGCTTGGCCTGTGCGTCGGCGTCGGAGTACACGGCGACGGTCTTCACGCCCAGACGCTTGGCCGTGGCGGCCACTCGGCAGGCGATCTCGCCGCGGTTAGCGATCAGGATCTTTTTAAACATTGCGCCCTCCTGCGGCGAGATCGCCTGCGCACGCTACGCGTGCCATACGATTTGTCGAAACGGTTGCTGAGCAACCGTTTTCACCGCGGTTTGCAATCAGAATCTTTTTGAACATTTAAGCCACCTTGGCAGAACCAGAAAAGAAAGAAGACAAGCGCCGCACCACGGCGCGCAAAAACTTGAACAGCACCACCAGCAGCAGCACCGACACGACCACCATCACCACCAGCGCCACACCAAACGCCACCGGGTACTGCGTGGCCAGCCACACCACCGCCACCACCAGGCCATCCTCAAAGAACGACAGCCCCCAGTTGGAAAACGGCTCTGGCGAGGTGTTCACCGCCGCGCGCGTGGTCATCTTGGTAGCCAGCGCGGTGGCTGAGAGCGAGCCCCCCAGCAACCCAGCCACCACAGCCATCGCAGCGTTGTCGGCGCCAAACACGCCGTAGGCCAGCGCCGCCCCTGCGGGCACGCGGATGAAGGCGTGCGCGGCATCCCAGGCGCTGTCCACCCAGGGCACCTTGTCGGCGAAAAATTCCACCAGCAGCATGGCGCCGCTCACCGTCAACACCAGGGGGTTTTGCAACACGGCCAGGCCCGGCGGCAACGGCATCCAGCCCAGCACGCCCATCATTCCCACGAGGAACACCACGGCATACAGCCGAAACCCGCTGGCCCAGCCCAGGGCTGCAGCCAGCGCCAGCAGGCTGGGCATGTCGAGCTGCGCGGTGGCATTGGCCGCCGCATCTCCTACGGCACGCGCGGTGCCGCCGTCGATATGCAGCCCCACGGTGTGGAGCCACTGCACGATGTGAAGCCAGAGGGTGTCCATGTCAGTAGCACTCCCCGGCACAGCGAAAGATGGTTGACCGTAACAACTGGCGCGCACCGGGCACAGGACGCCGAGCAAGGGCCGCCCCGCAGCGAGGGCGTCGTCCCCCTGCCCGCTGAGCGCAGCACAGCGAGAGCGGGGGGAAGGCGCGCAGCGCCTCAGGGGGGTGTCGGCTCATAACCAGGAGGGCTTGCGCTTGTTCAGGAACGACTGCACGCCTTCCTTGCCCTCGTCGCTGGCGCGGATGTCGGCGATGCCCTGCACGGTGGCGGCAATCAGCCCGGCATTGATCTCACGCTCGGCCACGTCGATCACCAGCTTCTTGCACACACGCACGGCGTTGGGGCTGGCCGTGGTGAGGGCCTTGAGCAGTTCGTCCACCTTGGCATCCAGCTCATCGGCAGCCACCACCTCGTGCACAAAGCCGATGCGCAGCGCCTCGGCGGCGCCAAAACGCTCGGCCGTCAGAAAGTAGCGGTGCGCAGCACGCGCGCCCATGGCGCGGATCACGTAGGGGCTGATGGTGGCGGGGATGAGCCCCAGCTTCACCTCGCTCAGGCAAAAACCTGCGGTATCCACCGCCACGGCCATGTCGCACGCGGCCACCAGGCCCATGCCGCCTGCGTACACATCGCCCTGCACGCGGGCGATGGTGGGCTTGGGGCATTCATAGATCACGCGCAGCATCTCGGCCAGCTTGCCCGCGTCGGCGATGTTTTCATCGCGCGTGTAGTCGGCCATGCGGCGCATCCAGTTCAGGTTGGCGCCAGCACAGAATGCGGGGCCTTCGGCCGCCAGCACCACGGCGCGCACATCGGCGCGGCTGCCCACGTCCACAAAGGCGGCCGTGATCTCGGCAATCACTTCATCGCTGAAGGCGTTGCGAATCTCCGGCTGCGTGAGCGTGATGCGCGCCACTGCGCCGGTCTGGGTGATGGAAAGGTTCTGGCTGCTCATGGCTTGGTCGGGTTTTGAAGGAAGTAGACGAAGTCCAGCTCGGGGCAAGGCTGGCCCAGCGCGGTCAATGCGGCAGTGATCTGGCCCCGGTGGTGTGTGCCGTGGTTGAACACATGCGCCAGCGTGGCCGCAAACGGCAGCGATGCCGCTGTGCCGCGCATGGTGGTGTAGTCGAGCGTGCCGTTCCAGCGGTCGGGCTTGAACGAGGCGATCAGCGGCGCCCAGCGGGCAGCGCCTTCGCGCAGGCGGGCATCGAGCTGCGCGCGATCACTCTCCAGCTCGGCGTCCAAAGCCACCTTGGGCGAGATGCCTTCGGCAAAGCGCACAAACCACAGATGGTGCTCACCCACCAGCAGGTGGTTGAGCGTGCCGTGAATGCTTTTGAAGAACAGGCCCACATCGCGCCGGTAGTCGTCCCCTGGTACCTCCGCCACTGCGTCGAGCAGGCGAGCAGTGGCCCACTGGTTGTAGTGTGCGAGTTGGGTGAAATGGTCGGTGGCGTTCATGGCGCGGTAGGGGTGCCCAGCACCCGTTTCCAGAAGGATTGCAGCGAGGCCAGCGACTGAACGCGCGCTGTGGGGTTTCCGCCCTGGTGCACACCGTGGGCCGACGTGCCATTGGGCACATCGCCGCGCAGGCGCACGGGCGCAGTGCCATCAAAGCCGTGGTAGCTGTCTTCGTACACGTGCACCGTCACGTCGCTGCCAGCGCGGGCCTTCAGCGTGCAGGCCCAGTCCACGCAGGGTTGGGCTGGGGTCCAGTCGTCCAGCGCACCCAGCTGCATCAGCAGCGGAACACTTTCTGCCACGGCCTGGTGTTTGAGCAGGGGCCCGCAGCCGGGGTAGAAGACCGCCGCACCGGCCAGTGTCGGCTCGCCCTCGCGCGGGTGGATGAGCCGCTGCACCAGCAAATTCAACGTGGTGGTGCCGCCGTTGGACCAGCCCATCACGCCGATGTGCCGCGCATCCACGCCGGGCTGCGCGGCCAGCCACACCAGGGCCGCGCGCGCGTCTTGCACGCGGTCGTTCACGTTCAGGCTGCGGTCGCTGTAGCGGGTCTGGCACACATCACGCAGCCCGCGCGATCCGAAACTGTCCGGCATCAGCACGGCATAGCCTGCGGCGTGCAGCGTTTCGGCCGTTTCACGGTAGCGGGAAGACAGCACGCCCGCCTTGGAGATCGGAAGAGCACACGTCTGAACTCCAGTCACACT
>ERZ650306.2250-NODE-2250-length-10017-cov-15.967778_pt1 | contig 10017 bp, 12 predicted proteins | sample MGYA00376242_ERZ650306 | MGnify/ENA primary metagenome ERZ650306 (study PRJEB26733, sample SAMN07839244) | wastewater metagenome | biome: urban; feature: wastewater treatment plant; material: waste water | place: USA: North Carolina | collected 2016-03-31 ...
GCAGATCGAAGAATTGCCTCCGCGCGTGGGCAAGACAGCCAACTTCAGTCACGCGACCAGTGGCAAACCCGGCCTTGTAGCCCGAGTAATCATCACAGACCAGGCTGCCCCGCCAGTCACCCAGGAAGGCTCTGGCGTGTTCGCCAGCGCGGGTTTCGCAGAAGTCGTAGAGCACCGCTTTCATGCCCTCAAACGCGCCGGGCGCGTAAGCCCAGAGGTAGGCCCGGTGCGTCTTTCCATTACCGGGCTTGAGCATCTGCACTGGTGTTTCGTCCGCGTGGAGCACGCCGTGTGTGAGGATTTCTTCTTTCAATGCATCGACCAGTGGCTGCAATTGCACACCGCACGAGCCCACCCACTGCGCCAGCGTCGAGCGCGCAATCTCGAATCCGGCGCGCCCGAAGATCTTCTCCTGGCGGTAGAGTGGCAAATGGTCGGCATACTTGGCCACCATCACCTGGGCCAGCAGCCCGGCTGTCGGGATGCCTTTGTCGATGACCTGCGCGGGCACCGGCGCCTGAATCAGGGTTTCACACTGGGTGCAGACCCACTTGCCCCGGATGTGGCGCTCGACCGTGAACACGCCTGGCTGGTAGTCCAGCTTCTCGGACACGTCCTCGCCGATGCGTTTCATCCGGCATCCACAGCCGCAGGTGGTGGATTCGGGTTCGTGATGAATCTCGCGGCGCGGCAGGTTGGCAGGCAGCGGCTGGCGCCTGGGTTGTTGTTTCTCACGCGGCGCGGCCGCGGCAGAGGTGAGCTGCTCAATCTCGTCGCTGACCGCCTGCAGGTCGGCGTCCAGCGTCTCGTCGAGCAGGCTTCGCTGCTCGGCGCTGTAGCGCTCGGACTGCGCGGCGAACTTCAGCCGCTTGAGCAGCGCGTTCTCGTGAGTGAGCTTGTCGATGAGGGCTTGCTTGTGCCGGATCTCAGTGCTTTGCCGGGTGACTTGCTCGTCTTTAGCTGCCGCTGTCCGGAGCAACGCCTCGACCATCTCGCGCAGTTGGTCTGTGCTGAGTTCTGACAAAAATTGCTGCGCCACCATGGGTCACAGTGTGCCAAGAGCCAGCTCCCCCGAGCTATTGGAAGATTCCCCAATTGCACAGCGTGAGCGTCAACAGCGACCACTCAGACCAGGGTGATGATGCCAGCCTCTCCCATGCGTTGCCAGGGCAATCCCAGCACCAGGGCATCAAGCTGGGCGCGCTCCAGCCCGCAGTTGGCACTGTCCGCCGAAGGCCAGATGAACTTGCCCTGGTGCAGCCGGCGCGCGGCCAGCCAGATGCCGATGCCGTCATGCACGAGTATCTTGATACGGTTGGCGCGCTTATTGGCAAAGAGATAAGCCGTGTGCGGATGCGCGGCGCCGAAGACGGCTACCACTCGGGCCAGCGCGGTATCGGTGCCGGCGCGCATGTCCAGCGGCGCGGTGGCCAGCCAGGCAGCATCGATGCGGATCACCGCAGCCACTCGCGCAGCCAGGCAGCGCACGAGGCTGATGCTTCCAAGGGCCAGCTCACCGTCACTGAGCCTGTCGGGCGTTTAATCTCAATGCGGATGTCCGTCAAAGTGCTTGCCTGCGGCTCGAGCGGCGATAAAGCACGGCTGCCCATCTCGCCCATGCTGGGCGGCTGAAGTTCAATGGCCACAAAGGCCGGCGCGTTGTGCTGCAACTTCCCGGGCAAGGCGCGCTGGCGCTCTTCGCGTATCCAGCGATGGACTGTGTTCAGGTTGATCTGGTGGCTCATGGCCACGCCAGCGACCGAGACCCCGGCCTGCTGGCAGGCCTGGATCACCTGCGCTTTGAGCTCTGCGCTGTAAAACCGCCGCACCGGGCGCTGCTGTGTCGAGTCTTGTGCCATCGTGTCCACGATCTCCTTCGTGGGTACGATGCCTGATCAGATTGCTCGATTCAAGATGGTTTCACCACGCGCATACAATGAAAGAGTCCCTTTCCCCAAAAGGCGCTCGGCGTCTGTCGCTCCTTCGACACCCACGCGCAAGACAAGATTGCTGCACCGGCCAATGCTGCCGGCACGAACTGCAACGCCAAGGCAATGGACAAAACGGTCATCCGCTCGTCGCCGCCTCCAAGTCCAGCTTCGTGAAGAAGTGTGAAGTTGCCGCCAACGGCTGATCGCTGCGCGGACGCGAGTTGCGTCACTTGAAAAAAGCCTGCTGTGTTCGTGCTTTCTGCTGCCCGGAGCGGCGTGGCTATCTGCCAATAAATAACGCACGTAAGGCAGAACGGGATCACCGGAATCAGGTGCGCCTGCACCACCCCCCAACCTGTGCGCTCTACGCATTGCGTCTTTCGCCGCAGTAAGACACAACGGAACCAAAATTCACCGTTGCAATCGTATCGGTCCGAGTCGGACTGCCCGCACCAATACCTGATAGCTGCGCTACCTCGACGCCAAGCACGAGCAGGACTACTCGACAAGTTGACTGGCGCGTTGTACTGACCTGATCGAAGCGGCGACTACTTTCGAGACGAGTCCTCGTGGCTAGGTTCGCGCGTCAGGGAGCGCGACCTCTGAGAAGTGCTGTCGGATGAAATCCAGTTTGGGATCGATATAGCGACGGCAGAAGGGCCTGTTCGGATCGTTTCGATAGTAGTTCTGGTAACGCTCCTCCGACGCCCTGAAACTTCTAAATGGGACAACGAGGGTATGCACCGCCTTGCCAGACTCGATGGCGAAGCGAGCTATCACCAGCTCAGCCTCATGCCGCTGGCTATCTTCAAAGATGTAGATCGCACTTCGGTACTTGCCACGGGGGGAGCGGGCCCTGGTAGCAGAATGTGTTCTTAGATGCACCTCGGAAAGCGTTGCCAAGCCAATAACCGAGGGGTCAAAGGTAACGATCACCCCCTCTGCCCAAGTATCTGCGGGCGCGCCCGCTTGGACAAAACCCTGGTCAACCTGGGCGACTCCGCGCAACGCTTGGAACACCCCTTCTGTGCACCAATGGCATCCGCCTCCAAAGCCAAGCTTCGCCATCTTCAGCTCCCACTCAAAGGCGTAATTTTCGACGTGGGCCTGCCCAGTTGGACACCACGAATGAGGGGAATGAACCGCGCCGAAACTTGGTCCACTTGGACGTCAGTGCAATGACTCGTGCCTTCACCGATCCTAATATCTGAATTGATCGGATAGCTGTTCGTCCTCATGCTCTTCAGAGCATCCGAGGTGGTTATCCCCGCACATTTCGGTGAAATCAAAGAGTGTCGGAACGGTGCAGCACTGGTTTTTTTCATCGCTAGGACTTTCTCATCATGGCTTACACCGGAGCCAACACCGGATACCACCACGAATGGTGATTCATAGAAAATCAACTACTTCTCGAAAGCTGCATCGAACTCGGCATGCTCCATCTCACTTCCCAAAAATTGATCCCGTAGACGCGCTGGTATTCGAGGTAGTTGGCCCCGGACCGCGCAAAGAGCACTGGACAGAATCCAGCAGCCGACTAGACCCGAGGTGGGCAGAAAAGCTGGCATCCTGAACGAGGATTTCGCTCTGCCCGCTGGCATCGTTGACATGAAAAAACCGCGCAATCCCTTGAGCGGGCAGATAGACGAGTGTTCACACACCTCAAACAGACTTTGGTCAACCGCAGAGGGTGGAAAGTGGTGGCTTCCATTGACGTCAACTGTCTCATCGCTTGTAGCGATGGCGGTGTTTTTCCAGAATGCTGATACCAACGAAACCTCCTCCCATATTCATCAATCGACACGTGGCGGGCTGGCTGTCGATAGGACTGAATTACTCAATTCGCAGGCGGACTACGATCTAGCAGTTTGTCGAGCATGCCTTTAGCATCGAGCTCGAAAAGGTCGTCGAAACCACCGACATGCGTGCCGTTGATGAATATCTGCGGCACGGTGTTTCGACCCGACGCTTGCGTCATGGCCTGGCGGTGATCGCGGTCTGCCTCGATATCGAGCTCTTTCCATTTCACCCCTTTTTCCTTGAGGAGCGTCTTCGCCCGTCGGCAAAACGGGCACCAGCTCGTTGTGTATAGGAGGACATCAGGTTTCATATTGCGTCTCTGAAAATTGATCTTTGAGGCTGAGCTTGTCGAGTCTCAGTCGAAGGTGAAAAGAAGGCTTGAGCGCTGGGTCCAGAAATTTGACTTCGGTACTCTCGCGAACAACACCACTCTGTTGCACTAGCTGATACAGCCGCTGTCCTTAGAAAACACTGCGCCCACTTGGGCCAATTTTCTTGCCGTGGTATTTGACACGCAATACCTTCAGGCACCACCGTCTATACGGATCAACGCTGACGAGGACACCGAGAGATACGGGTCGAACGCTTTGCTTTCGGCCATTCGGCGTAGATTCGCTCCATCGCTCCGGCCATCGGGACCCCTCAGTTGTTACTCGTCAAATCTGCCCGCCGCCGCGAATCCGCTTCAACCAGGCGCGCAACAGGTCGTTCAGGGAGGTCGTCGATCGAGTCTTTGCATCTACCTTTACGATAATGGCTGCGTACATGTTTACTTACCGCCCGGCTTGGGCAGGCTGACGATGTGCCCGGCGGCCACGACACACTCGGCGGTGCTGGCCGCCACGTGTTGCCTACTATCACCACAGGCCTGATCGGCAACGCCGGACAGTTCACACGGCAGCACTGGCATCGGGCAGCTTGGCAATCACCTTGATCTCGAACTGGAACCCATACAGCCAGGTAACGCCAATAGCTGTGAGTGTGGGGTGCGGAGCATCGCCCCAGTACTCTCCAACCACTTCCCAGATGGTTTCGAACTTCGACTCGGGATCGACGATGAAAACGGTCACATCGACCACGTCCTTGAACGTACAGCCGGCGACTGAGAGGATGGCGTTCAGGTTGTCAAACGCAAGCCGGACTTGGGCTTGCAACTCGGGCTCCGGCGAACCATCGGAGCGGCTGCCCACTTGCCCCGAGACGAAGAGAAAACCGTTGGACCGGATCGCTGGCGAGTACCGGTTCTTTTCATACAGCGACTGGCGCCCGGCGGGAAAAACAACATCACGTTCAGACATGGAATACCTCTTTTTAGTGGGGATGGACTAGCCACCCAAAGCGCCCAATCAAGGTCACCCGTTACCAGAGCGCTCCGATGATCAAGGGATCTATTGATGCGCTGATGCGCATGCAGGAGGCAGAGTTGAAGGATGCTCGGTACGAGCGCGGCGCCCTGAGGTGGAGTCACCCTATGCAACTTCTTCTACAGTGAGGCCCCGACCGTTAAATTGCACGGTGTCCCCTGCTTGGGCACCTCCTATCGCGTCGAAGATCGGCGCCATCGTCGAAATGCCCATGAGCTCACGCCCATGGCAGGTGAACTTGCTCGTTGACACTGCGATCACATAATAGCGGCCAGACAGTTTTACGACAGCGCCTTCGTCAACTGTCGACTTAGGGCCGAAATCAATCATCTTGAGCTTATCGAGTTTATCGGCGTAGTCATGGAGTGTGTCATCGAGCGCTTCAGCGAAGTCAGCTGCAACTTCGGCCTGAGCCTGCTCGTCGTTCTCGATCGGTTCGGTCGCATCAAGCCGGGCGGTCGAGAGATAATTCAGATAGTTGTCGCGAGCGCTATGCAAAGCTGACGTCTGCAGTGAAAGCATAGTTTCACGGATGTCCTCTTTATTCCAGTTCATCATCACCTCTTTTGTTTCGATAGTACAAATGTCCAGTAGGCTGGTCTGTGACCGCCTCGGAGGGTTGCCTCTACGCTCGCCGACCCCGCTATTCATAGCTGATGAAGTCATCTCCCTGATAGGGGACCCTAATCAGCCGAGAATCTCGGATGATGCTAGTGACGAGCCAGACATATGACTGCTCGGCCGTATCGAAGCCGAGGATGCTGAAGGTTCCACCGAAAGGGCATGCTGGGAAGTCTGGAAAGCCCTCTCGCAGAACGAAACGCTCGGGCTCCCGCTCAAACTCGTTCTTGTAGACTTTGCGCAGTCCGTGCTTACTCGGCGCATCCTGGTCACCTGCCGGCGCTGCTTCCCGATGCTCTACAAGCCGTTCAGAAAGTTCGCGGTCACACATTTCGTCGAACACGTCGAACGCATCGATCAGCAAGCCTTTATGGTTGGTCGCTGGATCGGTGATCGCGTAGATGTTGGAGGAATCTCCGACATCATCTCCGCTTTCAAGACGCAACGCCGCGTCGACGCGAATGGTGCGCGAATCGAGGATAGATCCTAGTTCGAGATCAACGAGATTGCCGTTCTGGACGCGGTATTCGCGGTCATAGCCTTTGGCGATGAAGGATTGGACGGCTTCTAGAACATCGTTCACGTGGGATGTCATGGATGCCCCTTCGCCTCGGGTCGAGTCGAACAAACTCCCGCACTAGGCGCGTTACCAACAAGGAGATGATGAAGAAAAACGCGACATGCGGTATTCATAGCCACTTGGCCTTTTTGAAACGAGCGAACAGGAAAACGCTAGACACCGCCATAAGCCCGAGCACGACGAAGTATCCATAGGCCGTATTCAGTCCCAGCATGTTCTTGAAGTTCATGCCGTATATTGCAGCGATCGTCCCCGGGACTGCCAGTATTGCCGCCCAAGCCGCGAGCTGGCGGGTGATCACACCAATCCTTTGCGCCTCCAGAAGGCTGCTGAACTCAAAGACCGTGGTCAGGCCCTGAAGGAGGCCGTCGACCATGGACTGCACACGATCGACGTGATCGGCGACATCGTTGAAGAACGGCCTCACTTCGGCACTGATGCAGGGAAAATGCCCCCGAACGAGCTTCCTGACAAGTTCAGCCATAGCTCCGAGCGTGCGTTGGAAACGCGTGAGTTCAGATCTCAGTAAAAATATGCGGGCGACTTCTTCTCGTCCGAGAAAGTCGTCTAACGACCGTCTCTCCATTGCTAGAACGTCATCCTCGATCATTTCGAAGATGGGCAAATACTGGTCAACAATACGGTGCAAGATCGCGTGCAGCACGTAGTCGACACCCTTTCCTAAAAGTGCCGGTGAAGCCTCGAGCTGCACCCGAAGGTTGCCAAGGGCTCCAGCGTTGCCATGACGCACGCTGATGAGATGATTGTGGCCGGTGAAGATCGCCGTTTTTCCATAGCAAATCTGGTCACCGATCAGCTCAGCGGTCTGAGCGACGACGTATAGCTCATCGTTGTAGGCTTCGAGCTTGGGCGGGCAAAGCGGGTGAATCGCGTTATCGATTGCCAACGGATGCAGGTGATAAGTAGCTTGGAGCGTGTGAAGTTCGTCGGCGGTGGGCTCGTGAAGTGCGATCCAGCAGAAGCCCGAGCGACTCTTATCCAGCTGGACACGCTCGTTGATCGCGATCTCTCGGATTCGCTTGCCTTCGTTGTAATAGTGGGCGGCGATGACGCTCATGCCGACCTCGCAGGGATGTGCAGGCCACGCTGAACTGCTGGTTTAGATAGCCCGCGTCCAAGCCATGCTTGGATATTCGAATAATTGCTGAGACTAAGGATATCCCCAGCTGCGTACGATTCAACCAGCGCATTTACCCAGCCGAGGGTCGCGATGTCCGCGATCGAATAATCACCGACCATCCAGTTGCGGCCTTCCAGCTGGCGATCCAAGACCCCCAGGAGACGCTTGGATTCGTCGACAAAGCACTGCCGAGGCCGCTTGTCCTCAAAGTCTTTGCCGCCATATCGCAGGAAGAAACCGAGCTGACCGAACATCGGCCCGATGGCCGACATCTGGAAGAACACCCAGGCCAGGGTCTTGTAACGGTTGGCGCGCGCATTCGGAATGAGCTGGCCCGTCTTGTCGGCGAGATAGAGAAGGATCGCACCGGATTCCCATACCGCAATGGGCCTACCGTCAGGGCCCGCCGGATCGATGATCGCCGGTATGCGGCCGTTTGGGTTCAGTGACACGAACGCTGGGTCCTTCGACTCGTTCTTTGAAATATCAATCAGATGGGGCTCATACGCCAAGCCAGTTTCCTCCAGCATGATCGACACCTTGACACCATTGGGTGTGGGAGCTGCATAAAGTTGCAGACGATCAGGATCTGATGCAGGCCAGCGCCGCGTGATCGGAAAGGATGAGAGGTCTGGCATGGTTCTGGGATCCTGGTGCTGCTGCAGCGGCGGACTCTGCAATGCCCCACCTCATTGAGGCTGGGTTCGATAACCGCGTCGTTGGACGATACGGTCACGAAGAGTGATGTAGTTCTGGCTGCAGGTTATATAGCGTCAGGATTTTTGCGCTTCGGAAGGATCCAGTCGGCACGTGGAAAGTGACAGGTATAGCCGCCAGGACGCTTCTCCAGATAGTCCTGGTGCTCCGGCTCGGCCTCCCAGAAATCGCCGGCCGGCTCCACCTCGGTGACCACTTTTCCATTCCAAAGCCCGGACGCATCCACATCGGCGATCGTCTCCTCGGCGACGTGCTTCTGCTCCACCCCGAGGTAATAGATGGCAGACCGGTAGGAGAGACCACGATCATTGCCTTGGCGGTTCTTCGTCGTCGGATCGTGGATCTGGAAAAAAAATTCCAAGATGCTCCGGTAACTCGTCAACTCCGAGGCGAAGACAATTTCGATCGCCTCGGCATGCGTGCCGTGGTTGCGATAAGTGGCGTTCGGAACATCGCCCCCGGTGTAGCCCACACGAGTTGAGATGACGCCGGGTAACTTGCGGATTAGGTCCTGCATTCCCCAGAAACAACCGCCGGCTAGGATGGCTTTTTCGTGATTCATCAAACGCTCTCCACTTGGTCGAGATAGGCACCATACCCCTCGACGGCCATCACTTCGCGAGGAATAAAGCGCAAAGATGCAGAGTTGATGCAATAGCGCAGGCCTCCTCGGTCTGCGGGGCCGTCGTTGAACACGTGGCCTAGGTGGCTGTCGCCATGCGTCGAACGAACTTCGGTGCGCACCATGCCATGCTCGGTGTCGCGTAATTCGTTCACATTCGCCGGAACGATCGGCTTGGTAAAGCTTGGCCAGCCAGTACCCGAATTGAACTTGTCCGCTGAGGCGAACAGCGGCTCTCCCGACACTATGTCGACATAAATGCCAGGCTCCTTGTTGTCGTTGTACTCTCCCGAGAAGGGCCTTTCGGTGCCCGACTTCTGGGTAACCCGACGTTGCTCGGGGGTCAGGCGGTCAAGTGCTGCTTGCGACTTTTCAAACTTCATGAAGTTCTCCTATGCTTAATTAGGGGCTAGGCACACTACGTTCAGCGCATCTTCTTAGTCATCAGAAGTGCCCTCCCTGAATCACCGGAAACACCCAATACTCATCTGGCGATAGGCGTAGACTGTCTATACGGCAAGAGAACAGTGAAAGCGGTAATCCTCAAGGACTATTGCTGCAGAACTTGCCTATCGCATCAGCTGCGAGCTTTTGGTTTACAAGACTCAGAACAAGTCCGCCTTTCACGCGGCAAAACGCATTTGTTGATGAAATGAAGCCTGCGGGATGAGCCAGATCAGTTTTGCGGACGTGGAGCAGAAAGCAGTCGCAGTGTCTCTAGACCATTGTTTCTTGGGTGTCCTCAGAGGTCAACAGGCCAATGTGTTTCATCGTCCGGCAAAAGAAGCCAAGAAACCTGAAGTGAGCCGCCCGTCTGAGACAGGCTCCGGTCAGAGCGGAACAGCCCGTCGCGGAGGCGCTGGCGTTTGCGTACCATCGGGATTGCGAGACGCCGCTCGACTTAAATTCACGTGGAGGCAGAAGCTTGAACGAACGACCGTTACTACGAATATCGCCAGGGGATCTCGAAGGTTTGCTTGGTACTCTCGATGTCAGTTTCGTTGCCCTTACGGAATGCGTGGTGAGCATGGGGTACAGCCTGGAACTGGGCGGTATGAACGCGCCTGGGATCCATTACAACGTCGTTGGTACTGGTCGGGCCGTGTTTGGCAATCGCGACCCTATACCGTTGATGCCCCACACGTTGATCATTGTGCCGCCCAATTCATCGTTTCGAATTGAGGTCGAAGGCAGCATGGGCTTCACAGCTCTGCGCTCCGTCAAGAAGCAGCCGCAGATGA
>ERZ650306.2258-NODE-2258-length-9979-cov-5.376159_pt1 | contig 9979 bp, 9 predicted proteins | sample MGYA00376242_ERZ650306 | MGnify/ENA primary metagenome ERZ650306 (study PRJEB26733, sample SAMN07839244) | wastewater metagenome | biome: urban; feature: wastewater treatment plant; material: waste water | place: USA: North Carolina | collected 2016-03-31 ...
TCAAAGCACTTGCTGACAATGTTGCTGATGAAGCACGTAAAGCAGGTTTTCGCCCGATTGGTGTTGAGGGTGAACGAGACGCTGAATGGATCCTAATTGATCTAGGGTTCGTTGTTGTACACGTTATGCTACCTACCGCCCGTAAGTTCTATGACTTAGAAAGTTTATGGCGTGCACCAGAATCAGTAGCGTAATGCTCAAAAAAGCGACCCAAATTGGTCGCTTTTTTTATATTCATAATAACTGTTTTAAATCAATTTCAGGATATTGTTGCTTCACTGTATTCTTAATCTGCGCATAAAGCTGATCAGCTTTATTTGGTCCATAAAAATCACAATAAATAGCATAAAAAATTGTAATCAATTCCGCATAGAGTGCTTGAGGTATTTGCTTAAGACAATTTTTTTCTGAACCATCAATAAATCGATAAGCAGCCAATAAGCGATGCTTTTTCATTTTTATCCCCAATTCATCTACGAACTCTAAATAATCATTCCGATGAACTGACTTTAAAATTGTGATAATAAAATCATAAAAAGCTTGAAATAAATCTACAGGCTGCTCTTCTTCCGCAATCACCACATCTAGATCCTCTTTAACCTCAAGATGTTGCTGCTTTTCAACAATCGATATTTCATGCAAGACCTGACGCAACATGTCTTTGCGGAGCAACTGCAACTCATGTGTTGTACAAATTTCACTTAAAAAACGGTTTAATACAAAAGAAGGCTGATGACCATATTCACTTTCCCAATAGTGTAAAACACGTTGCAACACGGTATCTGGCAAAAATTGGGATAATCCTTTTGTGACTGCCTGCTTCTTTTGTTCAATTGTCAGTTCCACCATAGCAATCACCCCTTAATGCCGATGAGTGATGTTTTCAGTCTCAAAAGTCACATCTCTTTGAAACTCAGGATAAGATAACTCCGCATGTTCAGTGTAGTCCAAACCACGTTGTTCATGTTGTTGTGAAACTCGCAAACCACCCAAGAGCTTATCGAGTAATTTAAACATAATAAAAGATGCACCAAATCCCCAAATCAATGCAGCCCCCACACCTAAGGCCTGAACAAGAATAATATCTAAATTAAATAGTGCTTTTTCAAAGAAAATACCTGCGGCTAATGTCCCCCATGCACCACAAACACCATGAACAGTCACTGCATCCACGACATCATCTAATTGCATCTTTTCTATAAATTGTGGAACAAAGGTAATTAAAAATCCAGCGATTGCCCCTGTGATAATGGCAAACGGCGGTGACATTGTGGCACATCCTGCCGTAATTGCGACTAGGCCCGCTAATGAAGCATTAATCGTATGACGCATCAAGACTGCTTTTGATTGAAGCAGTGCAAGAATCATGTAAGTTGAAGCTGCTGCACACGCAGCAAGATGTGTATTCAGTGCAATACGCCCAATACTAACACTGGCTGCAACGGTTGAAGCGGCATTAAAACCAAACCAAGCAAACCACAAAATAAAGCCACCTAATGCAACGAGAGGTAAGTTATGTCCTGCTAAAAAATGACTTTGCCCTTTGCGACCAAAACGACCTAAACGTGGTCCTAACACGATAATGCCTGCCAGTGCCACCCAACCACCAATTGAATGCACGACTGTTGAACCTGCAAAATCAATGAAACCCAGAGCTTTTAACCAACCATCTCCACCAAACAACCCTCCCCAAGCCCAACTTCCAAATATCGGATAAATCACACCACTGACAAAGATGGCACTCACCACATAGGCCACAAAATGTATTCGCTCCGCCATCGCACCACTTGCAATGGTGGTTGCTGTTGCTGCAAACATCATTTGGAAAAATAATAAATTCCAATGCCAGTCATCTAGTTGGTCTGGCATGAAATGGCTGAGGCCAATCCATCCTGTCTGGTTTAAACCAAACATCAAACCAAAACCAAATAGCCAGAAAATGATGCCGCCTATACAGGTGTCCATATAATTTTTCATAAGAACATTAACGGTATTCTTACTACGAACAGATCCACTTTCAATTAAAGCAAATCCTGCTTGCATAAAGAAAACTAAAATTCCACCAACAACCACCCACACGCTATCCAGGGAAAGGCGAATTTCTTGAATATTAGGTGCAGTTTCGGCAAAAGTAGCGGAAGAGAGAAACAACAGAAATGGCAAAATCAATACGACATTTTTCATATAATTCCCCTAAAAAGAACAAGAAATTAAATGCAAAGAGAATGCCAAAACAGACTTCATTTATTCAAAAAATTTATTGGTTTATATTTATCTATCATAAAAAAGCGATTTAACATTCTTATCGATGATTAAAGTTTTTTACTCAAAGTACAAAGATGAGCTATTGGTAATTTTAAAAAATTGACATGAAAAATTGTCAAATTTAACGCACTATAACACCACCTTAGAACTTGGTTAATAAAAAGTATCACAGGAGTAACACATGAAGGTCTTGATTACAGGTGCAAATACAGGGATTGGCTTTGCTACAGCGGAACAATTGGTCAAACAAGGACAACATGTCATTCTTGCCTGCCGCAATCCTCAAAAAGCACAAGCTGCACAAGAAAAATTACGTAAACTTGATCAAGCACAAGTAGACTTAGTTTCACTTGATTTAAATAGTCTTGAACAAACCCGAAAAGCGGCAGATCAAATCGCTGATCGATATGGCAATCTAGATGTTTTAATTAACAATGCTGGCCTTTTTGCCAAAACCAAGCAACTCACTGCTGATGGATTTGAACAACAATTTGGGGTGAATTATCTCGGTCACTTTCTTTTGACGCAAAAACTACTCCCAGTATTAGAAAAAGCACCTAAAGCCCGAATCGTACATCTTGCTTCGATTGCACATTGGGCGGGTTCAATCAAACCTAATAAGTTCCGTGCTGAAGGTTTTTACAATCCACTGTTTTATTATGGGCAGTCTAAGTTAGCGAATCTATTATTCAGCAATGCACTAGCTGAACAAATGGCAAACAGCACAATTACCAATAATGCTTTACATCCAGGCGGTGTTGCTTCAGACATCTATCGCGAACTACCAAAGCCTGTTTATGAAGTTATGAAAATCGGTTTAGTACCCACCTCGGTTCCTGCAAAGTTAATTACAGATATGGCTATTGCAGATCATTGGGCAAATCGTAATGGTGAATATGTCAGTGCACATATGCCAGACTGGAAATCACCACATGCTAAAAACCAACAGCTTGCGCGCGATCTTTATACTCAATCTATGGATCTTGTAGAAAAATATCTTTAATTAAATCGAAAATAAAAAAGCCACCCAAGGGTGGCTTTTTCAATCCTGATAGGGTCAGATTAGTGACCACCACCATTGATTGCTTTGGTCATATCTTCCACAACTTTCTTGGCATCACCGAAGATCATCATGGTTTTTTCGTTATAGAACAAGTCATTGTCTAAGCCAGCATAACCTGTTGCCATAGAACGCTTGATCACCATAATGGTACGAGCTTTGTGAGCTTCAAGAATCGGCATACCATAGATTGGTGAACTTGGATCATCTTTCGCTGCAGGGTTAACTACGTCGTTCGCACCGATTACAAGTACTACATCTGTTGCTGGGAAGTCTGAGTTGATCTCATCCATCTCTAAAATGTCTTCATACGGTACATCAGCTTCTGCAAGCAATACGTTCATGTGACCAGGCATACGACCCGCAACTGGGTGAATCGCAAAGCGAACTTTTACGCCCTGTTCTTTTAAGATTTCACATAATTCTTTAACTGCATTCTGTGCACGACCTTGCGCCATACCATAACCTGGTACAATCACAACGCTGTCAGCATTTGACATCAGGAAGCCTGCGTCATCTGCTGAACCAGAACGATAGTTACGTTGAACTTGTTCGCCTTTGTCCGCTGTAGCAACTGCTGCACCACCCATTGCACCACCAAACAATACGTTGATGATTGAACGGTTCATCGCCTTACACATAATGTAAGAAAGAATCGCACCAGAAGAACCTACAAGTGAACCCGCAACGATTAACATATTGTTTTCTAGTGTGAAACCAATACCAGCTGCAGCCCAACCAGAGAATGAGTTAAGAAGCGATACCACAACTGGCATATCACCGCCACCAACTGGCGCAATCCAAACCCAACCAAATGCAAGTGCAAGTGCTGTCATCGCCCAGAAAGCAGTCATGTTATTCGTCAAGAAGAACATAATGCCTGCCGCAAGCATTGCAGCAAAGATAAGCGCTTGAACAGGTTTAACCCATGCACCAGAAATCGTTTTTGCCCATTTTTTAGCAGCTAATTTACCGTAAGCAAATACTGATGCTGTAAATGTAATCGCACCAACGAAGCAACCTACAAACAATTCAAATAAATGAACTTTGCTCATATGAGCATGCTGTACGCCAGCAGCAGTCAAAGCAGCTTCATTTTCAGCAAACAATGCTGTTAATTGATTGTTGTGTAAAATCGCTGCAATCGCAATTAATACCGCAGCCAAACCAACTAATGAGTGCATTAAAGCCACTGTTTCAGGCATTTGTGTCATCGGAACAGTTCGCGCACGAGCGATACCAACCACACCACCCAATACCATCGCACCAACGATCATCCAAACAACTGGATGTTCTGCAACAAAGAATGTTGTCACTACAGCAATCGCCATTGCGATCATGCCGTAACGGTTACCTGCGATTGCAGTTTTAGGACCTGACAAACCACGCAAAGTTAAGATAAAAAGGACGGCACCAATCAGGTAGAACCAATCCGCATAGTCTCGAATAAATTCCATCTATTAGCCCTCTTTTTTCTTTTGCTTCGGCTTGAACATTTCAAGCATACGAGCAGTTACAGCGAAGCCACCAAAAATGTTGATACTTGCCAAGAACACAGCAATTGCACCCAAGATGCTTACAACATTTACGCTTTGGAAAGCTACATTGGCATCAACACCAATCACAGGCATACCCACGGTTTGGATCATTGCCCCAACGATAATGATTGAAGACAATGCGTTCGTTACCGCCATAAGTGGTGTATGTAACGCAGGTGTTACTCCCCAAACTACGTAGTAACCTACGAAGATGGCAAGGACGAAAATTGTAATCGTTTCAACCATGAGAACTCTCCTTAACCGCGCTTGAGCAGTACTTGACCGCCATGAGTCACGAGTAACGCTTTTTGGATTTCATCTTCTTGATTGATCGCAAAGTTTTTGTCTTTGTCGAATAATGTTTCAAGGAAGTTAAAAACGTTACGTGCATACAATGCAGATGCTTCAGTTGCAACTGTGCCTGGAATGTTTGGAATACCCAAAATTTTCACGCCATTTTCAGTAACAACAGTTTCGCCTTCTTTAGAACCTTCAACGTTACCACCCGTTTCAACTGCCATATCTAAAATGACAGAACCTGGTTTCATCTTGGCAACAGTTTCAGCTTTGATCAGACGCGGAGCATTACGACCTGGAATCAATGCAGTCGTGATTACGATGTCAGCATTTGATACAGCTTTATCTACAATCGCAGCTTGATCTTTGATGTATTGCTCACCCGGCTGCCAACCATAACCGCTTTTCGCAGCTTCAGCAGCACGTTGTTTTTCTTCATCGGACATTGGTACGTCTAACCATTTACCGCCTAAAGACTCAACTTGTTCTTTAGCAGTTGGACGTAAGTCAGTTGCTTCCACAACTGCACCTAAACGTTTTGCAGTCGCAATCGCTTGAAGACCAGCAACACCAACACCCATGATCACGACACGCGCAGGTTTTACGGTACCCGCAGCAGTCATTAACATTGGGAACATACGTTGATATTCAGCCGCAGCTAACAATACAGATTTATAACCAGCCAGGTTTGCCTGAGAAGAAAGTACATCCATGTTTTGTGCGCGTGAAAGCGTACGAGGAAGTAACTCTAAAGCAAAAGCAGACACTTGCTGAGCAGCAAACTGGTCCAGTTCTGGATTGCGGTAAGGGTCAAACATTGCAACCACAGTCGTATTCGCCGCAAGCTTTTGAATTTCGTCACCCTTAGGGGCACGTACCTTCAAAATAATTTGGCTGCCTGTATAAGCATCGTCCGTAATAGTTGCGCCAACTTGTTCATAAGCACTGTCAATATAGGCTGCTTTAACACCAGCGCCACGTTGAATGACAATGCTATGACCTGCGTTAATCAACTTCTTAACTGTTTCTGGTGTTGCCGCTACACGACTTTCACCTGCAACAGTTTCGGTTGGGATTCCGATCTGCATGAGCGTTCCTCAAGCTAGTTTTTCTTAAGTAAACATCGCGAGTAGCAATGTTTCCCCCAGGAGTATTCTTTGTTGAATTTTGGATTCTAATGGAACTTTTTTAAAATTCCACCCAATATTTATTTAATAAATACCTATATTTTGAACTGATGATTCAGATTAATGTTTACAACTTATATAATCAGCATGTTTGCCCACTTATAAGTAAAAACACTTTATCTTTATATACTATATAAGTAAATCTGATTATTTAGACAAACTCACCAGCTCACTATCTTTTTCAGTCATCAACTACTGATAAAAAAGTAAGGTACAAATAACAAATCAAGGCTTTGTTGGATTAATGACTCATAATCAATACAAATTACTTATCTGGTTTAGATATTGAACGTATTGTGATTTATAAATCATCCGAATCTGCATCATAATCATGCAATTAATCGGTGGGATTGGCTTCTTAGAACATTTATAGCGTTTTTAGAGCGACTTCGATCAAATTTTTACAGATAAAATCATCGATTAGTAAAGACTAAGCAAATCATTCAAAATGATCCAAAGATACGAATAGAGATCAATGAAGATAATTATCAAAAATAAATGTAAAAATTTTAAATGGCATTTTTTCAAGTGATATTTGTATGATTTTGTCTAGTAAAACCTCAAAAAATGCACAAAATTAGTGCAATAAAATCATCTTTTAAAATTCTGACTTATTTTTTTGATTCATTAAAAATAAAATTTCTTGAAAATGTGCACCCATTGCCTCCTCTCCCAGACAATCTTCAGGATTTCGCAAAAGATATTGCTCCAAAGACAAACAACCACAACCGATACATTGATCCAATTGTTGGCCTAACTGCAACAACATCATGATTTGCTGATCCAATTGCCCTTGCCACTCTTGTGACATAATTTGCCAATCTTTTTCGTAGCCACTTGTTGCTTTGGTAAGATACTCAGCGTTTGTTTTATTTGTTTTAAACTGATCCCAACCTGTTGAGCTGCTTTTATAATTGCAATTCGCCTAAGCATCGCACGCTGATACCTACGCTGATCCCCCTCCGTTCTAGTACCCCAAATCAGATTTTTTCTTCATAAAAACGAATCGTTGAAACGCTTACGCCGCTACGTTTTGCAAGTTCTCCGATGCTAAGCCATGTTTCTGGGGAATATTGTTTCAAAATTTCCTTGATCTCTAGTTAACTTGAACTTTGATACTAACAGATATCATATTTTATAAAGATGTACCGTAATGAATAAAATAAATACTCAAGCCTTTCAAATAATTAATCCTGAAGCGCTCTATCATCCTAAAAGCAATGGATATAGTCATATTGCTGTTGTGAAACCGAATATGCGAATTATTCATCTCGCGGGGCAAGGTGGAGAAAATAAAAATGGTGAACTTTCACCTTTTTTTGACCAACAGGTACAACAAGTCTTTTATAATATTCAACAGGCTTTAGCCTCAATTCAAGCAACACTTTCAGATATTGCCGTGTTACGTGTTCTGATTGTTGATCATGACACTCAGAAACATCAGCTGGTGATTAAAACAATAGTGGATCTTTGGAAAACTTATGAATTCCCTGTTTGTACACTTATTCCAGTCACAGGCTTAGCATTACCAGAAATGCAAATTGAAATCGAAGCGACTGCGTATACTGCCTAAGAACCAGAGAAGAGAATATTATGTCAAACACCCAAAATATGAGTCAAAATAAAGCCTTACTCTGGTTTATGGCAGCAGCATGTGGTTTATGCGCAGGTGCAAACTATTATAGCCAACCCTTAATTCACTCCATTCAGCAATTTTTTGCAGTGACAGAGGGGCAAGCAGCTCTGACTGTAACTTTTGCTCAAGTTTCTTATGCGCTCGGTTTGCTCTTTATTGTTCCAATGGGCGATGTCGTTAATAAGACCAAATTTATTCCGCTCTTAATGGCATTATGTGCGGTAGGCCTATTTATTTGTGCTTTCTCTGTGAATCTACCAATGCTTTGGATTGGTACAATTCTAGTTGGACTATTTTCTGTCGCTGCTCAAGTGTTAATTCCACTCGCAACCATGACTGTTGAACCAGAAAAAACAGGTGAAGTTGTTGGCTTTCTCATGAGTGGTTTATTGGTTGGTATTTTACTTTCCACAAGTCTTGCAGGGCTGTTTTCAAATTTGTTTCATTGGAAAGTCATTTATGTCGTGAGTGGTATTTTAATGTTGATTTTGGCTTATGCACTCAAAAGTCGACTCCCATATGTTATGCGAATCAAAATGGATTACAAACAAATTTTTGTTTCTATGGCTGAATTATTAAAACAAGAAAAACGTTTGCTATTACGTGCATTGACAGGTGCTTTTGCATTTGCGGCAGTCAGTATTTTGTACTCAACGATTGCTTTATTGCTCACAGCAGCACATCATCTTCCTGACCTTGTGATTGGAATGGTTAGCCTTGTCGGTATTTTCGGCGCATTATCAACTCAATATATAGGTCGTTACGCTGACCAAGGTTATACCAAACAATTAACTTGGATCGGTTGTGGCTTGTTCATCCTCAGTTGGATTTGTTTCTATTTTGGACAAACTTTTCTATTCAGCTACATTCTTGGATTTGCCGTTATCCAATTGGCTTTAGCGCTTGTCCATACCAGTAATCAAAGTATTATTTTCCGTTTAAGACCTGATGCAAAATCTAGAATTAATGCCATCTATATGACGGCGTATTTTACAGGCGGTGCTTGTGGCTCTGCACTTGGGATTTTTTCATGGAATCATGGTGGTTGGACAATGACGTGCATCGCTGGAATAAGTCTTGTTTTTGCCTGTATACTTTTTAGTTTATTGGATAATTACTTAATTTATAAAAATGAAAATACTGCAAATGATTGCTAGGCTTAAAACTAAAATCACTTATCAATCAGTGCATCCTAACAATATCTTTGAACATCAAAAATTCACCCCAAAACAATCAGCTTAATGCTCATTATTTTGGGGTTACCATTTTATTAGCCAATATCACAGCTAACTACTTTTGAGAATCAATGACTTTTAATGATTCATAATAAAAAAGTATTCACGGTAATATTTTAATTCAGCAATCGAATCACGAATATCATCCATTGCCAAATGTGAAGCATTTTTCTTGAGACCACTCATGATTTCAGGTCTCCAGCGCTTCGCCAGTTCCTTGACTGAAGATACATCCAGATTGCGGTAATGAAAAAACTGTTCCAGTTCAGGCATTAAACGATGCAGGAAACGTCGATCCTGACAAATCGAGTTGCCACACATGGGTGATGATTTTGGATTGACCCATTTTTTCAGAAATTCCAGCGTTTGCTGCTCTACATCCTGAGCGGTGAGTTTACTGCGGCGCACCCGTTCAATCAGTCCCGACTGTCCATGCTGCTTGGTATTCCACTCATCCATTGCGTTCAGGATCAGGTCAGATTGATGTACAGCCAAAACAGGCCCTTCAGCCAGAATATTTAAATGATCATCTGTAATAATGGTTGCGATTTCAATGATCTTGTCGTTATCGGTATCAAGGCCTGTCATTTCCAGGTCGATCCAGATTAATCGTGTATCAGGGGTACTGCTCATGAATGCTGATTCTAAAGTGCTTAAAAACATCAATAGTAGCAAATTAATTACATCTTGGCTGTAATTCCATAGCGGCTTCATGCTATTTTTGCGGTCTTCAAAGTGTGGATTTTTTGGGACATGAATGG
>ERZ650306.2262-NODE-2262-length-9971-cov-4.258875_pt1 | contig 9971 bp, 9 predicted proteins | sample MGYA00376242_ERZ650306 | MGnify/ENA primary metagenome ERZ650306 (study PRJEB26733, sample SAMN07839244) | wastewater metagenome | biome: urban; feature: wastewater treatment plant; material: waste water | place: USA: North Carolina | collected 2016-03-31 ...
CGAGATCATCAAGTGTGACTGGAGTTCAGACGTGTGCTCTTCCGATCTGCTGATGGTGCCGTCGGTGGTGACGACGATGCCGATGGTGGAGTGGTCCCGGATGACCTTGCGGGTGCCGGTCTCGGCGGCAAGGTCAAAGGGGATCTCTTCCTCGAACCAGGGGCTTTTGACCATGCGGGGCTTCTCGTCCTCCTCGTGGCCCATGGCTCCCTCCACCATATAGCCCACACAGTCGATGAGCCGGATGCGGCATTCCCCGCCGCCCTCCAGTTGGAGCGGCACGGCCTGCTCCGGGATGAACTTCGGCTCTGTGGTCATGATCGTTCGCCCTGCCGCCGACTGCGGCAGCTCATCCCGGGCCCGGAGCTTTGCGTCCGCCGGGCCGATGGCAGGCAGCACCAGCTGCTCCATAAACTGCTTGATGAGGGTGCTCTTGCCGGTGCGCACCGGCCCCACCACACCAATCAGGATCTCCCCGCCGGTGCGTGCCCCGATCTCCCGGCAGACAGTGGCTTCCAAACACTCCTGTTTTTCCAAATTGCTCTCTCCTCTCTCCCGTCCGCACCGGGCGGCAAGGCCGCACCTTCTGCGTCTGCTTCTCGGAAACAGTCTATTCGGACAGGCGGCAGGATATGAGCGGCACCTAGCGAAAAAGCGTCGGTTGACGGAAAAATCCCTCTGCGCTACAATAGAGAAAAATTGAGCAGAAAGGTGGAACGCAGATGGAGTGGAAGGTTTATTTTGAGGACAATCCGGGCTGTCACCGCCCGCATCGGGGCCGCCCCGGGCAGGAAGTGTCCTGCGGGGCACACTCGGTGTGGGGCGGGCAGCATTTCATCATCCCGGCGATTTACCTTTGTGGAAAAGGGCTGGTTGTAGACATCTGCCGCCGGGTGGAGCGTGAAGCGATCGAAGCGCATTACCAGAAGTTGGCCGCTTATGAAGGGATGGATATTGACGAATGCCCGCCGGAAGTTGTCGAACTGGCCGAAGCCGAGGACCCGTTTGGTTCTTTTGACTATCTGCCAAGTGTAGCCATCAACGGCAAAACCGTGGAGTACAGCCGCGGTGCCGGGGAATATTATAACCCCCTCCGCTCCGAAGAGGAGATCGTTTGCAGCGGTGAACAGGCCGCGCGGGACATCGTGAAGCACTACGGGCTTGACCCGGAACAAGGCTGGGATCTCCGGCAGTGGAGCTTTCCCTGGGCGACAAAGCGCAGGCCGGCCCACATCACCAGCCTGACACTGACCCTCACCCAGCGGGAACAGCCTGCCGAAGCGGTGCAGTTCACGGCAGCGCCCGGAAAGGTCGTGGAGTTTGCCCACCCCGTCACCGGTGTGCCCTGCGTGCTGACGGTCAAAGACCTGAAACCGGCCCGGCTGCCGGAGAGTGACCTCCCCCACATGGGGCCGCCCATGGAATGGCCCCGGGAATTTGTGGAAATGACTTACACCCTGACCCCCGCCGTGACCACCGGCTGGGTGCAGGTGAACGACTGCGCCTCTAGTGATAAGCCCATCCGGAAAAGCGACGCACCCACGGAAGATGGAGCCATTGGCATCATCGGCGGGGCAGACGGCCCAACGGCGATCTTTGTGAGCGGAAAGCAGCAGGGTGATACCCGCACCGCCTGTTCCTCGCTCCACTTTGCGCCGGTGGAACCGGAAAATATCCGGTGGAAGGTGACCTACTACCAGAAGCAGTTCCCGGATGAAACTATAGCGCTCTTATAACGAAAAGACAGGCGGCTCCAACCAAAGTTGGATGCCGCCTGTTTTACTGTTCAGATCAACTTGATGGCCACCGCCTCGCTGGTGCGGTCCTGGGCTTCGTTGGTATGCTCGGGGTCATCCAGCATATAGCGGAGCAGAAGCACCTCGCCCACATAAAGCACCGCCACCTTGATGGGGATGCTGCCGGAATCCAGCGGGCTTTCCTGCGCGCCGCACCGCAGCACCACATCCGCCATGGCTGCGCCGGGCGAATCCTCATAATGGGTGAGCAGAATGATCTTTGCGCCGGATGCCTTGGCCGTGCGCAGCGTTTCCAGCATATCGCGGGTCGCGCCGGAATAGGAGATAAAGAGCACCACATCCTCCGGGCCCATCAGGCTGGCAGCCAGGATCTGGAGATGACTGTCCCCTGCGGTGCGGAACTTATTGGACAGGCTGGAAAAGCGGGCGCAGATATCGTTGGCCAGCAGCATACTGCCGCCCTGACCCAGGCAGAACACCTGCCGCGCCGCACGCATCAGATCCACAGCCTGCTCCACGGCTTCGGGCGAAAGAGAATTCTGGGTGCCGTTGATGGCAGTGAGAAACAGGCCGCTGGCGTGCTCACACAGGCTGGCGGTGGTAGCGCCCGGCTCCGGCTCATGCTGGTTGACCAGCGCACCGGTGGCATTGGCCTGTGCCAGCGCAATGCGCATTTCGTGGTAGCCCTCAAAGCCCAGCGCCCGGCAGAACCGGAACACCGTGGCCTCGGCCACCTGACACTCTCTGGCCAGCGATGATATGGACAGATACTGTGCCTCCGCAGCGTGCTGCACCAGATATTCGGCCACCGTGCGGCCGGATTTTGTCAGGTCGCCCTGATGCTGCTGCAGCAGCTCCCAAAAATTTGTAGACATTCTTCCCTCTCCTGACTTAGGCCGCCGGCGGGTGCCGGTGCCGTGTTCGTGCTTACCTTCTTATATAAAAGTATAAGAGAAACCGCGCCGCTGTGCAAGAGGCGTAATGAACACATTTTACCCGCCGATTCTGTGCAGAGGGCACAGTTTTGAAGGAAAAAACGGCCCAAATGGTGAAAATGCTTTTCATTTTTACAATTTCAAAGCTGAAAGTGATTTTCAGAGCAACCGGGGAAAGTGTACCGTTTTGTAACTATTTTGACAAGTGAAGTGTGCAAAATTATTGTGTTTTTTCTGATATCCCACAATTTTGTGCAGACTGCCGGGTTTAAAAATGAAAATTTATGAAAAGAACGAATAGACAAAATGAAAATAATTTTCTATAATTAGGCTACAAACAACGGCTGCGGACACGAGCAGCCGCTACGAGCAAAACGGAGTACGATCCCCCGATGGGTCGAAGAAGATGAACAAGGAGAATCTACCATGAAAAACTGCATTTCCCGCCGTTCCTTCCTGAAGGCTGCCGGTATTCTGGGCGCTGCCGGTGCACTGGCCGCCTGCGGCGGTTCCTCCTCCACCAGCACTGCTGCTTCCTCCACCGCTTCCTCTGCTGCTGCAAGTGCAGCCAGCACCGGCGCAAGCATCAAGCTGTGGACATACCCCATCGGCGGCTGGGGCAATGACGATACCGTCCAGAACCTGATCTCCAGCTTCAACGCAAAGTACCCCGACATCAAGGTGACCGTGGAGTATCTGGACTACACCAACGGCGACGATCAGGTGAACACCGCCATCGAGGGTGGCAGCGCACCTGATCTGATCATGGAAGGTCCCGAGCGTCTGGTTGCAAACTGGGGCGCAAAGGGCGTTATGGCTCCGCTGAACGACCTGTGGACCGACGATGCCAAGAAGGACATCTACGCTTCTGTGGAGTCTGCCTGCCACAACGAGAAGGGCGACTACTACGAGTACCCCCTGTGCATGACCGCACACTGCATGGCCGTGAACATGACCAAGGTCAAGGAAGTGGGCGCTGACCAGTACATCGACACCGACAAGCACACCTGGAGCACCGACGGCTTCCTCAAGACCGTGGACGCACTGTACAAGGGCGGCTACGAGAACGTGGCAGCCATCTACTGCAGCGGCCAGGGCGGCGACCAGGGTACCCGCGCTATTATCAATAATATGTACGGCGGCACCTTCACCGACGACGCTCACACCAAGTACACTGCAGACTCTGCCGAGAACATCAAGGCCATCCAGACCCTGTACGACACCGACGGCATCAACTTCGACGCTTCCATCGCAGGCGGCGACGAGATCACCCTGTTCCGCAACGGTACTTTGCAGATGGCTTTCTGCTGGAACATCGCGCAGCAGCTGAACAGCGACAACAACGACGCCGGCCTGACCAACGACGGCGACGAGATCATGCCCATGGCATTCCCGACTGCAAGCGGCGACCCGAAGCTCTGCGGCGGCATCTGGGGCTTTGGCGTCTTCGATAATGGCGATGAGGCCAAGGTCAAGGCAGCCAAGACCTTCATTGAGTTCATCGCTGCTGACCCTGACCAGGTGAAGGACAGCGTTCTGGCTTCCACCTACTTCCCGGTCCGCACCAGCGTGGGCGATATCTACGCCGACAACGAGATCATGAGCGAGTACAGCAAGTTCATGGCTTATCTGGGCGACTACTACCAGATCACTCCGGGCTGGGCAACTGCCCGCACCGAGTGGTGGAACATGCTCCAGCGTGTAGGCACTGGCGAAGACGTTGCCACTTCCGTTGCAACCTTTGTCCAGAACGCCAACGCAGCCGCCGAAGCCTGAGCTTTTCCGCCTGAGGGCAAATAAGTAATGACTGCCCCTCCCTCGAACATCCCGGCGAGGGAGGGGCTTTTTGTGTGAGACAAGCACCCAATCCGAACGAAAGGTCTGGTGATTTCTTTGGCTGCAAAGACTGCAAGCATCAAAGAGCCGAAGCGCAGCAGCGCACTGGTTCGGCAGGAGACCATCGCTTCCTACCTGTTCCTTCTGCCCAGCCTCATCTTTTTTCTCGGCTTCGTCATTTACCCCATGATACTCTGCGTGGTCACGAGCTTTTTTGACTCGACCATGAACCGTGCCGACATCTTTGTGGGTTTTGCCAACTACGCAGAGCTGTTCGCAGACCCCATCTTCATCGGCGCTTTGCGCAACACCTTCATCATCGTGGTCGTCTCGGTGCCTGTGACCTGTGCGTTCTCGCTGTGGGTCAGCTCGGCCATCGTCGATCTGCCCGAGTGGACCACCAGCCTCTTCCGCTGCGTGTTCTACCTGCCGGTCGTCACCGGCTCGGTGGCTGTCACCGTCGTGTGGAAGTGGATGTACAACAACTACTACGGCATCTTCAACTATCTGGGCAAGGCTGTGGGCCTCATCGACAAGAACATCAACTGGCTGGGCGATGAAAAATACGCTCTGGGCTGCATCATCCTCATCCTGCTCACTACTTCTGTCGGCCAGCCCATCGTGCTGTATGTCTCCGCGCTCGGCAACGTGGACCAGTCTCTGGTCGAGGCCGCTGAGGTGGACGGTGCCACGAAGCTGCAGGCCTTCTGGAAGATCAAGTGGCCGCAGATCATGCCCACCACGCTGTACATCCTGGTCATCACGACGATCAACTCCTTCCAGTGCTTCGCGCTGATCCAGCTGCTGACGTCCGGCGGCCCGAACCACTCCACCGATACCATCATGTACTACATCTACTACACAGCCTTCAAGCTGTACCGCTACGGCTACGGCAACGCGATGGGCGTTATCCTCGCCATCATGATCGCCGTTCTGTCCGCTGTGCAGTTCAAGGTCACGCGGTCTGATTAAGAAGGAGGGAAATGACTATGGATACCAAAAAGAAAAAAAAGAAGATTTCCCCCTACATGGTGTTCAGCACCATCGTCATCATCCTGCTGGCCATCGCGTTCGCGTTCCCGCTGTACTGGATCCTGACGGGCTCCTTTAAGACGCAGATCTCCATCAACTCCACCACCCCTGAATGGTGGCCGAGCGAGTGGGTCATGACGAACTATGACAAGCTGTTCAGCCGCCAGAAGTCCCCGCTGTGGGAGTTCGCGGTGCCGTTCAGCAGCCACTTCAGCGCGGACGGCAAGGACATCATCTGGTGGGCCGGTCCCCAGGTGCCCGCCGCTGTGCGCTGGCTCATCAACACGGTCTTTATGGCCGTTGCCTCGATGATCCTGACCTGCATCACCTCCGCTATGGCAGGCTATGCGCTGGCCAAAAAGCGCTTTGTGGGCCGCAAGCTGCTGTTCACCCTCATCGTGTGCGCAATGGCTCTGCCCAAGCAGGTCATCCTGATCCCCCTGCTGCGCGAGATGAGCAGCCTGCAGCTCTACAACACGATCTGGGCGGTCATCTTCCCCATCGTCGGCTGGCCGTTCGGCGTATTCCTGATGAAGCAGTTCAGTGAGGGCATCCCCGGCGAGATGCTGGAGGCCGCCCGCATCGACGGCGCGAGCGAGGCCAAGACCTTTGTCCGCATTGCGCTGCCCATGATCAAGCCGGGCATCGGCGCACTGGCCATCTTCACCTTCATCAACTCGTGGAACGATTACTTCATGCAGTTGATCATGCTGTCCAGCACCAGCAAGCTGACGATCTCTCTTGGTATCGCCAAGCTGCAGGCCGAGAACTCCACCGACTACGGCCTGATCATGGCCGGTGCCGCGCTGGCAGCCGTGCCCATCATCATCGTGTTCCTGGCCTTCCAGAAGTACTTCACGAAGGGCATCACGATGGGCGCTGTCAAGGGCTAAAAACGCAAAACGGGGTGTTATGGCGGGGTTCTCTCCCCCAGTCGCTGCGGCGACAGCCCCCTCGCAGAGGGAGAGAGCCTTGCCATTGCCCGAAGCCTACCCGTACAGAAAAGCCTTCCCCCTTGGGGGAAGGTGTCTGTGGCCCCGACCACAGACGGATGAGGGGCAGCCTGCCGGAGATTGCCCGCAAACGGGCCGTGTCAGCAGGCTCCGCCCTCATCAGTCACCTTCGGTGACAGCTCCCCCACCTCGGGGGAAGCCTTTACATACAGTTTTACGAACAGGGAGTGTTTGTATATGAAAGACATCAACAAATATCGCGGCATTATCCCCGCCTTCTACGCCTGCTACGCACCGGACGGCTCTATCTCCACCGAGGGCGTCAAGGCACTGACCCGCCACCTGATCGCCAAGGGCGTCAAGGGCGTTTACGTCGGCGGCTCCTCCGGCGAGTGCATCTACCAGCACCCGGATGAGCGCAAGGCCGTGCTGGAGGCCGTCATGAGCGAGGCCAAGGGCAAGATCACCGTTATTGCCCACGTCGCCTGCAACAACACGGCGGACTCCGTCGAGCTGGCCGCCCATGCTGAAAAGTGCGGCGTTGACGCCATCGCGTCCATCCCGCCGATCTACTTCCACCTGCCCAACTACGCCATCGCGGACTACTGGAACGCCATGAGCGCCGCCGCGCCCAACACCGAGTTCATCATCTACAACATCCCGCAGCTGGCCGGTACCGCCCTGACGATGCCCCTGCTGAACGAGATGCTCAAGAACCCCAACGTCATCGCGGTCAAGAACTCCTCGATGCCCACCCAGGACATCCAGATGTTCAAGGATGCCGGTATTCAGGCGCGCGGTGCGGACGGCTTCGCCGTGTTCAACGGCCCCGATGAGCAGTTCGTCTCCGGCCGTGTCATGGGCGCGGACGGCGGCATCGGCGGCACCTACGCCGTCATGCCCGAGCTGTTCCTCAAGATGAACGAGCTGATCGAGAAGGGCGACATCCCCGCTGCCCGCGAGATCCAGTACAAGGCGGACCGCATCATCTACAAGATGTGCGAGGCCCACGGCAACCTGTACGCGGTCATGAAGGAGATCCTGCGCCGCATGTACGGTCTGGAGCTGGGCGGCGTGCGCGCCCCGCTGCCGGGCCTGATCCCCGAGGATGAGCCCATCGTGGCCGAGGCGCAGAAGATGATCGAGGACGCCGTCGCGGCCCTGTAAGAGGTGTGAAATGATCGTAGATTCGTTTGATTACATTGCCTGCTACAAGGGTCTGCACCCGAATCTGGACAAGGCCATCGACTGGCTGAACAGCCACACGCTGGACGCGCTGGAAAACGGCAAGACCATCATTGACGGCGAGAACGTCTTTGTCAACGTGATGGACGCCGACCTGCGCGATGCCGACGGCGCTGCGTTCGAGTACCACCGCCGCTACGCCGACCTGCAGATCGACCTGACCGGCAGCGAGCATCTGGGCTGGGCGTCCGAGGGCAAGGACGAGGGCGCGTTCGACGAAGCCGTCGACTGCGGCTTCAAGTCCGGTGCCGAGCACGTCGGCGGCGTTTTGGGCGGCGGGCGGTTTGCCATCTTCTTCCCCGGTGAGCTGCACAAGCCCAGCTGCAAGACCCCCGGCTGCGACCACGTAAGAAAAGCCGTGGTCAAGATTTTGATGAAATAATTTGCATTCCCCAAGCCTTCCCCCTTGGGGGAAGGTGGCCCCGCAGGGCCGGATGAGGGGTAAGCTATCGATGGTTGCCCGTAAACGGGTTGCCGCCGTAAGCTCCGCCCTCATCAGTCACCTTCGGTGACAGCTTCCCCCGAGGGGGAAGCCTTTTTGCGTATAGAAAGGAGCCTTTCCCATGACCCACGAACAAATTTTCAACCAAATCAAGGGCGGCCTTATCGTCTCCTGCCAGGCGCTGGAGCATGAGCCGCTGTATACAAAAGAGGGCGGCGTCATGCCGCTGATGGCCAAGGCGGCGGCACAGTCCGGCGCTGTCGGCATCCGCGCCAATACGGTGCGCGACATCACCCAGATCAAGCAGGTCGTGGACCTGCCGGTCATCGGCATCATCAAAAAGGATTACCCCGGCACGCCGATGTACATCACCGTCACGATGCAGGAGGTTGACGAGCTCGTCGCCTGCGGCGTGGACATTCTGGCCGTGCAGGGCACCGGCGCCCTGCGCCCCAACGGGCAGACGAGCGCCGAGTTCATCCGCGCCATCAAGGAGAAGTACCCCGACCAGCTCGTTATGGCCGACTGCGACAATATTGAGAATGCGCTGGCCTGCACGGGAGCCGGTGCGGACTTTGTCGGCACGACGATGCGCGGCTACACGCCCGAGACGACGGGCATCAACGATGTGGACTTCGGCTTTATCGCCCAGCTCGCGCGGGAGTGCCCGGCCAAGGTCATCGCCGAGGGCCATATCCACACGCCGGAGCAGGCCGTGCAGGCGCTCTACGCCGGTGCGTTCGCCCTCGTCGTCGGCGGTGCCATCACCCGCCCGGCGGAGATCACGGCCCGCTACACCGCGGCCATCAACAACCACAAATAAGCAGGTGCGCTATGAGTAAAACCTATCTGGGCGTTGACATCGGCGGCACGGCGGTCAAGCTGGGGCTCGTCGATGAGAACGGCAGGGTGCTGCGCCGCGCCGAGCGCAGCGTCAGCTTTGACGGCTACAAAACGCCGATTCTGGATACCGTGCAGGCGGCCATCCACGAATTTCTGACCGCGGACGCGCCGAGGCTCGAGGGCATCGCTGTGTCCGCCACGGGCCAGATCGACAGCCGCCGCGGCGTGGTCGCGGGGACCTGCGGCAATTTCCCGGGGTGGATCGGCGTGGACATTAAAGGTACGCTGGAGCGTGCCTTCGGCCTGCCCGTCACCGTCGCCAACGACGCCAACTGTATGCTGCTGGGCGAGGTCTGGGCCGGTGCGGCTAAGGGCTATACCGATGTCATCGGTGTGACGCTGGGCACCGGCGTCGGCGGCGGCATCCTGACCGGCGGACGTCTGCTGGAGGGTGCGCGCGGCCTTGGCGGCGAGCTGGGGCATTTCCGTCTGCACGCGCTGGACGGCGTGGCCTGCACCTGCGGGGCCATCGGCTGCTATGAGCGCTACGCCGCCACAACGGCGCTGGTCCGCAGCGCCCAGAAGGCCGGGCTGGACGCGCCCGACGGGCGTGCGATTTTTGAGGCTGCCGCCGCGGGCGACGCCCGCACGCTGGCTGTGCTCAACGGCTGGATCAACGAGATCGCCCAGGGCCTTGCGGGCCTTGTACACATCTTCAACCCGCAGCTGATCCTGATCGGCGGCGGCGTCAGCGCACAGCAGGCGCTTCTGATCGACCCGCTGGCCGCGCAGGTGCGCAAAAGCATCATGCCCGCCTTCGCCGAGGGCCTTGAGGTCAGGGCCGCAGCCCTCCAGAACGACGCCGGCCTTGTCGGCGCAGTGTATTATTTTAAGCAGCAGTAAGACGGACGGCCCGGGTCGCCGAGGG
>ERZ650306.2263-NODE-2263-length-9968-cov-27.673661_pt1 | contig 9968 bp, 8 predicted proteins | sample MGYA00376242_ERZ650306 | MGnify/ENA primary metagenome ERZ650306 (study PRJEB26733, sample SAMN07839244) | wastewater metagenome | biome: urban; feature: wastewater treatment plant; material: waste water | place: USA: North Carolina | collected 2016-03-31 ...
TACTCTACGAAAGAGTATACCCAGGAGGAGATTTATTGATTCAATTTGTAGGGCGAGATGCTTATAAGCAGTTTTGGAATTTTAGTAAAGATGAGAAAGAGAACTTGGCCACTCAATTGGCGATTGAGTTACCCGCACTCAGAGGAAAAGTTGGTGCATCACAAGAAGAAATTGCTTCGGCTGTTGGTATTTCACGACAAACTTATAGTGCCTACGAAAATCGGACACGCCCAATTCCATGGAGTTTATATCTAGCACTATTGTTTTATTTTGATTACATTCCAAGTACACATTATATGATTCGCCAGCTTGAATTATTCCCAAATGAAAGAAGTTATGGAAATAAGACTTAGAAGCAAACTTAAGAGTGTGTTGATAGTGCATTATCTTAAAATTTTGTATAATAGGAATTGAAGTTAAATTAGATGCTAAAAATTTGTAATTAAGAAGGAGGGATTCGTCATGTTGGTATTCCAAATGCGTAATGTAGATAAAACATCTATTGTTTTGAAACAGACTAAAAACAGTGATTACGCAGATAAATAAATACGTTAGATTAATTCCTACCAGTAACTAATCTTATGACTTTTTAAACAGATAACTAAAATTACAAACAAATCGTTTAACTTCTGTATTTATTTATAGATGTAATCACTTCAGGAGTGATTACATGAACAAAAATATAAAATATTCTCAAAACTTTTTAACGAGTGAAAAAGTACTCAACCAAATAATAAAACAATTGAATTTAAAAGAAACCGATACCGTTTACGAAATTGGAACAGGTAAAGGGCATTTAACGACGAAACTGGCTAAAATAAGTAAACAGGTAACGTCTATTGAATTAGACAGTCATCTATTCAACTTATCGTCAGAAAAATTAAAACTGAACATTCGTGTCACTTTAATTCACCAAGATATTCTACAGTTTCAATTCCCTAACAAACAGAGGTATAAAATTGTTGGGAATATTCCTTACCATTTAAGCACACAAATTATTAAAAAAGTGGTTTTTGAAAGCCATGCGTCTGACATCTATCTGATTGTTGAAGAAGGATTCTACAAGCGTACCTTGGATATTCACCGAACACTAGGGTTGCTCTTGCACACTCAAGTCTCGATTCAGCAATTGCTTAAGCTGCCAGCGGAATGCTTTCATCCTAAACCAAAAGTAAACAGTGTCTTAATAAAACTTACCCGCCATACCACAGATGTTCCAGATAAATATTGGAAGCTATATACGTACTTTGTTTCAAAATGGGTCAATCGAGAATATCGTCAACTGTTTACTAAAAATCAGTTTCATCAAGCAATGAAACACGCCAAAGTAAACAATTTAAGTACCGTTACTTATGAGCAAGTATTGTCTATTTTTAATAGTTATCTATTATTTAACGGGAGGAAATAATTCTATGAGTCGCTTTTGTAAATTTGGAAAGTTACACGTTACTAAAGGGAATGTAGATAAATTATTAGGTATACTACTGACAGCTTCCAAGGAGCTAAAGAGGTCCCTAGCGCCTACGGGGAATTTGTATCGATAAGGAATAGATTTAAAAATTTCGCTGTTATTTTGTACAATAAGGATAAATTTGAATGGTACCATAAACGACCGTTTATGGTACCTTTTCATTTTCCTGCTTTTTCTAAATGTTTTTTAAGTAAATCAAGTACCAAAATCCGTTCCTTTTTCATAGTTCCTATATAGTTATACTTAATGAGTTATGGTACATTTAAATTATAAAATTAAGGAGGTTTTTTTATGATTTTTGGCTATGCTCGAGTGAGTACGGATGATCAAAATCTTAGTTTACAAATTGATGCACTTACTCATTATGGAATTGATAAATTATTTCAAGAAAAAGTAACTGGTGCGAAAAAAGACCGACCGCAATTAGAAGAAATGATCAACCTACTACGTGAAGGAGATTCTGTTGTCATTTACAAGTTAGATCGAATTTCACGATCAACTAAACATTTGATTGAACTTTCTGAATTATTTGAAGAACTTAGTGTCAATTTTATATCTATTCAAGATAACGTAGATACTTCAACGTCTATGGGAAGATTCTTTTTCCGAGTTATGGCTAGTTTAGCAGAACTGGAACGGGATATTATTATTGAACGAACTAACTCTGGTCTTAAGGCAGCCAGAGTCCGAGGAAAAAAAGGGGGCCGTCCAAGTAAAGGTAAGCTATCAATTGATTTAGCTTTAAAAATGTATGACAGCAAAGAGTATTCTATTCGTCAAATTCTTGATGCCTCTAAATTAAGCAAAACAACCTTTTACCGTTACCTCAATAAAAGGAATGCTTAAGATATGGCTATGAAAAGAATTTTAACTACTTCACAGCGTGAACAACTTCTTTCTGTAGACCACTTATCAGAAGAGGATTTTAAAGCGTATTTTAGTTTTTCTGATTATGATCTGGAGGTTATTAATCAACACCGTGGAAAGGTCAATAAACTAGGATTTGCGATACAACTTTGTTTGGCCCGGTATCCTGGGTGTTCTTTAAGTAATTGGCCGATTAAATCAACCAGACTAACTTCTTATGTGAGTCGACAGCTCCATCTTGATGCAATTGATTTAAATTCATATGATCATAGAAATACACGTGCAAATCACTTCAACGAGATCTTAGAAGTATTCAACTATCATCGATTCGGTAGTGCTAATACACAAAAACAGTTAATAGAATATTTAATTGAACTAGCTTTAGAAAATGATGACTCTATCTATCTAATGAAAAAAACAATTGATTTCTTAACTCGAAAAAGAATTATTTTTCCATCTATAGCTACACTTGAAGACATTATAAGCCGCTGTCGAGATAAAGCAGAAAACAACTTATTTTCAATATTGCTCTGTTCATTAACAGATATACAAATTGAAAAACTAGAGAGTTTGTTTCAAATTTATGAAGAGACGAAAATAACTAAACTCGCTTGGCTAAAAGACATTCCAGGTAAGGCAAATCCAGAAAGCTTTATGAGTATTTGTAAAAAAGTGGAAGTGATTGCTTCCATGGGACTCGGGACAATTAATGTCTCCCATATTAATCGGAACAGGTTTCTTCAGCTAGCTAGACTAGGGGAAAATTATGATGCATATGACTTCTCCCGTTTTGAGCTTGAAAAAAGATACTCTTTACTTATTGCTTTTTTAGTCAATCATCATCAATATCTGATCGATCAACTGATTGAGATTAATGACCGCATTTTAGCAAGTATTAAACGCAAAGGGACACGTGATTCACAAGAACAGTTAAAAGAAAAAGGAAAATTGGCTACTAAAAAATTGGAACATTATGCTTCTTTAATTGATGCTCTTCACTTTGCAAAAGATAATGATAGTAATCCTTTTGACGAAATTGAACGAATCATGCCTTGGGAAGATTTAGTACAAGATGGAGAAGAAGCTAAAAAAATTACAGGTAATAAAAATCATGGCTATTTAGAAATGGTTCGAAATAAAGCTAATTACCTCCGAAGATACACGCCAATGTTATTGAGGACCCTTTCGTTCAAAGCAACTCCGGCAGCAAATCCAGTCCTCATGGCCCTAACTCAACTAACTGATTTACACAATAGTGGTAAAAGAAAAATACCGGCAGATACTTCTACTGATTTTGTGAGTAAAAAATGGAAAAGCCTTGTTCGGCCAGAAGAGGGGAAAATAGATCGGTCTTACTATGAGTTAGTAGCTTTCACCGAGCTAAAGAACAATATTCGATCAGGAGATATTTCAGTTGAAGGAAGTATGATCCATCGAAATATTGATGATTACTTAGTTGATTTATCTGCTTGTATTGATTCAGAAACTATTCCAGACACGTTTGAGGACTATTTAAAGGATCGGGAAATAATTTTAGATTTACAGCTTCAATTTTATTCGACAGTTGATAAGAGAATTTCAAGAGCAAACCTTAAAAAGTTGGAAAAAGTTACACCTAGCGAAGCAGAAATATATAGAAAAAAACTTTATTCAATAATTCCTAAGATAAGGCTTAGTGATCTTTTAATTGAGGTGGACAGTTGGACCAACTTTTCACAAGAATTTAGTCATGATTCTACAGGGAAACCGCCGAGTGAACAAGAAAGAAAAATTATTTTTGCTGCTTTGCTGGGTTTAGGGATGAATATTGGTCTTGAAAAAATGGCCCAATCAACTCCTGGAATTTCTTATTCTCAGTTAGCCAATGCCAAACAATGGCGCTTTTATAAAGAAGCTCTGACTCGTGCTCAATCTGTTTTGGTTAATTATCAGTTAAAGCTTCCTGTTGCAGACTTTTGGGGTGAAGGAAAAACCACTGCTTCAGACGGAATGCGCGTCCCAGTGGGCGTCTCAGCTCTAAAATCCGATGTTAATCCACATTACAAAAGTATGGAAAAAGGAGCTACAATGATTCGATCAATAAATGATAGGCATACGACTCATCATATCGAGGTTGCTTCAACTAATACAAGGGAAGCTACTCATACCCTTGATGGCCTACTTTATCATGAAACAGATCTAGATATTGAGGAACATTTTACTGATACAAATGGGTATTCTGATCAGGTGTTTGGAATGACCGCATTACTAGGCTTTGATTTTGAACCTCGCATCAGAAATATAAAAAAATCACAATTATTTTCTATCAAATCACCTTCCTACTACCCTAACTTATCAGAAGATATAAGCGGAAAAATCAATGTAAAAATTATTGAAGAAAACTATGATGAAATTAAACGAATCGCCTATTCGATTCAAACAGGAAAAGTATCTAGTTCTTTACTATTAGGAAAGCTAGGCTCATACGCACGTAAGAATAGAGTAGCTCTTGCACTGAGAGAACTAGGTCGCATTGAAAAGAGCATTTTTATGATAGATTATATTACAGATAGTGAGCTACGGCGAAGGATCACTCATGGACTAAATAAGACAGAAGCGATTAATGCTTTAGCTAGAGAACTATTTTTTGGGCGACGCGGAAAATTTATGGAGCGCGATATTCGCCGACAACTTCAAAGTGCTAGTGCGCTTAATGTGTTAATAAATGCAATAAGTATATGGAACGCCGTCTACTTACAAGCAGCTTATAATTATCTCGTCAAAATAGATCCCGAAGTAACTAAGTATATGAAGCATGTATCTCCTATTAATTGGGAGCATATCACTTTTCTTGGAGAGTATAAATTTGACTTGTTATCTATTCCTAAACACTTAAGAGAATTGAATATAAAAAATAAATAGGCCTTGAAACATTGGTTTAGTGGGAATTTGTACCCCTTATCGATACAAATTCCCACTAAGCGCTCGGGACCCCTATTAAGTTTAAATTGACAGCGCGCTTAATTAGAGGTTGCATTTTTTTATACTGATCAGGAGATTTTATTGTATATAAGTTCATTGAACCAATATCTCTAATTCGTGGTTCAAATTTGAATCCTAACAAGTGGAATAACGCGAATGCGGTGTCAGTATAAGCATTTGTATCAGAAAAATGTTCTTCAATATTTAATTCCGTATCATGTCCAATGGCACCATCAATAGCACTAGCAGCTTCTCGTTGATTTGTTGCGATCACTTCGACATAATGCGAAATATATTTATCTGCAGTATGACGATAGATAGTTGTCCCTTTTTTATTTCCATAATGAGGATTGAAATCCGAATGAATAGACGAAACTCCTAGCTGCATGCGAAGACCATCTGAGGAAGCCTTTGATCCATCACCCCAAAATTCACTAAAAGGACAAGTAATCTGCTTATTAATTAATACTGACTGTGCTCGTTTGAAAGACTCAGGAGACATACGCCATTGTTTAGCATTTGCCATTTGAGCGGAAGTAATATGCGTAGATTTTTCCATATCTTGAAAGCGAATGTTTAAGCCCATAGCCATTAATGTAGAAAATAATACTTCTAATTCCTCTTTATTTGCTGAGTCTTTGGTGGCCTCATGAATAAATTCGTCCATAAACCCCGTCCAGTTATTGACTTCAATAAGTAATTCGACAAGATTTACATCTGGTAACAGTTTGTACAATGATTTTTTGTAATATTCAGCTTCTTCAGGAGTATTTTTTTCTTTTTTAGTAATAGTAAGTCTATCAAACGATTTTCCAAGTTTCTGATAAGCTTCTAGTCGTTCTTCTAAAACTTCAATTCTCGACGATAAATATTCTTTAAAAGTATCTGGAATTGTATGCGATCCCATCATGGCGTCTGAACTCACAAGATAATTATCTAATTCCTGGTGTAAGACGCTTTGAGGCTCGATAACTTCTCCTGATCGAAGTCGATCATTTAATTCAGTAGCAGCAACTAATTCAAAATAAGAACGATCAATTGTCCCATCTGGGTTTTTGACGAGAGATTGCCATGGCTTTTTAACAAAATTTAATTCAATATCTACAGGTATTTTCCGTTTGTTTTCTTTCTTCAATACAGTAATTAATCTGAGCGCATTAATTAAACCATCATCATCCATTCTAGGTGATTTAAAATCAAGTGTTTCTACTAGTCTTGGTAAGTATCCTCGAATATATTGAGCTTTATACTGTACTAAACCCATATAAGTTCTCTTTCTGGGACTAGCAATTAGAGCTGCTTGTTGTCCTTCTTCAATCAGCTCGTTCCAATCGAATGATTGTTTTAATTGGCGGGCTAAGTTTTGAAAATCATTATTACAAATTGCGTGATCCAGCATACTAACAACCTGAGAAAAGTGCTTTAACATGCGGTTAGATTGCTCGCCCGTTTTTTTATTTTCTTCGTTTTTCTTGTGTAACCCACTTCGTTTAATTGATTGTACAATTTTATTATGTACTTCAATTGCCAAATCAATTAGAGCTTTTCTATAACGAATTAAATAAACTACAAGCAAAGCATATCTTTTTGTTTCTTCAAATCTGCGTAGGTCAAAAGCATGATATCGTTCTGTTAATCTTGCTATCTGACTTAATCTCTTCTCATTGGTAAACGAAAATGTTAACTGCTCCAGTTTCAACTCTTTAATAACCGATATCCGGTCGCAAATTGATAGAATGGTATCTTTACTTGGTTTTCCACTAATATCTTGCAACCAGGCTAGTTTAGATTTTTTGGTATCCAAATTTACTACTAGTAAGCTATCTAATTGTTCCTTTTGATTCTCAGACAAAAGTTCAATTATTTTTTTGTAGAGATATTTTTCGTGATTCTGTCGAATAGTTGAAATCAAACGTTCGATCTCTGAAAGTTCTGGAAGTAAGATATGTTGTTCTCTTAATCGATAAATAGCTAAATTAATTAGAAAAAGTTCATCATTATTTTCTTGTATCGCTTCATTTAGAATATTTTTCAAATAATCCGATGCTTTTGAAGAATATAGGGAATAATTATAGTGTCTGCAAATTTTCTTTAAATGCACTAAGGGGGTATTTTTCTTACTTAAATAGTTATCTAAGTCTATAGTTGATATCTTTAGTTGGTCAGCAACGTACTCAACTAAAGATTTTGATACTTTATCAACCGAATTTAAAGAAATTCCTGGATATCGAGCAAGACACAACTGCAGACCGATTCCTAATCTGTTTTCAACACCTCTGTGAGAGAGAATAAACTTCACATCCGACCGTGAAAAGCTAAAATATCCCTGAAACTCATCCTTTGATAGTTTATCTAAAGATAATAATGCTTCTTGCTGTGCCGATGAAGTCAGTTTATATGCGCCCAAATATTAAGCCTCCTTATTGGTAAGGTGATAAAATGTTGTTTCCTTTACTTTTTATTTTGACCATACCTTTGTTTATATCTCACGATTGTTGACTTATCCAATTCAAACAATCGAGCTGTTTCTGTATACGTATGAACTCTTAAGTAGTCCAGTATTTCTTTAATCTGTTGCGTTGTTTTCTTTGGTTTTCGACCATCTCGATAATTTGGGTTATGTTGTCTTTGATATTCTCTACCTTCTTGGGTTCTTTGAACAATCATATCTCGTTCAAATTGCGCAAAGGCTAAAAACATATTCAACATAAGGCTACCGTTGGGGGTCCTATCAATTCTTCCCATATTAAGAATATTTACAACAACATCCTTTTCTTGTAGCTCTGAAATTAATTCTGTTCCTTGCTGGACAGAACGCGAAAGTCTATCTAGTTTTGCGACAATTAATTCATCACCTTCTGAAAGAATAGAAAGCAATTCATCGAGTTTGGGGCGGTCACGTTTTGTTCCTGTGTATTTTTCACTATAAATTTTTTCTGCCCCAGCATTCTTTAACTGTTCTAATTGATTCGCTAAATCTTGCTCATTTGTTGAAACCCTTGCATAACCATATTTCATTGTACTTCACCTAGTTTTAAGATATCTTCTAATTTATTGTAATCTACAGTCTTACAAGATAAATCTATAAAATAATCCAGTTGCCATTGTTGTGTTTTTTCAGCTGTTTTATTTAAACTTTGTTCCCATAAAGGATAAACTCGTATTGCCATTTTTCCTTTAACTTGAGATGTTCTTAATATTTTTTGCTTTAATAACTCTGACTTCGGAAATACAAATAGTCCTTTGTGTTCATTATCAAACACATTAACAATTAAAAAATCAGGACTGTTTTTATAATCAAATGCTTTATTTTTATTGTTATTATCTTTCTCCCAGAAAACAACGAAATATCCCTTTTTAGTCGGTGTTTTCTTAGCAAGTCTATTACGAAAACTATATTGATTAATGCTAAAAGAAAAACTCTCATACTCACTATTTTGATGTTCTTCCTGATAATTATCAAAAGTACCCTTTAAAAACGGAATAAGCGTATTCTGTAATAGCTCCCCTGACTTTTTCATCATTAAAATTTCTCCAATCTTGAATTACCTTCATTATCAAACCAAAGGCTTTTAAAACGTTTGATCGTATTCCACTGATAACCCGTAGACTTAGCTATTCGTTTAAGACTCAATCCGTCAAGCATATATTCATATGCTAAAGTTTCTCTACTGTTTAAATCTTTTCGACTAAGATACTCTTTTTTTACCATATTTCGCTCCTTTGATTCGCATATAATATTTGCACATCCACATGAGTTGATTTTATCACAATTTAATATCATATGCAAAACTGTTAAGTTATGCATACATATGAGTTTGTTTAATAAGATATTCTATAAACTCAAATGTGCGAAGAAACTAAAAAAGCCCTAAACGAGCGTTTATGAGGCTTACAAAGAATAGAAATATTGTTTGTTTATGGATTATATAACAAAAAATAAAGTTCAAATCTCTTATATGGATTTTAGGGGGTTATGTGTACGCTGGGCCTTAAAGACCTTTTTTGTAAAATAAAAGAAGATACTTATTTGAGGCCGGGAGAGGGAAAAATTTTTGTTGGTAAAGCATGGGTTAATACCATTAATGAAGTAAATAGCTCTGATACTACAATTAAATTTGTTGATAAGCCTGATATAACCATTTGTTGGACCCATAGTTCTGAGTTTAAAGGAATGCCAAATGTCGATTTACTGAGGAAAGCTCGACAAAAAAGGTTTCCAATAAATATTTGTGTTGCAGGTTATTTCTATGAGGATGAAAAGACAGGAAAAGTGAAATTTAAAATGCGGACAAATTCAGTCAAAGACTGTTTGTTTATTCCTAATGAAGACAAGTGAAGAAATTCTATTGTTAAATTGTGAAAATAAGGTCAGTGATTGAGTCAATACTGTTTAATTTCAGGATTGAGGTGAAATTAGCTCATGCCTCGGATTACATTACCAGATGTATGAGGATTCAACTCTCGCAAGTTCGATGTCATATTCAAAATTAAATGGAGAAATATCTATATTACAAAAATAGTTAATTGTTTAACTAGGTTTACTTATGTTTAAGCTATTTTTAAGTTAAAAAGTAATATAATTGACTTTTTTCGACATAAAGTGTAAAATAGTAGTGAAGATTAAAAGTTATCACTTGAGATCGGAAGAGCACACGTCTGAACTCCA
>ERZ650306.2269-NODE-2269-length-9948-cov-6.813606_pt1 | contig 9948 bp, 9 predicted proteins | sample MGYA00376242_ERZ650306 | MGnify/ENA primary metagenome ERZ650306 (study PRJEB26733, sample SAMN07839244) | wastewater metagenome | biome: urban; feature: wastewater treatment plant; material: waste water | place: USA: North Carolina | collected 2016-03-31 ...
AAGAACCCGCCGAAGTGTGTTAGCTAGCTTTTAGCTGACCGCCGTAGGAATCCCCCGTCTTTAGGCGGGGGAGGATGTCAAGCTTAGTAGAACGTACCTTATTCACCTGCATGAGCCGTAAGGAATAATGATTTCTCAAGCGAAACAAAAAAGTCTTGATACTGCTTGGGATCTTCGACCGGCGTTACGTTAAATTGAGCATTCGCTCGCACTAACATACGGTCACGTCCCTTTGGACGCACCGAAACCGTGATTTTTATTTGGTACCGATCAAGTTTCGTACCGCTTACGCTTCCTAGCACTAAGTCTGCACGATCGATTACGAAGCCAAGGTCTTGAAGGGTTGAAATTGTTGCTCTAAGTACCTTTTCCTTATCTGCCGTATCGAATTCGCGTGACTGATAACTACGTTTTTGAAGCTGAGTTTCACCACCTGAGTCAAGCACTCGTTGATTTGTAGTGGCGCAACCGCTTAGCAGCAAGGTGCCTGCCACAAGAGCTGAGAATAGAAGTTTCATATTTGATGAGCCTCAAGAAAGACAGATTTTGAAACCCGCTCATAGAAATCTTGATAGAGCAGGGGGTCGCGGAGGGTCTGGGCTGAGACGCTATTGTCAGTACGCCGCACAATACGCTGAAAGGAGATTCGGACAAAGTGGTTATCGACCATTGCTTTGCCGTTGCTATCATTTACAGGACGGACAACAAGTGCTACGCGAATAGTTTGGTCTTTGCTGATAGCCATTACACCACCACCAAGCAGGGCAACAACGATTGCCGCAGCTACTTCGCCTCCATCGGTGGCATCTCGTTGCTTGCTAGCCGTGAGCACTCCTAGCTTAGTTTCCGAGTTCTCAAGATTAAATCCGAGATCTTGGAGGGTGTTTGCGCTTGCGGCAATTAGATCCGCTTCTTTGATGCCGTCATAGCGCCGAGTTTCAAGCTGTCTTTGCTGTAGAAGCTCTGGCGTTACGACAAAAGAATTTGGTGGGATGGTCGCACAGCCGGCGACAAGGAGTGCGATGAGCAATACTGGCAGTCTTTTCATCTTAAAACCTCGATGTGTGGTAAGCGAAATCGCGTACTTTTCCGCTCTTGTCAAATTTTATGATGACTGTAAGGGTGCGCTGACTTGTAGAAGATGCTCCCGCCGAAGAACCCCCAAAGCCGAGGATTAGGGCATTAACACCACCACTACTTGATGAGTAAGCGCGATCCGTTGCGATTTTGTCGTAAATCCATACCTCTCTGCGCTCTTCATCAGTTGACACGATATTGGGCGAGCCGAGTACTTGGGCAACTTCAGCACCACTCATGCCAACACGTATTTCCTTTTGAACCTTACCAACAGTCATTCGATCGGCAGAATTATCTTGAGTATCTGCTCTGTGGAAGGCTGCAGTTTGACATCCAGCGAGTAGAGAGGCCGTTAGAAGCCCCAAAAAAACGGTGCTTCTTGATCTTGTTAACATATGAATGCTCCCTTTTATAAAAATAAAATCAAATAATCACGACTACTTCGAGTGTGCGGTCTAACACGGAAGTTACTGGTGCTGCGGCTTTAATGCGTACCCCCCCTTTGGAGCGATAGGTTGGGCATTAATTCTCGTCGGCTATAAGGATTAGGGCTTTACTTGAGGTTTGGCGATTGACATTAACTTATGTTTCTAACGCAAAGTGCTTATCCACCTACGCGAGTACCTCGCTATTTACACCACAGCATACGCATGGATGCGCCTTACGTCTATTGGGTAATCAAGTTCCTTTTGTTTCATGGCTTTCAACATTCAGTCACGGATTGCATAGTTCGATCGACTCGTTTTCCTCATGTCTATTCAGGCTGGAATGAACCAAGGGGTAGCCAAGGCGATGTGACCCGCCTCACTCGCCCCCCCAAAAAAAAACACCCCCTGCTCTGGTCAAATAACCAAAACAGGGGGTGTTTTCACTGCATAGCGGGGCAGTGCCTCCGCGCTGGTTCTCCCAAGCTACACAGCGTGCAGCGGCGTACCGGCTCAGCCGTCAGGCATAGTCCGCCGTTGCAGGGCAGGCGCAGACCAAGTTCCGGTCGCCATACACATCGTCAATCCGATTGACCGAAGGCCAGAACTTGTTGTCGCGCACCCATGCCAGCGGGAACACCGCTTGTTCACGGCTATACGGCCGCGGCCAGTCCGCCACCATCACATCGGCTTGGGTATGCGGCGCGTGTTTCAGCGGGTTGCTGTCCGCTGCCCATGCGCCGCTTTCGACGTGGGCAATTTCTGCTCGAATCGCCAGCAAAGCCTCAATAAAGCGGTCAAGCTCGGCTTTGGATTCGCTCTCGGTCGGCTCAATCATGATGGTGCCCGCCACGGGGAAGCTCATGGTCGGGGCATGGAAACCGTAGTCCATCAGCCGCTTGGCCACATCCACTTCGGTAATGCCGGTGGTGGCTTTCAGGGGGCGCAAATCCAAAATGCACTCGTGCGCCACCCGACCATTTTTGCCGGTGTAAAGCACGGGGAACGCGCCCGCCAATCGCTGCGCCACATAGTTGGCGTTGAGCAAGGCCACTTGGGTGGCTTTCTTCAGGCCGGCACTGCCCATCATGCGGATATACATCCACGAAATCGGCAAAATCGACGCACTGCCAAACGGTGCAGCCGACACCGCGCTTTGCCCTTCGCTGCCGTTGGCAATCGGTGCCACGCTGTGGTTGGCCATAAATGGTGCAAGGTGGGCTTTGAGGCCAATCGGCCCCATGCCAGGACCGCCGCCGCCGTGGGGAATGCAGAAGGTCTTGTGCAAATTCATGTGCGACACGTCTGCCCCCACCTTGCCGGGTTGCACCAAACCCACCAGTGCATTCAGGTTGGCACCGTCCATATAGACTTGCCCCCCTTCGGCGTGGATGGTGTCGCAAATCTCGCGCATGGCTTCTTCAAACACGCCGTGGGTCGAAGGGTAGGTCAGCATCAAACACGCCAAATCCGCACGATACTGGGCGGCCTTGGCTTTAAGGTCGGCCACGTCCACGTTGCCGTTGTCGTCGCAGGCCACCACCACCACTTGCATCCCCATCATTTGCGCCGTGGCAGGGTTGGTGCCGTGGGCTGATTTGGGAATCAAACACATCGTGCGATGGGCATCGCCTCGGCTGGCGTGGTAACGACGAATCGCCAACAGCCCCGCGTATTCCCCCTGCGCCCCCGAATTGGGCTGCATACAAATCGCATCAAAGCCGGTAATCGCCTTCAGTTGTTCGGACAGGCTATCCAACATCTCGGCGTAGCCCGCTGCGTGTGCAGCGGGGGCAAAGGGGTGGAGGCCGCCAAACTCTGGCCACGTAATCGGCAGCATTTCGCTGGTGGCATTGAGCTTCATGGTGCAGCTCCCCAGCGAAATCATCGAGTGGTCGAGTGCCAAATCCCGATTTTGCAGCCGCTTCAGATAGCGCAGCATTTCGGTTTCGCTGTGGTGGGTGTTAAACACCGGATGGGTCAGATAAGGCGTGGTGCGGCACAGTGCAGCAGGCAAAGGCTCGGCTTCGACGGCATCCAGCGCGGCCACATCGACCCCCTCGCCGGTCAACAGCGCGATAAGGGTGGCGACATCGTCACGGGTGGCAACTTCGTGGAAAGCCACGCCCAGCGTCTGGGCATCGACACGGCGCAAGGTATAGCCTTGGGCTTCTGCCGCCGCCAACAGCGCGTCGGTACGGCTGCCGGTTTCAACCAGCACGGTGTCAAAGAAAGCGCGATGCACCACTTTGCCGCCCTTGGCCACCACCCCCGCCGCAAACAACACCGCCAAACGATGAATCAGGCGGGCAATGCGCTGAATACCGGCTTGGCCGTGATAGACGGCGTAAAAGCCCGCCATATTCGCCAGCAAAACTTGCGATGTGCAGATGTTGGAATTGGCTTTTTCACGGCGGATATGTTGCTCGCGGGTTTGCAAGGCCATCCGCAGCGCGGGCTTGCCGTTGGCATCGACCGATACGCCGATAATCCGCCCTGGCATGGCGCGTTTCAGTGCGTCACGGCTGGCAAAGTAAGCGGCATGCGGCCCGCCAAAGCCCATGGGCACGCCAAAGCGTTGTGCCGAGCCCAGCGCGATGTCTGCGCCCATCTCGCCTGGCGATTTCAGCAGCGCGAGTGCCATCAAATCCGCCGCCACGACCGTCACCGCCCCCGTCGCTTTAACCGCCGCGAGGGTGTCGGTCAGGTCGCTAACCGCGCCTTGGGCATTGGGATATTGGAACAACGCCCCAAACACATCCGCTGCTGCGGCTTGGTCTGGCGTGCCGAGCACCAGCTCAAAGCCAAACGGAGCCGCACGGGTTTTGAGCACGTCTAGGGTCTGCGGCCATACTTGGCTATCGACAAAAAAGCGGTTGCTTTTGCTGGTCGAAACGCGCCGTGCCATCGCCATGGCTTCAGCGGCGGCGGTGGCTTCGTCCAGCAGCGAGGCATTGGCCAGCGGCAAGCCGGTCAGGTCAATAATCACTTGCTGATAATTCAGCAGGGCTTCAAGACGACCTTGGGCGATTTCTGCTTGATAAGGGGTGTAAGCGGTATACCAGCCGGGGTTTTCCAGCACGTTGCGCAAAATGACCGCAGGGGTCAGCGTATCGGCGTAACCCATGCCAATAAAGCTGCGGCTGAGGCGGTTTTGGCTGGCCATCGCTTTGAGTTCGGCGAGGGCTTCGTGCTCGGCGCGGGGGGCGGGCAGGTCGATGGGGTGGTCGAGCAAGATGCTGGCGGGCACGGTCTGCGCCACCAAGTCATCCAGCGAAGCCGCCCCTATGGTGGTCAGCATGGCGGCAATCTCGGCTTCGGAAGGGCCGATATGTCGCTCAATAAAGCCGCCGTGGTTTTCGAGTTCAGTCAAAGAAGCCATGGACATTACTCGCCGATTTCTTGGGCGTAGGCTTCGGCGGACAGCATGGCTTCTAGCTGGGCAGGGTTGCTAGGCTGCAAGCGGAAAAACCACGCTGCGCCGTAGGGGTCGGTATTGACGCTTTCGGGGGCGGATTCGAGGTCGGCGTTGATTTCCAATACTTCGCCATCCAGCGGGCTATACACGTCAGAAGCCGCTTTGACCGACTCCACCACACCGGCGGCATCGCCACTGGCCAGTACGCGCCCTACCGCGGGCAGCTCAACAAACACCACATCGCCAAGGGCTTCTTGGGCGTGGTCGGTAATGCCCACGGTGACGGAACCATCGGCGTTGACGCGCACCCATTCGTGGCTGGCATTGAATTTGAGGTCGGCGGGAATGTGGCTCATGGGAAACTCCTTGGGTAGATTTTAGAGGGGTGGCGCGGTTAAAAAATAAAGGGAAAGCAAGAAATGGGGCAGGAAGGTGCGCTGTTTGCTGCAAATACACTGCCAGACGGAGGTCGGGTTTTAACCCGACAAAGCATCGGGATAAATCCCGACCTACACAGAGGCTTCGGGGTATTTCGCCTTGGGAATCCCTGTACTGGCTAGGGCGTAAACAGGTTTTTACGCAAAAACCTTTTGCCCGTGGCGGACAAAAGGCAGCTTGACGACGCGAACGGTGGTCAGCGTGCCGCGCAAATCCACTTGGGCGGTGTCGCCGGTGGAGCTGGGCACACGGGCAATGGCGATAGAGTGTTTCAGCGTTGGCGAGAAGGTGCCGCTGGTAATCACACCGGCTTCGGCGGCCTCGGCCACCTGCACCGCCATCCCCTCGCGCAGCACGCCGCGCCCTTCCAGCACCAGTCCGACTTGCTTCATGCTGACACCGGCAGCACGTTCGGCTTCGAGGGCGGCGCGGCCAATAAAGTCACGTTCGCCATCCCATGCAACCGTCCAGCCCATGCCTGCGGCAAGGGGGCTGATGCTGTCATCCATATCATGACCATAGAGGTTCATGCCGGCTTCCAAACGCAGGGTGTCACGCGCCCCCAAGCCGGTGGGCGCGACCCCAGCGGCGACCAAGTCACGCCAAAAAGCAGGCGCATCGGCATCGGGGAGCATGATTTCGAGCCCGTCTTCGCCGGTGTAGCCGGTACGCGCCACAAACCACGCGCCGACTGGCAGGCCTTGGAACACTTTCAGGCTGTTGATGGTGTCGGCGAGCGCAGGGCGGGCAGCGGCGACTTTGGCGCGGGCGTGGGGGCCTTGAATCGCCAGCATCGACAGGTCATCGCGCACGGTCAGCGTGACGGCAAAATCAGCCGCCACTTGGCGCATCCATGCAAGGTCTTTTTCGCGGGTGGCGGCGTTGACCACCACGCGGTAGCCCCAGTCGGTCAGGTACACAATCAGGTCGTCTACCACGCCACCGGCGGCATTTAGCATCCCTGCGTAAAGGGCTTTGCCGACAAAGCCTAATTTGCGCACATCGTTGGTAATCAGGCGTTGCAGATAGGCTGGGCTGTCTGTGCCGGTCAGGTCAATCACCGTCATGTGGGACACGTCAAACATCCCTGCATCGGCGCGGACGGTTTCGTGTTCTTTGAGCTGAGAGCCGTAGTGAATCGGCAATGCCCAGCCCGCAAAATCAACGATTTTGCCTCCAGCAGCAAGGTGTTCGGCGTAAAGCGGGGTGTGTTGGGGCGTGGCGGTCATGGCGCAATCCTAGATAAAAAGGGGGTGATAAGGCGAATCACACCCCTCTGTCCGGTTGACCTGAGATTTTCCGGCGGTGCGCAAGTGTCCGAGCGCATGGTGCCGTTAGCCCCTTCGGTGGACGCGGCTGCGTCGCTCTCCAGAGTTGGTGGTTTTCGTAGACCGAAAACCGTGTCATGCAGTCCTTTTGCCTGAGCGATTGCGGGTGCGCTTGCGCCTTCGGCGGCGGCCTCATTTCAGCCGCGCTCTCCTGCTGTGACGCGGCGATTATGGTGGGGCAAGGCAGAAATGGCAAGGCGGGCGGGCGGGCGTGAATACAGCGGTGGCAATCATGGGGGGGGGGCAGGACAGGGCACGCGCCGCCCAATCCCGACACGACCGACCCCCTATGACCACTGCACCCTAGTTTTGATTCAGCCCGCCCATCAGGGTGGTGACGTTGTAGCGGAAAAATTTCAGATAGGTGTCTGCCGCTGTGCCAGGGGCGGAAAGCGCGTCGGCGTAGAGCTTGCCCCCCACGGTCACACCAGCCTCGCGGCTGAGCTGCGCCACCAAGCGGCTGTCGGTCATGTTTTCGACAAACACGGCTTTGATTTTTTCGTGGCGGACTTGGCGCACCAACTGCGCTACGCCCTTGGCCGAGGCTTCGGCATCGGTGGAAATACCCTGTGGGGCGATAAAGCGGATTTGGTAGTGCTGTGCCAAATAGGCAAAGGCCTCGTGGCTGGTCACCACTTGGCGGCGTGCACGGGGGATGCGTTCAAACTGGGCGCGGGCAAAGGTGTCGGCTTCGTCAAGCTGCTGCGCATAGCGGGTTAGTCGCTGGGCGTAGTAGTCCTTGCCGCTGGGGTCGGCTTGGGTTAGGGCGGCGGCGATGTTCCGTACATAGACTTTGACGTTTTGCGGGTTGTGCCATGCGTGGGGGTCTTGTCCGCTGTGCCCGTGTTCGCCTTGTCCGGCGGGGTTGTTTTGTGGCGCAATCCCCGCGCTGGCGATGACGGTTTTGCCCTTAAAGCCAGACGACTTGGCTAAGCGGCTGACCCAGCCTTCAAACCCCAAGCCGTTGACCACAAACACGCTAGCACGGTTGAGCTTTTTGACATCTTGGGGGGCGGGTTGATAGACGTGGGCATCTTGGTCAGCCCCCACCAAGGTGGTGACGTTTACCCGCTCACCACCGATTTCTTGTACCAAATTGCCCACAATGCTAAAGCTGGCCAGTACCTGCAGCGGATCCGCTAACACGACGGTGGGACTGAGCCAAAACAGGCTGCTTATCAGTAGTTTTTTCATCGTGCTTAGCCTCGCCCAAATCGGGTGGTCAGCCACGTACCAATTTCAGCGATTTCTTCCATGCAGACCGAGTGCATCATCGGGTAGGTGTACCAGACCACTGGCTGTTGGTGGGCTTGTAAGGTTTTGGCCGCCATTTCACCCAGTGCCACCGGCACCACGTTGTCAAAGCTGCCGTGGGCGGCAAAGATTGGCGTTTGCGCATTGGCAGGGTGGCGATGCTCGGCCAGATAGTCTTGGCTGGGCAGATAAGTGGACAGGGCGATAATCCCTGCGAGGGTATGGGGATAGGTCAGCCCTGTGGTGTAGGCCATCGCACCCCCTTGGGAAAAGCCGGCCAGCACGATGTTGGCCGCAGGAATGCCACGGTCTATTTCACGTTGAATCAGCGCGTCAATTTGGCTGCGGGAGGTCTTGATGCCTTCAAGGTCAACGTGGCGAGAGATATTGTCAAAATACAAAATATCGTACCAAGCCCGCATCACATAGCCGTTGTTGCAGGTAATGGGCATGGTGGTGGCGTGAGGAAAAACAAAGCGCACGGCGAGGTCAGCAGGCAAGCCCAGCTCGGGCACGATAGGGGCAAAGTCGCCGCCATCTGCCCCCAAGCCGTGCAACCAAATCACCGCATGACGCGGCGCGGGGGCAGTTTCAATTTCGATGCAGCTCAGCAGGGCGGGGGTCGGAGTCGTCATGGGGGGGCTTTCATATTTAGTGAGAGGAAGGCGCGGCAGCGGCGGCTTACAGAGAGGATGCGCCAAAGCAGAAAAGGTCAAAAGGGGTGGGGCTGAATTGTTACAGTATAACGCCGCCGATGCAACCACCCTGCAGCCCCCCGTACGGCGTGCTTTCCTGTGCAGGGGGGCAATTGGTTAAAATACCCACTTCTCCTCTCCCTGTTTAGGAATCGACCATGCCCGCCACCCCTGCCAGCCTTGGCTACCACATGCCTGCCGAATGGGCACCCCATGCCCGCTGCTGGATGGGCTTTCCGTGCCGTGCCGAGCTTTGGGGCGGCGATGCGGTCCTTGCCACCGCCCGCCGTGCTTACGCTGCCACGGCACAAGCCATCAATCAGTTTGAGCCGGTCAGCATGATTTGCGCCCCCCAAGACGAAGCCACCGCCCGCCAACTGTGCGGCAGCGGGATTGAGATTGTGCCCATGCCGCTGAACGATTCTTGGCTACGCGACCAAGGCCCGACCTTTTTGGTCGATGGCAGCGGCAAGCTGGCGGGGGTGGATTGGGTGTTTAACTGCTGGGGCAATTTGTTTCCCGATTATGCCGAGGATGCCGCCTTGGCCAAGCGCATTCTCGCCCACACCGACACCCCCCGCTTGGCTGCCCCGTTTGTGCTAGAGGGTGGCTCGTTTCATGTCGATGGCGAAGGCACGGTGCTGACCACCGCCCAATGCCTGCTGCACCCCAACCGTAATCCCCACCTGACCCGTGCTGACATCGAACAAAACCTATGCGACTGGCTGGGGGTCAGCAAAGTGCTCTGGCTAGGAAATGGGCTGTTTGATGACCATACCGATGGGCATGTGGACGACATTGCCTGCTTTGCCAAGCCTGGCGTGGTGCTGGCACAGCGCACCGATGACCCCTTCGACACCAACTGGCCGAGCTGGCGCGACAATGCGGCGCGGTTGGCCGAGATGACCGATGCCCAAGGACGCAAGCTGGAGGTGATTACCTTGCCCGCCCCCGCCGCACGGTTTGACGACGCGCCGAAAAAGCTGCGGCTGGCACTGTCGTATATCAACTATTACCCCGCCAATGGCGGCTTGGTGATTCCGTGCTTTGACGACCCCGCCGATGCCGAAGCCTTGGCGATTTTCCGTGAGGTGTTTCCTGACCGGCAGATTGTGCAAGTCCCCGCCCTCGACATCTTGCGTGGCGGCGGGGGAATCCATTGCATCACCCAGCAGCAGCCCTTGGGGCGTTAAGACCCTGTTTACGATCTCAATCACGCGGGGGTTGCCAAGGCGAAACACCCCGAAGCCCCTGTGTAGGTCGGGATTTATCCCGATGCTTTGTCGGGTTAAAACCCGACCTACGTCTGGCGG
>ERZ650306.2270-NODE-2270-length-9940-cov-9.525443_pt1 | contig 9940 bp, 10 predicted proteins | sample MGYA00376242_ERZ650306 | MGnify/ENA primary metagenome ERZ650306 (study PRJEB26733, sample SAMN07839244) | wastewater metagenome | biome: urban; feature: wastewater treatment plant; material: waste water | place: USA: North Carolina | collected 2016-03-31 ...
TGCTGCCGCCCGCAACGTTGGAATCGGACGACCACACCACCGCGAAACCGCCGGCATAGGCCGCCACAGCGCCTTCGTACTGAGTGCCGGCCGTTGTGGTATTGACCACGAAATTGCTGCCGACCGCATTGCCGCTCGCATCGTAGCGCTGGGCGAACACGCCCCAGCCGGATCCGTCCGTGCCGTTGCTGTCGTTCCAGATCAACACCCAGCCACCGTCGGACAGGCCTGCCACCTGCGCCCCGCTCTGCTGACCGTCCGTAACCGCATTGCCGCGCAACTCCGGCCCCACCGCGACCCCCGAGGCGTTGAAGCGCTGCAGGAAGACCCCTTCGCTGGAACCGTCCTGCCCCGTGGACGCCCAGGCGACGACGTAGCCGCCATCCGCCAGACGGGCCACCGCAGGGGCGGTCTGGTTGCCGTCCGTAAAGCTGTTGACCTGGGTCTCCCCATAGGCCGGCGGCGCCCCGTCGAGCTCGGGCGTGACGTTGACGGTGACGATCCCGCCCATCGTCGAAGCCCCGCCGCCGTCCTCGACGCGCACGCCGATCTGGCGGCTGGCCGCCGGACTGTAGGCGGTATTGCCGTAGGCGATGCGCTGGATCAGCGCTTCGACCGCGTCCGGCGTCGCGCTGGCGTTGAGGCTGATCGTCAACGCGGAGCCATTGCTACCGCCGGCAAGCGTTCCGATCGCCGTTCCACCGAAGCTCACGGTGCTGCCGGACACGCCGATCTGCCCCTGGCCGCTGCCTTCCGAGCTGATGGACAACTGATCCTGGGCGCTCCCGCCGCTCACGTAGAACACCGACACCACGCCGCCCGCCATGCTGGGCGAATCGAGGTCCACGAAGCTCACGTTCGGGTCGAGTATCTGCGGCGTGGCATTGACCAGGTTTTCACCGAAAGTCACCGTACCGCCAAAGTCGCCCAGGGACGGAGCGGCCGAACGGGTCAGTTCGGACGCGGTGCCGAACAACTGCTGATAGACCCCGGAATAGCTGCCGGCGCCGTTGTCCGAACCGTCGGCGCGCCAGACCACCACGTAGTTGTCGCTGCCGATGTGGGCAATGGCCGGCTCGTACTGGGCATTGGAACCGGTCGTGGTGACCTTGACCTGGCCGGACACCGGAAGTCCGGCGGCGGTGTACTCGCGCACATAGACGTCGGCGGTCGTGCCCGAGGCGCTCACGTCGTAGTTGTCGTTGTACCAGCTGACGACGAAGCCGCCATTGGCCAGCGCCGTGACGCTCGACTGGTACTGACCGCCCGCGGTGGACTCGTTGATGCGGAATTCGGTGCCGGCCGCGGAACCGTCCGCGTTGTAGCGCTGGGCATACACGCCGTAGCTGCTGCCGTCCTGGTTGTAGGACGTCCACGTCACGACGAAGCCGCCGCCGGCCAACGCCTCGACCTGCGCTTCGGCCTGATCGTTGGAGGTAAAGGTATTGATCTGGAACTCGGTTCCGCTGACGACGCCCGCCGCCGTGTAGCGCTGACCGTAGATGCCATAGCCGCTGCCGTCCTGACCGGAGGACTGCCACACCACCACGAACGAGCCGTCGGCAAACGTGGCGACCTGGGACGTATCCTGGTTGCTGCTGGTGTAGGCGTTAACCTTGAATTCCGTTCCCACGGCAGCGCCGGCGGCATCGAACCGCTGGGCATACACGCCATTGCCGCTGCCGTCCTGGCTGTAGGACGTCCATGTGGCCACGAAGCCGCCTCCGGCAAAACCGGCCAGCGAGACTTGCTCCTGAGTGGACGAGGTCGCGGTGTTGACCCGGAACTGGGCGCCCTGGGCAAGCCCGGACGCATCGTAGCGCTGGGCATAGACGCCATAGCCGTTGCCGTCGGTGCCATTCTGGTCGGTCCAGGCGATCACGAAGCCGCCATCGGCCAGACTGGTGATTGCCGGGTCGTTCTGGTAGCCGGCGGTCTGACTATTGACCCGAAACTCCACACCTACTGCACTACCCGACGCGTTGTAGCGCTGGGCGTAAATTCCGTCGACAGAGCCATCCTGCCCACGGGAAATCCACGTTACGACGTAGCCACCCCCCGTGAGTCCGGCCACCTGCGGGCTGAACTGGTAATCGTTAGTGTAATAATTGACACGTTCTTCACCGTACACAGCAGCCATTTTCGTCCCCTACGCGTATGAGAATCCCGGGCTCGACGGCGCCGGACGTCATTGATCGCGAGGACTCTGCAATTTCAGTGCCTATTGATAAATGTCAAGAAAAACAAAGCGTAAGTAAATTACCTACAATAAAGTGTAAAAATATCTGACAAAACCAAAAAAATCGGGCCAGCGGCCCGGAAATCCCGATTTTGCATACAGGAGACAACCCCATGGATACCCGCTTCCTCGACGACCTGACCCCGGGCGATCGCTTCACCAGTGGCGGCCTGACCCTGACCGAGGGCGAGATCATCGACTTTGCCTTCCGCTACGATCCCCAGCCCTTTCACCTGGACGCCAACGCCGCCGCCGAATCGCCCTACGGCGGGCTGATCGCCAGCGGCTTCCAGTCGATTGCGGTGTGTTTCCGGCTGTTCATCCAGAGCGGCATCTTCGCCGAATCGAGTATCGGCTCGCCGGGCCTCGACGAACTCCGCTGGCTCGCTCCGGTGCGCCCCGGCGACACGCTGCACAGCGTGGTGGAAGTGCTCGAAGTGCGCCCCTCGTCGTCCAAGCCCGACCGTGGCATCGCCCGGCTGCGCTACTCGGCGATCAACCAGCGCGGCGAAACGGTGCTGAGCTTCATCGGCAACAACATGCTCAAACGGCGTTCGACCTGAACGTCGGCGCCATCAGGCCACCAGCACGCCGGCCAGCCACGGCTCGATGTCCCGCAGCTCTTCCAAGCACAGGGAATGCTCCATGCGGTAGCTGTGCCACGCCAGCGGATAACCGGCGGCGCTCAGCAAATCGGCCGAGCGCCGGCTGAAATCCTGGGGAATCACCGGATCGGCATTGCCGTGGGCCATGAAGATCGGCACATCGCGATTGGCCGGACTGGCCTCGGCAGCGAGGGTGTCGGGCAAGGGCAGATAGGTGGACAAGGCCAGAATGCCGGCCAGTCGCCGCGGATGGCGCAAGCCGGCATGCAGGGCGATCGCTCCGCCCTGGGAAAAACCGGCCAGCACGATCCGACTGTCCGGAATACCGCGGGCGTTCTCGCGTTCGATCAACGCCTCGATCTGCGCCGCCGATTCGATGACGCCGGCCGCATCCTCCCGCCGGCCCGAAAAATCCGCCGTCAAGATGTCGTACCAGGCGCGCATCACATAACCGCCGTTGATCGTCACCGCCCGCTCGGGCGCGTGGGGAAAAACGAAGCGCGTCGGCGGCAGAAGGTCCAGATCCAGCTCGTCGACGACGGGCTCGAAGTCGTGACCGTCGGCGCCAAGGCCGTGCATCCAGATGACGGCATGGGTCGGGTTCGGACCGGAGACGATTTCAACGGCGGGCAGAAGAGCGGCGGTCATGGCGAATCCTGTGGTTGGAATCGTCCGATTGTAACCGCGACACAATTCACACCCGACACCGGACAGCGCCACCGGAAAATCGTTTTTTTGCGCCAGATCATGACATTGGGGCAGCGGCGGAGTAAATTCAAACGTTTGATCCGCCCTTACCCGTGCCGCCTATGGAAAACACCGCATCCGACACCCTGATCCGCACCAGCCTGGACTTCCTGCGGCGCCACGCCCCCTTCGACCGGATGGAGGCGGACGCGCTGCGCTTCCTGGGCGAACGGCTGGCCACGGCCTTTTATCCGGCGGAATCCGAAATCCTGATGCCGGAAGATGGCCCTCCGCGTTTCTTCTATATCGTCTATCGCGGCAAGGTGCAGGCGCGGCAAGTGGGCGGCGTCGCGGTCACCGAATACTCGACGCTGACCCTCGGCCCCGGCGAAGGCTTCCCGATCGGCGCGATCTCCGCCAGCCGCCCGTCCACCAACAGCTACGTCGCGGTGGAAGACAGCTACTGCTTCCAGCTCCCCGCCGCCGACTTCCTGCGTCTCCAGGAACTCAGCCCGAGTTTCCAGATCTTCTGCACCCGCTACATCGCCAGCCTCGTGAGCCAGTCCCGGGAACAACTGCAGATCCAGTTCTCCCAGCGTGCCGCCGAGCAGCAGACGATGACCACCTCGCTGGCCAATCTGGTCAAGAAAGCGCCGGTTTTCGTCGCCCCCGATCTGCCCACCCGCAGCGCCCTCGAAAAAATGGTCGAAGCCGGCGTCGGCTGTCTGGCGGTGGCCGGCGAGGACGAAAAGCCGGTTGGCGTGCTCACCCAGAGCGACATCCTGAAGCGCATCGTGCTGCCGGGCTTCGACCTCGCCCGGCCGGTTTCCGAGGTGATGACCGCGCCGCCCCACACCCTTGGAGCCAACGCCAGCGCCTACGATGCCGCGCTCGAGATGGCCACCCACGGCGTGCGCCACATCCTGATCGTCAATAACGAAGACCAGCTCCGCGGCGTCATCTCCGAGCGCGACCTGTTCGCCCTGCAGCGCATCGGCCTGCGTCAGATCCGCTCCGGCATCGAGAGCGCCGCCGACGTCGCGGCCCTGCAGCGCGCCAGCCGCGACATCCGCCAGCTGGCCCTCAACCTGCTCGCCCAGGGCATCGGCGCCGAGCAACTGACCCAGTTCATCTCGGCCCTCAACGATGCCCTGACCCGTCGCATCATCGAACTCAACCTCGACCGCCACGATCTCTACGGCGTCGAATACGCCTGGTTGGCCTTCGGTTCGGAAGGTCGCCACGAACAGACCCTATCCACCGACCAGGACAACGGGATTCTCTACGTACTGCCCGAATGGGCCGACAAGGAACCCCTCAAGCTGCGCTTGCTCGAATTCGCCAGGGACGTCAATAACGATCTGGCCGCCTGCGGCTTCCCGCTGTGCACCGGCAACATCATGGCCAGCAACCCGGAGCTATGCCTGACCGTCGAAGAATGGCGCGAGAAGTTCGGCAACTGGATTCGCGAGCCCCACCCCGAAGCGCTGCTCAACGCCACCATCTTCTTCGATTTCCGGGTCCTCTACGGCGACGAAAAGCTCGCCTATAAACTGCGCCACTGGCTGCTCTCCATGACCGGCGGCAATCCGTCCTTCCTGAAGGCAATGGCCACCAACGCCCTCGATGTGGCACCGCCTCTCGGCAAGATTCGCGATTTCATCACCGACGACGATCCCAAACACCCCGGCACCATCGACCTGAAGAAATTCGGCGCCCGTCTGTTCGTGGACGCGGCGCGCGTGCTTGCCCTGCGCACCGGCGTCGAAGCCACCAGCACCGCCCAGCGCCTGCGTCAAAGCGGATCGCGGATCGGCATGCCGGCCGAAGAACTCTCCGCGATGGCCGACGGCTTTCACTTCATCCAGCTTCTGCGCCTGCGTCACCAGCACCTTGACACCGACCACGGCGCGCCGGGCGACAACCTCGTCAAACCCGACCTCCTCAACGAACTCGACCGACGCATTCTCAAGGAAGCCTTTCGCCAAGCCCGCAAGATCCAACTGCGTCTCAAGCTGGATTATCAAGTATGAGCTGGCTCTCCCGATTCCTTCCCGGCGGCAGCCCCGCACTCGACGCCGAGCAACAGGCCAGCCTGGAAACCGTCGCTGCCCTGCCTGCCACCGATCTCGGTCGCGCCCACTACGAAACCCGTTATGTGATCGTCAACACCGAAACCGGCCCGCAGGAAGGCGGCGGCCAGCGCCTCCTGGCGGTTGGCGCAGTGGCGATCAACCGCGGCCTGATCCACCCCGGCGACGCCTTCCGCGCCAACCTCGGCAGCATCCCGGCGAATGCCCTGATCGGGCTGCTGCGCTTCATCGCCCGTTCGCCGGTCGTGGTTTTCAACGCCCCTTTCAACCAAGGCACGCTGGAGCGGGCCTTCGAACAGCACCTGGGCAGCCAGCCCGAACTGGACTGGATCGACCTGATGGTGCTCATGCCCAGCCTCTACCCCGAGCGCATCGCCGGCCAAGCGCGGATGGATGCCTGGCTCGACATCTTCGGCATCGACCGGGTCGACCACCGGGACGCCCTCTTCGAAGCCCTCGCCGTCGCCCAGCTATTCCAGGTGGCGCTGGCCCGCGCCGGCATCCAAGGTCTGCCCACGGCCCGCGACCTGCTCGACACCCAGAGCAACCGCAAGTGGCTGCGCGGCAACTGAGGTAGTCCATCGATGGCCGACCGAAGAACACCCTAAGGTCTCGAGCCGTCGTTTCTTTCGACTATCGACTCCGGCACGATGTGCCGGAGCGAGCCCTTTCCGCCTCCTCGATCTCTGGCAATTCCACCCCAAGCCTGACGATATCGGCAATATCTCGGATTTTTCTGATGCAGTGCTACCGAACGGAGCCAAACGCGGACGGATCGGTAGCGAGTTCGGCCATGGAACGCTTCCGAAATTCTCCCTCGACACGCACCCTCGAAAAAACTCAAAACACATCGCTGCCCAGGCTTGGCTGGACCTTGCCGCAGACTCGAATGACATTCGCGACCGACACCAATGACACACGCCCACAACGGGGCGCCGGACCCGCTGCTGCGACGCGCCACGCGTCACTTCTGGCGGCCGTAATCCTGAACCTGTGCGCCTGCGGCGAAAAAATCGACGATCCGGTCCGGATACGAATCTCCCTCGCCGAAGCCTCGCCTCTTCACAATTTGAGCGATGTCGACGTCGTCGTCGGCAGTGACAGGTTTCACTTTCAGCGCATTGCCGCTGGAGAAAGCCAGTCGGTCAATCTCCAGACTGAACGCCGCGTCCCAAGGGAGATCACTCTTCTTTACCGGATCGACGGTCAGCGCCTTCAATGGACCGGACCACCCATTCCGGCCGACGGCCCATATCGCGTTGAGTTGAACATCCACGCCGACGGAACCGTCGACTACGACGCCTGCCGCTTTCCGTGCCGTGGCGGCCGGGCCACCCCGCGGACGCTTCAGCCGTAGATCTTGCACATCAGCGGCGAATTCACCCGCGGGCTGAAATAGCCCAGGACAAAGAAAAACACGCACAGCAGCGCAAGGCCGATCAGCTTGCGCCGATTGCGCTGCAGCCACGTCTTGATATCGATCGGCGACACGCTCACACCTTCAAAAAGTGTTCCCGGTAGTAACGCAGTTCGGCGATGGACTCCTGGATATCGGCCAGCGCCTGATGGGCGCCGCGCTTTTCGAGGCCCTTGTACACGTCCGGACGCCACCGGCGGCACAACTCCTTGAGCGTGGACACATCCAGATTGCGGTAGTGGAACCAGTCCTCCAGTTTCGGCATGTAACGTGCCATGAAGCGGCGGTCCTGGCCGATGGAGTTGCCGCACATCGGCGATGTCCGCGACGGCGTGTATTGCTTCATGAAATCGAGGTAGAGCGCTTCGGCGGCCGCTTCGTCGACGGTGGACGCCTTGACCCGCTCGATCAGGCCCGAGCGGCCGTGGGTGTTCTTGTTCCACTCGTCCATCGCGTCGAGCACGGCGTCCGACTGATGCACTGCAATCACCGGGCCCTCGGCCACCACCTCGAGATTGCTGTTGGTGACGATCATCGCCATCTCGATGATCCGGTCGCTATCGGGATTGAGGCCGGTCATTTCCATGTCCAGCCAGATGAGGTGATTCTGGTCCTGTGCCATTACGTCGCGCTCACTTAAAAATGTCAATTAAAAAATACAAGTCATTGTAAAACATAGAATTTTCATTTGTTGCAAAAAAAACCGCTTGGATGCACGATGTTTACTTATTGAGCATATAAAGAATGTGTAAACAAATGTCTGATTTTACGGTCAAGACTGTGCTCTGCGCGAACGGCGAACGTTTACCTACGCTGCTGCACGGCAACAATGGGATGCCCGACTTCGATGCAACGCTCTGGGTAGTCACCTCACTGAGAAGTCAAAACGTAGCGAGCGCAACCATAGAGCAGGCTCTGCGCAGCATCAAAATCCTTTACCTCTGCTGCAAGCTTAACCTTATAATCTGTTGTATCGAATTTTGTGATCGGACCAATTCCAACTTTACCTGTTTTGATTCCGTTCCAGAATTCTTCTACTGTATTTCCAATCGGTGTCACCGCACCCATTCCGGTTACAACAACTCGTCTCTTCATTTTCCTACTCCTTCTATTCTTACATCGCCATTCCGCCGTCGACATGCAGCGTCTGGCCTGTGATATAACGTGCTTCATCAGAAGCAAGAAATGCCGCCGCATTCGCAATATCTTCTGTCTCTCCAAACTTTCCAAGAGGGATCTGGGCTGTTGCTCCTTCTTTCACCTTCTCTGAAAGTACTTCTGTCATCTCTGTGTTAATAAATCCCGGAGCGATCGCATTTACGGTAATTCCTCTGGAAGCCAGTTCTCTTGCCGCACTCTTTGTGAGTCCGATCACACCAGCCTTTGATGCAGAATAATTAGCCTGTCCTGCATTTCCAAGAACTCCTGATACAGAAGACAGGTTAATAATTCTTCCGGATCTCTGACGCAGCATCTGTCTTGAGACTGCACGGATACAATGAAAAGTTCCTTTCAGATTCGTATCGATCACAGCATCAAAATCCTCTTCTGCCATCTTCATAAGCAGTCCGTCTCTTGTAATTCCCGCATTGTTCACAAGGATATCTATTCTTCCGAATTCTTTAATGATTGTCTGAAACATCTCATCACAAGATGCTGCATCTGCCACATCACACTGCATGATCTGTGCTGTTCCGCCTGCAGATTCAATCTCTGTTTTCACTTCCTGCGCGCGCTCTTTCGATCCATTATAATTGATCACTACTGCTGCGCCCTCCTGTGCCAGACGCAGCGCGATCGCTCTTCCGATTCCTCTGGAAGCACCTGTCACTACCGCAACTTTCCCTGTCAGTCTGTCTAACATAATTCATTTACCACCTTATCTACATCTTCCCAGGTTCCGACGTTATACACTTTCACCTCACGGTTTATCTTTCTCAAGAAACCAGCCAGTGTTCTTCCAGGCCCGATCTCAACAAATGTATCTACACCGTCCGCGATCAGAAGTTCCATACTCTGCTGCCAGCGTACGGAAGATGCTACCTGACGTGCGAGCAGTTCTTTTGTCTTTGTAATATCAGTTACATATTCTGCTGTCACATTCGTCACATATGGGATCTGGAGATCAGAAAAATCTACCTGTTCCAGTTCTTTTCCAAGTTCTTCTCCGGCCTGCTCCAAGAGGGAAGAATGGAACGGTCCACTGACATTAAGCGGAAGGACTCTCTTTGCTCCGGCTTCCTTCAGTGCATCTGCTGCCTGTTCCACATCTTCCTTCCATCCTGTAATCACAATCTGTCCCGGACAATTGTAGTTGGCGATCATTACACCACTTCGATCTGCCAGCACTTCCTCAATCTTTCCGGCATCCAGTCCAAGAACCGCTGCCATGGCTCCCTGACCACCCGGTACTGCATTCTGCATCAGAATACCGCGTTTTCTTACTGTTGTGATTGCATTTTCTGTGCTCATTCCTCCTGCTGAAGCAATCGCACAATATTCACCCAGGCTTAAGCCTGCTGTGACATCCGGGGCGAGTCCCCGTTCTCTTAATACCTTCTCCATTGCCATACAGACAGTCACAAGTGCTGCCTGTGTATATTCTGTCTGATCCAGAAGATCATTTTCTTCAAAACAGAGTGCTTTCATATCCAGTCCAAGCAGTTCACTTGCACGGTCGATCACCTCTGCTGCCGTCTTACTGTTTTCATAGAAATCTTTTCCCATTCCGGCTTTCTGTGCTCCCTGTCCCGGGAAAATAAATGCGATCTTACTCATAGAATCCTTTTCCTCCGATCAGTTCATCTGTCTGTGAGACCAGCTTCTGGATCACTTCCTGACAGGTAAGCTTCTCCTTGATCATACCTGCGATCTGCCCTGCCATCACGCTTCCGCTCAG
>ERZ650306.2279-NODE-2279-length-9920-cov-4.394425_pt1 | contig 9920 bp, 6 predicted proteins | sample MGYA00376242_ERZ650306 | MGnify/ENA primary metagenome ERZ650306 (study PRJEB26733, sample SAMN07839244) | wastewater metagenome | biome: urban; feature: wastewater treatment plant; material: waste water | place: USA: North Carolina | collected 2016-03-31 ...
AAGATTGATTCATCACCACTAATCTTAATATAAAGTGTTTCCAACATACTCTTGTCCAACGTAGAAAGCTCTGGTAATAACTCAAACTCACTTGGATTAATATCGGCTGAAACAAGTAAAGTTCCATTTTTAATTTTATTAATATTATTAGTCAAGGTTAATTTAACTAATGCCGTATTATAATTTACAATTGTTTTCATATATAATTCTCCATTTATTTATTTTTAATCTTCTTCTCATTAAGACGAGAGATATTCTTTAATTCTTTTAATCCAATAGACAACTCTCGATAATAAAGACCATTTTCTTTATGTATACAAGCTTTCTTATAATATTCATAGATTACTGCTGTAAAAGAAAACTTAGAGCCAATAAGATTCTTTGATTTAAGTCTAGTGAATAATTTTCTTTCAACTAGGATATGCACGTGATTTCTAAATTTATCACCAGTATCACATTCTTCTACTTCAGTAAAAGTAAGTCTAAATAAGTCTCTATTAGAGTTCTTGGTTGATGTTTCTGTTTTTAACGCATCAAGTCTACCAACCCACTTTAGTCTTTTATTAACCATAGACGAAAATCTATCATTATCTAACTTTATCATCATTACCTCCTTGTCGTTATATCTCTATAATAACATTTTTACTTAATTTTATCAAGATACTTTAGCAATGACATACGTATATTTTGTAGTAAATATCATAATATTATATTTTCACTATAAATTATAGCACAACCATAATGTTTCAAAAGAAATACCAGCTATTTTATTAACGTATCATTATAGTATTCTTATTTTTCTGACAATTCTGAATATTAAGGGAATAATAAGGTCTACAAACGTGATAACCGTAGGGTTGTGTGACAAAGCCCACCGTTAAGCCAACGTTTTCTGAAATAGGGAATTTTTTAGCCCTAGAGTAGTGTATCTATCCTAGACACGCACAAGGGTATTCCCACGTCTTAGTAGGATTTGCGAGAATGTCTTTGTTTGCTTTCCATTTTTCTTTGCAAGGACTTATTGTGAATTATTTCACAAACTTAATATTCTGTTATTTTAATCTTAAAATATTAAGTAGAAAAAACAGAAGACTTGTGCTATAATTAATAAAGAAGATACCCAAGTGGTGGAGGAGATAAAATAATGGATGATAAGAAATACACAACCTCTGATATTGATAAAGAGGTATCGTTAGAGAAGGAAGGTATTGCAAAACAAAAGGCTGATGAATTCCAGTCTACTTTTCGTGGAGAAGGTGAATCTCCCAATTTTGACGCGTCTCCTTCTGGAGCTTCTGGGAGTAAATCACCAGTTTCGGGTAAACGACCATCTGATGCCTTATCTTCAAAAATAAAAGGTAAGACAACTAAAGCTATAAAAAATAAAGCTGGCGCTGCTATGAAAAGCGTTAGTAAGAAAGCTAGAAAAATGTCTGGGAAAGTTGCTGCTAACTTTGCTAAGAAAATTGCAGCAAGTCTGTTAACTACAATTGGACCGTATTTGATTGGTGGATTAGCAGCGATTGGTGGTATTGCCGCAATCGCTTATTTTGCTGGTCTTGTTATAGATAATGAATTTTCACGTGTAAATGAGGCTAATTATAACCATAAATCCACAGCTGATTTAAACTCAGTTATGAATAACCAGATGGGTTCTAAAGGGAACGTATTCTTTAATTCAAAGACTGGACGTTATGAATTAGCAAAAGGCAAACAACCCACACAATCTAATAAATTACAATACGTATATTATGCCGTAATGAGTAATCAATCAAAATGGTTTGTGACATATCAACGTGATAAAAGTGTTAAGTACCAACCTAAATCAGAACTGAAAGAAGTTGCTGCTAAAAAAATAAAAGAAATTGAAGGTAATACAAAACTTGACGAAACGGAGAAAGCTAAACAAATCCAAGCTGCAGTTTCAGAATCAAATCTTCAATACTACAAACCTTTATCAATTGAAGGTTCAAATAAACAGTATACATTAGACGGTAAAATGTTCAACTTAAATAATATTGACAAAGTTGGATTGAAAGGAAATGACAATACTACTGCAACTACAATTGATAACGTTCTTAACGAAAAATCAGCAAAATACATTAATGACTTGTCGTTAAATGTTAATTTGTTATACCTATTAGATAGTACATTACACGGTGCTTCACTTGGTACAGGGAAGAATCAAATGTTTTTTGGTGAACAATTCATTAAACCTGTTTATCACGATAGCAATTATAACTTCAAGCCCTTAACTGAATATAGAACTAAAACAGAAGAAGAACAAAAAGCTACGTCTGCTGTAGCTCACGGTGATGAAACTGATTCAACAGTAGAAAAGGAATTCCAAAAGAAATATAAAACTTGGACACAAGCACTAGATTCCCAAAATTTAGCACGTGGTGGTGGTAAGTCAGTTACGTCTAAAACTGATACAAAATCAGACGCATCATCAGATGGCATATCTAATCCTATATTAAAGAAAGCATTTGATTGGGGTAATTCGCAAATGGGCAAAGGTATTACCTATTCTATGGGTAGTCGTACTGGTCCTACATCATATGACTGTTCTGGTTTTGTTACTACTGCATTAAATAAAGCGGGATTTGAAATCCCTCCATTAAATACAGTTGCAATGTTACAAGCCACTGAATGGATGTCTGGTGATGACGGTGGTATTCCAGGCGAAGGTAAGTTAAGCTTTGGTGGTAAGAAATACTTTAAACAAGTTAAGCTCGATACTGCTAAGAAAGGTACTATTATAGTTGTTGGTGGTATTAATGGTGGTGGTGCTGCAGGACATACATTCTTTCTTGCAGAAGACTTCCACGGTGATTCTACAAAAGTTTTAGAATGTAGTGGTGGTTATAACGGGATTAATAATCAAGGAACTTTCCAATATGCATCAATGAATAATTTGCACGTTGTTGCAATGGAGCCAATTGGTACAACATCTGATACTTCATCTAGTGATAGCAGTAGTACAAGTACATCTAGTAGCTCATCAACTAGCGACCAAAATTCACATAACACATCAGGTGATTATAGTGAATATGTTGACACATCTTTGAAAAATCAAGTGTCAACAGGTAAATTAACTGTTAAATCACGTGAATTCAATACTGAATATAACCCAGAGATTCTATCGGGTCTTTATAAATTAGAGGACATTAATTATAACGTATGGCGTGAGAACGACTTCTTCATTAATAGCGATGAATTATCTAAATACTTTGATGTTTCTACATTTAGTTCAGCAACAGGTAATAGTCATTTTAACTCAATGGGTCCAATCCGTACTGAGGATAGTGATTCTACAACAAAAGAAGGCTCTGCTGAGTTGTTAAGTGATGAAGATAAACTTGATGATTATTCTGCTGATAGAGCAGAATTAACGAAATGGTCTTTAAAAAATGGAGTTAACCCTGCATTTGCCGCTAGTTTGATTGACGTCTTGAGTAATGACAGCAATAAAGATTTATTTGGAAGTCAATACAACTTCTTAAATTCAACTGATATTATTAAAGAACAAGAAAACACTTCTAAAGCTAAAGCTAAAAATGCAACAGAATTAAACAATTCTATTGAAAAGATAATTAAAAAAGAAATGGAATCTGTTAATACTACGTCAATTGGTAAACCATATTGGTCTATATCAGTTAAAGGTATATCTGATGAAAAAATATCAGTTGATAGTAAGTCTTCAGAAGCACCAGAAAGACAATTTTCAGCGTCAAGTATAAACGTATTTATTGCTTCTGCAATCTATAAGAAAATTGAAGCCAAAAAGTTCAATGAATCTGATGTATCTGCAGATTTACAAGCAATGCTTGGCAAAGCGGATAATGATGCAACAAATCGTCTAATTGATAAAGCAGGTGGTCTTGCTGAAATCAATGATACAGTTAAGGAAATTCTTGGTTCTGGAACAAAAACAGTTATAAACAGTAAGGCTGGCAGCACAAGTTCTGAAAACTTCACAACTTCAGCAGATTTAGCTGCATTTATGACAAAACTTGATGCAAATAAGGTTGTTAATGAAGAACACACTAAAAAATTAAAAGGATATATGACCAACACATCAGTTAAGTATAAATTCCTTAAAAGTCTACCTTCAGGTGCAAAAGCTATAAATAATCCAGGTGAAGACGCAACACGTGCCACAGAAAACGATAGTGCAATAATTGAGTATAACGGGTTTAAATTTTCAATTAGTGCCACAGTTAGTGCTCAAAAAGAGGGTGAAGCCACTAAAACAGCAACAGCTGATGACTTAGATAAGATTAATTCAGCTCTTGCTGAGGTTGCTCAAAAAATAACAGAAGAAATCGGTGTTTCTGGAGATGGTTCAGCAAATTATGGTGATTATGGCTCTGAATACTATAATAATGAATTTACTATCAACAGTATGAGCGATGGTCTTACAGCTCTTTTTGAGAAACTATCTCAAGATAACGAGAAAAGAGACTGGAATGAAGACATTGCTAAGAATTTAGGACTTTCATCATCTCAATATAAAAAAGTTAATAGTGAATATTCTGCATTTGGCGGACAATCAAGTGATAAAGTTAATATTCCTAAAGAATCTGGTGCTAATGTTTTAAAAGACCATTTCTATACGTATAACGGAACAGGAATTGATGATACTAAAGCACTTGGTAATATTCAGATTGATGGTAAAACTAATGATTTAACTGTTGGTAATAGCAAACTTTATTATGTAAAGAACCAGAAAGTTAAAATTGCTGATGCCGCAAGCACAAGTACCAATGGAGAAAGAGCTCTTGTATTTGAAAAAGACGGAACTACTCCAAAAACAAAAACAGGTGTTTGGGATTATGGTTTTGGGTCTATATTTAAAATAGCCAGAAACGAGTACACAGCATATCAAATTGGTATGGACGAACACGGTAAATATAAACTAACTAAAGATAGCGGTTGGTTCGAAAACTTAGTCCAAGGTGTAAATGGAGATATTCATTCTTCAAAAGATACAGAGTACACGATAATTGGTGTTACAACTCCATTTGGCACTGTTAATTTATCAGAAAACTTTGTCAAGGATTCTAATGATTTTGATAAAGTTATAGATAAGATGAAAAACAATGTTGACCTTTCTAATGCTGATATAGAATTACTTGAAAAGCATAAAGAGGGAAATACAATTACTGTAAATGGTGAAAGTAAAATTGCTGATGAAGGTAATTCATTCTACTCTGATAAGCCTGTTATTGATACAGAACCTCAACTTGAAGAAAGTCAAGGTGGACAGTATATCCTAGATTATCTTGAGAATTATGAAACATACGTACCAAACACAACAGAATCTGATATAGACCCACTTCAACGTTGGAAAGCTATGAATGACATTAATGAGCACTCACAAAATGGTATGAATAAAATTCAAGACATTTTCAATAAGATTATCCAATCAGACAATGCCACTAAAACAAAAGATGAAACTGACACTAGTGGTGGAGCCGAAAGCACTGGATTTGATAAAGAAGTTATGAAGAAAATCTATGATGGATTAATCAATCGTGGTATGGGAACGAATGGTGCTATGGGTGTTATGGTAAATATGGCTCACGAGTCAGCTTTCCGTTCTGATGCAGTAAATGCAAGTTCAGGTGCTATTGGACTCAGCCAATGGTTAGGTGGACGTGCACAAGGTCTTAAAACATTTGCTCAAGCAAAAGGTAAAGACTGGACTGATATTGATACTCAATTAGATTACCTTGTATTTGGAGAAACAGGAGTTACTCACGACGTTGTTATTAAAGTGGCTCAAAATACTGATAAATATCAAGCTGTACGTGATTTCTACATTGGTTGGGAAATCCACGGTGGTGGTATTAGTTATGTTGGTATGAGTGAGGCTGATATTAAAGCAGACCCACTTACTGGTAGTAATGGTGTAGACCGTATCGAGACTAAAAATGTGGATAAGATGTGGAAAGCTATCGTTGGTGATGGTAAAGTTGTTGAACCTGACCTTGCTAAATTAGGTGCAGGCACAAATACAACAAGTAAGAGTGATGCTAAAGCGGAAAACGCTGATGGTACATCTATAGCTAACTGGGGGGACGGGACATCTTTCTTTGGTAAAGTGTCGGGCTTCCTAACTGATATCAAGTCAACCGTTATGAGCATTTTTGGTAATGACAAGAACTTTGACCCTACTATGTTTTCAACAGACCCAATCAAGCCTAAAACTGGTCTTATTGGTGAGCAAGATAAAATCTATAACAAAGATGGAGAGGTTGTTAATGACAGTTTAATTGTCAATGGTGTTGATGCCTATAAATGGCGCAGATACTCTAGACATTTATCAACAGAGAACTCGCTTATGGTTCTGAGACAATTTGTTGCGTCTATGGAAAGTAGAGATTCACGTCCCGTTTATTATGATGAGGTTTATGATACATTCAATACTTATGATTTAAATAGGATTGTAGAAGAAGATTACAAATATAATCTCAAGAAACTATTTGAAAAAGATGATGCGTCTAAAGATAATAAGAGTGATGACTCTGTTCAAACCGCTTCTCCTATTAAAGGACAATCAATCGAAGATTCTAAAGTTAAGGGTACAGCTGGATATATCAAAGATGGAGACAAAGTGTCTATGATTCCAGGATTACTATTTACTGGAGATAACAAAGAGGTAGTTTCTCTTAAAGCTGGTAAAGTTGTGTTTGTTGGTTCAGACGGCGATTTTGGTAAAACTGTAATCATTCGTTCTGAAAATAACACAGAACAAATTGCTTATACACACTTAGGCAAGACATCTGCACCAGCAGTAGGCAAGACAGTTGTTGCTGGTGATACAATTGGTGAGACATCATCTTCTGGTGTTATGGTAGTTGGTATCAATAAGAATGCTGATGCTGGGGATGGTCTTTCTAAGATTAAACTTCCTGATTCTCCTTCTGAAATAGGTGGAGAGTCTGACGTATATGATTTATTAAATTACTTTGGAATTAAAGGTGAAAATCAAAATAAATTATTAAAAGATTCTAATGGATATGACCCAACTAAATATTCTAAGAAAAAACCTGACACTGATGATATTAAAGATACAAAAGAGGTAAAACTTGGACAATACGTCACAACAACAGGTACTTCAACTGCATCATCAGGAGGCATTAGCACATCAGTTCCTAGTGGTTGGAAAGCCTCTGAGCCTGCTCCTTCACTAGCAAAATATGATGCTAGTTCTTATCCATTTGGTCAATGTACTTGGTTTGTCTATAACAGAGCAAACGAATTAGGAGTTTCCTATGGTAAGTATATGGGTAATGGTGGAGACTGGCAGAATGCCCCAGGATACACTGTAACGCAAAAACCAACAATTCATACTGCTGTTAGCTTTAAGCCAGGAGAAGCTGGTTCTAGCCCAGTATACGGACACGTAGCTTTTGTTGAACAAGTTAAGGCTGATGGTTCTATTCTAGTTTCAGAAAGTAATGTTAACGGATTAGGGATTTTGAGTTATAGAACTTTCTCTAAAGAAGAAGCAGCTAAATTACATTACGTAATTGGCAAATAAAAATAAAAACCTAGTTTTTTTCAAGCTAGGTTTTTTTGTGCTATAATTACGAAAAAGGATAAAAAAGGATAAAAAAGGATATGAGTGAAAAAGAATTACAAATTATAAAATGTGAATTCATTCGGATAAATGAAAGGCGTAGATGTCTAAATAATCATAAGAGACGTGATATTAACCTAATTGTAGATGAAATTGCGAATATTCCGAAAATTCAGAACATTAACAAAGAAACGTTAGAAAAACTACTGATTATATTGGAGCCTAGGTTAAATAAAGAAGGAATAAAAGAAATCTTTTCGATATTGACGTAATTTAATTTTTATGATATAATATTATAAATAACTAAATAAATTGGAGGAATTATGCTAAAACTACTATTGATAATCTGTGCGTTGGCAATTGGATGTATTTCATATTGTCTATTATTTCACAAGTCGGAGCTAAAGGGGATTAAATTTCAATTTAAAAAACTAAAGGTTGATTTATATAAGTTGCTTATTTTGGCTACGTCAATTTTATCTATATTATTGATAGCCTGTGCATCTTCAATTTATAGTAATTTTTCTAAAAGCACAAAATCTGAAAATCAAAAACAGAAAACAGTTCAAATTAACTATTCTAAATTTAGACTTACAAATGACGATTTGTCATCATTGAAAGCTAGTCAAATCTACAGTAAATATAGCAAAGACGGTAAAGATTTAATTAATAAGATTTACCAGAAAGATGAACTAAGTCGTGATTATGCTATGACTCTAGTTGGTAAAGTAATCCCTAAAACTGAATTAAAGGGGTTAGGAGAAGACAAGAAGTTTAATATTACAGATGACGATTTTATTTCTATCGTTAATACAGAAACAGAAAGTTCTAAGTATATTAAATCATTGATTAATGAATCTAAAGCAAATAAAGATACAACGTACGTATTATTATTCCCGACAGAAAGTAATGATAAAATCAAAGAGTTCATCACTAAAAACGGAATTCCTAAAACATTTAAAGTTGCTGGGTATGAGGACAATGCTGATACTACACAAGTTCAGCCTGATTTGCTTTCAATTGCTAAGTATTACTTTAATGTTGTTGGTGCTCCGTCTTATGCCTACGTTAAAGATAATTCTATTTCAATTGCAGGAAACTCATCTGATGAAGAATTACTTAAACGTGTAATTAAACAATCTACTGAAAAGAACAGTTTATACAACTACGTTGTTAAATAATATTAGAAAAAACAAGATTAATTTTTTGTTTTTTTATATTTTATAACTATAATTAATTTGTAAAAAAAATAAATTAAAGAAAACGAAAGAAGGAAACAACAATGACAACAGAAACTTTCACATTTCAAAAAACGAGAGTGTTGGATATCGACACTTTCGAAACAATTAAGGACCAGAAAACTTTTGACCTGGAAACAGGCAAAAGGGTCGGATTTATTAGAACTGTAATCTTGACAGATTACAGTGGTAGAACCACAGAACCTGTAAAGGTTACAGTGGTAAAACTTCAGTAATTCCAGAAGGTGCTACAATAATCGATAAAATCGATAAAAGAAAGAAGGAAAAAAATGAAAAACACTAAACAAATTGAAGCAGTTGAAGCAGTTCTCTACACAATCAATCGAGATATGCAAATCGTGGAAACCGCAACCGTGCGGTGCAATCCATCTTCAGAGTCATATGATGCATTAAAGTTGTTTCTCGATAATAATCGTGAGACATTAAAGTCATACTTTAATGCTGAAGACAACTACGGCATAGGCTTCTATGCTTGTGGTTTCAACGGAACTGCCCAACAGTCGTTCACCCAGGATTGGGCGGATAACGGTGTTAGAGTATTCTAGCACCCACAAAATAAAGAAAAAGAGCTTATAAAAGCTCTTTTTTGTTTTAAATAAAACATTTTTTTTAAAAAAGAAAACTATAATTAATTTGTAAAAAAAAATAAATCTTAAAAAAAGAAAGAAGAATGAATTATGAAAAACACATTAAAAAAATCAAACATTGTTTACTCAACTAAAGTTAATAAAGCTGATGGTCAACCAGCAGCTCTTGTAGTATTGAAATACCTTAGCGTTAATAACACACCTCGTGTTAATAAAGTTAAAGAAGATTTATGGGCAATTAATTTCCCTTCTAATCTTACTGGAGACTTTAAACTTAAAGGTCTTGAGTTTGCACTTAACGGAGCACAACTCGAACGTACTGAATATGGTGTATGTGTAAATGTTACAGTATTTGCACATACAGAGAAACAGGCTGAATACTACGAAAAAGCAATCCAAAAAGGTTCACGCCTTGACGTAGTAGTCGGTAATGTTAAAATTGATAAATTTGGCACTAAATTTGTGGTAGAACGTGATGCAATC
>ERZ650306.2285-NODE-2285-length-9911-cov-27.453734_pt1 | contig 9911 bp, 6 predicted proteins | sample MGYA00376242_ERZ650306 | MGnify/ENA primary metagenome ERZ650306 (study PRJEB26733, sample SAMN07839244) | wastewater metagenome | biome: urban; feature: wastewater treatment plant; material: waste water | place: USA: North Carolina | collected 2016-03-31 ...
TTCTGAAAGCAGCCTGATTTTTAATCGGGAATTGCACTTCGAAGTTGAATTCGCGGCTCGGTATATTTTTAGCGTAAAATCACAGTTCCTTAAAATCGCATTTCCGTAAATGCACAGGTTCAAGCGTCAGTATATTTGCTGTAAAGCAGCTCTCGCACTTCATCTGCAATCTTTTTACCCCGTAAGGCACAAGATGACTTGATGGCTTTATGAAGGCTCTCTGGAATGTCTATGGTGAGTCTTTTCATTTTTTCAGGTGGAGGCGTAACCTCCTCAATGGCTCGATGATCTACCCAGGCATCTGCATCAGGAATGGTTTTTAATGGTTTCGCGCCAAAGGCCACTTTTTTACCACTCATGGTTATTGCTCCATAATTTCGTTGATCAGAATACCAATCTCTTTTGCCGCCGCCGAATCAGGCTCTAGTTCAAAGACTGCTTTTCCAACGGCTGCCGCCTCAGCGAAAATAACGCGTTGGGATAAAGACGCTCGCAGAATGTGAGTTTCATATGTAGCAAGGGCTTCGCCTACATCTCGTCCAATTGCCGTATTTACGATTTTGCGATTTATTACAAATGCAGATTTAAGGCTTTCTTTATACACTTTGGCTTCATGGATCAGCGACACCACCTCTTGAGCTGCCCATACATCATACGGACTAGGCTGGACTGGGATAAGAACCAGATCTGCCGCCATGATGGCGGAACGGGCGAGATCAGTAACTCTGGGTGGTCCATCGATAATTATGTAATCGTAGTCACGAGTAAATTTGCCGATCTCTTTGTGCAGCGTTGCCCGTGGCAACCCGAGAACGGGAAATGATGATTCACCTTCACGTGCAGCAGCCCAATCCAGCGAGCTTCCTTGTGGGTCTACGTCGAGCAGTAAAACGCGAGCCCCCTTGGCTGCGAGTCCCGCCGCGATGTTTACACTCAGCGTGGTTTTTCCAACACCACCCTTTTGGTTAAGTAGAGAGATGATCATGCGCAGCTCCTGATGATTTGCTGATTTCCGTAAAATCGCATTTATGCATTTACAGAAAGAACATACAGGGGCGCGGCGACTTTAGCAATACAGAAAACATTAATTAAAGAAAACATTAAAATCGTAAAAGCACAAAATCGCAAAATTTCCCTCCCCTGCGTCAACTCTATGCCCCAGTAGCAGTGTGTTTGCCACCGAGAGGTTTACCGGCGGAATTTTCCGGGCTTCCGGCTTAGAACCCCTAAGTGAGTTCCCTGTTCCATTGCTCCCCGAACCCCAGCTACGCCCCTATTTCAGCGATGTCCTTTATAGCCTGAAAACCAAGGGGGGCAATGAGGGCTATGTACATGTACTGATAGAGCATCAGTCTTCACCGGACCGACACATGGCCTTCCGGTTGATGCGTTATGCGGTCGCCACCATGCAACGGCATCTGGATAGCGGACACAAACGCTTGCCGTTGGTGATCCCGGTGTTGTTTTACAGTGGCAAACGCAGCCCATATCCCTATACAACGCGCTGGCTGGACGAGTTTGATGACCCGGCACTGGCCAAGACACTCTACTGTGGTGAATTTCCGCTGGTCGATGTGACGGTGATCCCGGATGATGAGATAATGGGTCATCGCAGTATGGCCGCGCTAACGTTGCTGCAGAAACACATTCACCGACGGGATGTGTCAGAGTTGCTCGACAAGTTGACACTGCTCTTGCTGACAGAGACCCTGACAAGAGAGCAGGTGCACTCGTTGATCTCCTATCTGGTGCAGGCAGGCGAAGCGGTGGACTCAGTGGTTTTTGTACGCGAACTGGCACAGCGAGTGCCGCAACATGGAGATGAGCTGATGACAATCGCACAACAGCTGGAACAGAAAGGCATCGAGAAAGGTATCAAGCAGGGCATCGAGCAGGGCATCGAAATCGGTGAGCGACGAGGGATTGAAAAAGGTGAGCAACGAGGGATTGAAAAAGGGATTGAAAAAGGTGAACGTGAGGCCACCTGCAGCGGGCTGACATCGTCCCCCACTTCCAGTCGCTCAACCGCCTGCTGCCGCAATGCCTCGTACCAGTGCAGCTCCTCTTCGCTCATGGGGATCTGATACAGCACATCCGTACGGGGGGGCAATTCATCAAGTACCTGTGCTTTGGTTCTACGCAGTACAAAGGGTTTGATCAGTTGCTTCAACATCCCAGCCGCGAGTCTGTCTCCCTGTTCTGCTGGGCTGACAAACCGCTGATTAAATGACTTCAGGCTCCCCAGCAGACCCGGATTGAGGAAACGGAACAGGCTCCACAGCTCACCCAGATGATTTTCAACCGGCGTACCGCTCAGTGCCAACCGGAAATCAGCCTTCAACGCCACCACCGCCCTCGCACGCTGCGTCTGCGCGTTTTTGATAGACTGAGCCTCGTCCAGCACGATGCTGTGCCACGTCTGAGTAGCAAATGCCTTGGCATCTTGCAGCAACAGGCCGTAGCTAACCACCACCACATCAAAGGCGCCCATCTGTGACAGGTCGCGATGGCGTCGATAATCGCGCACTTTGAGAGTGGGGGCAAAACGGTCACTTTCGCTCAGCCAGTTATGGGTGACAGAGGTCGGTGTCACCACCAGTTGCGGTCCTCCGGGCGCTCGTTCGAGCAAAATAGCCAGTGCTTGAAGGGTTTTCCCCAGCCCCATATCATCTGCCAAGCAAGCTCCCACACCCCACTGTGCCAATCGGGAAAGCCAGCAAAAACCGTCCTCCTGGTAGTCACGTAGCTCAGCTTTCAACGTAGAGGGTACCGCAGGCCGATGTTTCTCCCGCGCGTCAAGCCCCCGCAACTGACGGTGCCAGTCAGCATCACCGTCGAACTCTCCAGATTCACCTGCGAGTGATTTCAGAAACGGCAAGGTCAGGGCATTCAGGGTGAGATGCTCATTGTCTCCAGCCAGCAGTGCAATCTGTTGCAGGCGTTGGCGAAGCTGGTTATCCAGCGCCAGCCAGTCCTCCTCACCCAACCGAATGAACCTGCCTTTGCTTTCCTGCAGGAGCTTCAGCAACTGACGCAATTCCACAACCCTGCCGTCATCGAGCGTCAGTCCTCCGCTCAGCGCAAACCATTCGCCATGGCGGCGGACGTTAAGTGTCAGGCTCTGCATGTCGCGACGTCCGCTAAGACGCAGTCGTTCGCCTTCCGGCCACACACATTCGAGCAACTGGTTGTCGGTGCTGCGCAGTTGTGTCAGCGCATCCAAGGCGTCCTGCGGCTCAGTAAACTGCCATTCGGCGCCGTCTTGTTCTGTGTCTGCCAGAAGCGGGCAGGAACGAAGTACCAGTTGCTGCTTTTTCCGTTCATGTTGCAGGTCGCGTTGCGTCTGTACCGCCTGACCATCCTGCTCACCACTGATGATTTCACCTCCCCGCCCTGGCGGGAACCAGGGCCCCTCAGGCAGGGGACGGACCAGTAACTGCAGGCGCACCCCCTCACCAAGCGGCAGGAGATGGGCGTAAATCCGGTCATCCGCTGGCACGTGCGGGATGTGAGCCATCAGTTCAGGCAGGTCTGCCCGGACCGGTAGCAGTGGTGCGATAGCGGATACCGATTGCAGCACCTTTTCTCTGGCGGTAAGAGGAATACGCAGACCTTGGCCGATAATGGCAGCAATTCGGCGGTGTTCGTCGCTAATCGGGTATACCACCAGTCTGGTCGGTGTCTCTTTTTCCGTAACCAGGTGTTGCGGGGCGCTGATAGCAGGGGAAAGTGCCAGTGACAGCTGATTACCCTCTTCGGTAAGTACCAGCGTGACCTGACCATATTCAATATCCACGCGGATATCCGGCGCATCGTACCAAAATACCGCCGGATGCCCAGCCAGCAAGGGGAGAGCTGCTCCAACATCAAGTTCATACCTGCCGTTATCGTAAAAATACCCGGCGGTGTAATGGATATGACGCGCCGCTTGCCGGTCCTGAGCCAATAACCAGGGCAGTGTTTCCGCACAGCCGTGAAGACGCTTCAGTGCGACCGGACGCCCCTTGCTCCAGCCCTGTTTGTTGCGCTTTTGTTCCAGAGGTACCAACTCCGTCCCGTAGCGTTCTGCCCTCAGCAGCCAGGCCAACCGGGAAGTACTTTCATTGTTCTTTGTTGGCGTCAATTGACTCAGTGCATCCAGCGCATACTCCCACGCAGCCTTACGCTGCCAGAGAGCATTCAAGGGAAAACGGTCGGCAAGGGAGGCTGGGGCTGGCTCACTGAACTGCTGGTGCAAAAGCGTGCGGATTTCATATGCCGGCAATCGGTAACCATACTGTTCCATCTGGCGAGCAAATGCCTCCAGACGTTTGTGGAGCGACTTGGGATCAGACACCTCGCCTCGCCAAAACAGGACCAGCGCATGCAGTACACCGGCCATACCGGTCAGGGGCCGATTAGGCGCCGGAGGTGGGGCTAATGACGGTGTTCCGCTCCGCTCTTTAAGCAGTTCCATCAACAGCAGCCAGCCAAAGCCAAACGACTCCTCAACTGCGTGAAGGGTCAGTTCATGTAATGTTGCAGTATGTGGCGATTCATCACTGGTTAGCAGCGTCAGGGCGGCCATGATGGATGTCAGTGGCGGCAAGTGCAGCCGCCGTTTGCGGGTGGCTTTGCGGTACTGGCTAACCAATTGCCGGTAAACCTCCATCGCAGCTTCCCGATCACCCCGGCACAGAGCAATCCAGCCAGCTACGGGGAGGGGGAGGTTGCCACTCTCCAATTTATTCAGCAGGTCACGTTCGTCGCGCCACAGCGCTTGCAAGGCCAAAGGGCCACGCAGCATGTCCGGGATCATGGCGTGCGTATTGGCATGATCACGGGCGAAGAGCCAGATGTTCGTACAATCACTGAGCTGGTAACCGGCATCACTTAATGCAGTTGCAAGCAGGATGGTTTGCACGTCACTGTCCAGCAGGGAAAACAAGCGTCGCCCCGCATCATCACCGAACAGACTGATGGCAGGATGGGTGGCACAGTCATAATCATAAGCGTTCATCCATTCTGCCAGCCTCAGAGGCAGGGTGGCTGTGTCTCCTGCCAAGACAGACAGCCATAGACGAGACCGCCCTGGACGTAATGCACCCCGCAGATAAAGCGGACTCGCATTTTCCTGTAGCACTCGGTGAGCATCCGGCTGCATCCGCAACCAGAGAAAGACGGCGTTTTCATGGCCTGGAGCCAGTTTCCAGCGTGTTTCAGCCTTCTGCAGCCAACCTTGTTCCAGCAAAAGATCCAGTGCCCAAGTTATTTCAGCGGAATTCATACGCCGGTGGCTGACGGGACTGATATCCAGGATATGTAAATTATCCAGCAGGGCCGTTTTTGATAGCTCACCCAGCAAAGCCAGCTGGCAGAGGATAACTGCCATATGGTGCGGAAGCCGAGCGACAGCCTCGGTCATGGGAGGAAGAGGGGTAATGTTGTCGCTGTGAATGGTCATGTCCTTGCCTGTGAAGGTGATGTTCCCTGATAATCACTGCCTGGGCCCAAATATTGCCGGTGAGGACAGGTCCCTCATACGCATTGCAAAATAAAACGATGGTTTATAATGGCAATCCGGCAGCACGCATTTCTTCGATCAGCTCATTAGTACGCTGGGAGTTCAGCGTTCCCCGCATCAGTTGCCTGACTTCCGGAGGCCGGGCATCAAATTGTGCGCAGAGGGCGCGGATATCATAACCATGTCGGGTTAGCTGAGGATCGAGGTCATCAATCCGGCGGGACATAATCGTCTCCACAGTCGTGGCGTCAACCGGCTTGCCCCCCATTCCAAATCCAGCCTCAAAAGCTCGCACTAGATAACGTCCTATCTGCAGGGGCGTTTTCAGCTTGGCGGCTAGCAGGGTGATCGCGTCATCGGTGATGACATCACTGATCTTCGCACCATCAGGGAGGGCCCCTTGCATCACCCAGTCGATATAGTCCCGCTGACGATCTCTGAGCCCTCCGAGCTCGCCAACCCGTCCGTTGATGATAGGCGCTCGACATGTCTACGTTCAGTGCCTGGAAGACTGGCATTAGTTGAGGGCCAGCGGGGTGCTGATGATGCCAGCCTCATCAGGCCCAATTATTGGCGCGTCCAGTGAACAACCCCTTAATGCCTCAATTGCTGTATCTCATCTTCAGTAAGCCCTGTCATCTTCATCACAGACCGAGGCTCTATGCCGTTTTCCAACATGGTTCGGGCGATTTTAAGGGTGGCTGCGTATTCCCACGCATGGCGATCGCTCAATAACATTCATGCCGATCACGTAATAACATCCATGCCGATCACTCAATAACATCCCAAGCCGATCACTTTTTACCCTCGATGGGAAACCATGATCGGCATCCATGTTATTGGTGACTTTTTCTCCCCGCTTCGTTAAACCCGCACTTTCCCATCTGCTCCAACAGAGGAACGTGCATGTCTGCGAGGCCTATCACTGTGAGAAAACTCAAAGAAATTCTTCGCCTTAAATTTCAGGCTCAACTGGCTCATCGGCAGATCGCCCTCAGCCTGCATATCTCTCCTAGCACCGTATCCTATTACCTCAACCGGGCGGCTCAACTGGGTATCATGACCTGGCCCCTGTCTGAGTCCTGGGATGATGTCTCCCTGGAGCGCGCATTTCTCAAGACCTGCTCTGTTCATAAAACTCAGCACAAACCCACTCCCAACTGGGCCTTGTTGCATCAGGAACTCAAAAAACCAGGTCAAAAAGGCGTGACCCTCGAGCTGCTATGGCAGGAGTACGCCGAGCGCCATCCAGGCTCCCACTACAGCTACAACCACTTCTGTCGGCTCTATAAAGAGTGGGCGGCGCTGCTGCAACCCTCGATGCGGCAGACCCATATTGCGGGCGAAAAACTCTTTGTCGACTACTGCGGCCAGACCATGCCCATTGTCGATCCGCATACCGGCGAGATCCTTTACCGGGCCCAGATCTTTGTCGCCGTGCTGGGGGCCTCCAACTACACCTTTGCCGAGGCCACCCGCTCCCAGCAGCTCGATGACTGGGTGATGAGCCACAAGCGCGCTTTCGAGTTCTTTGGCGGTGTGCCGCAATTGGTGGTACCTGATTGCCTCAAGAGTGCCGTCAGCGTGGCGCGCAATACCGATCCGGATCTCAACCCCACCTACCAGATGCTGGCGGCCCATTTCGGTACGGCGATCATGCCCGCGCGGCCCCGCAAGCCGAAGGATAAGTCCAAGGCGGAGGTGGGCGTGCAGATCGTCACCCGCTGGATCCTGGCGGTGCTGCGTCATGAAACCTTCCATAGCCTGGCCCAGCTCAATCAGCGAATGGGTGAACTGCTGACCCGGCTCAACCAGAAATCCTTCCAGAAGCTGCCTGGCTGCCGTGCCTCACTGTTTGCCGAGCTCGATGCACCGGCGCTCAAGCCGTTGCCGGATTATCCCTATCACTACACCAAAGTAGTGCCGGTGCTGGTTGGTAAGGACTACCACGTCGATCTGGAAAAGCACTATTACTCAGTGCCCTATGCCTTGCAGGGCAAGCGGCTGGAGGCGCATCTGGCCGAGCATACCGTCACGCTGTACCACGCGGGCAAGATCGTGGCCGAACACCAGCGGAGTCATCACAAAGGCCAGCACAGCAGCCTGCGTGAACACATGCCCGCGCATCATCAGGCACTGCTGGAGTGGTCGCCGGAGCGACTGCTTGGCTGGGCGGCGTCCATCGGCCCCTACACCACGCATTGGGTGGATGGCTTTATCCGGCAGGCAGAGCATTCGACGCAAGCGGTGCGCCCTTGCCTGGCCTTGCTGGGGCAGAGCAAAACCTATGGCAAGGAGCGGCTGGAAGCGGCCTGCCTCCGGGGGCACCTGACCGGCGCCAACCGGCTGCACAACATCCGCAGCATGCTCAAGCATGGCCTGGAGGAGCAACAACTCATTGCCAACGAGCGACAGGATCCGCTGCAAGACATCCGTCATGACAATGTCCATGGCGAGCACTACTTCCACTAACCCCACGGATCAGGAGAAGCCGATGCAATTACACCTCGATGAACAACTAAGCCGCCTGCACTTGAGCGGCATGAAACAGGCTCTGAACCAGCAGCAGGCCCAGAGCATGCTGTACCTGGATATGGGTTTTGAAGAGCGGCTGCAACTGTTACTGAGCCATGAGCTGGTGCAGCGGGAGCAGAGGAAAACCAACCGCCTGGAGAAGCAAGCCCGGTTCCGGCTAGCCGGACAGGTGGAGCAGCTCGACTATCGGGCGGGTCGAGGCGTGAGCAAAGCGCAGATCCGCCAACTGCTGGAAGGACACTGGCTGAGTCATCAACAAAACCTGCTGCTAACGGGCGCGGCAGGCTGTGGCAAGAGTTACCTGGCGTGTGCCCTGGGCCGTTACTTTATCCGGCAAGGAGTGGGCGTGCGGTATTACCGGCTGAAAACCCTACTTGAAGAGATGCGACTGGCCCAAGCGGATGGCAGCTATCCGAAACTGCTGGAGCGGGTAAGCAACATAGGGGTACTGATCCTGGATGACTGGGGCATGGAGATGCTGGACGCGAGCGAACGCAGCAACCTGCTGGAGATCATCGATACCCGCTACGGCAACGTCTCAACGATAGTGGCGAGCCAATTGCCGGTGGAGAAGTGGTACGGGATGATCGGAGAGGCAACCTTCGCCGAGGCGATCTTGGACCGACTGATCCACAGAGCGGTGCGCGTGACCTTAACGGGAGAATCGATGAGAAAACAGGGCGCCAACTTGACCGATGCCGATCAGGCGGAGTAAAAGGAAGACGCTATAAACGCGGGCAGAAAAAAAGTGATCGGCATGATGTTATTGGCTGATCGACATGATGTTATTAGCCACCTTCCAGCTTCTGACCAAAACGGCTTGCTCTCTGTCCTTGGTAGACGGCCCGCGTATGCCGCTGCCCACGGAAGGATAACCCTTCCATCGGTAGGTCCAACAGTTGGCGATCCTTGTCCTCATCCGTATCCTCCTCACCATCTAAGATAATGGACTCGCTAGATGAACTTGGATTTCGGGTTCCTCCCCCCTCTCCACTAACTGAGAGCTTGAGTGCAGGGTGATGGAACAATATCGGTTGAAAACAGTTCAACTCGAGCCCTTGTAGAGTCTTAATCTCCCAGACCAGAATTTCTTTACTGTCCCAATCTAAGGGACCAAGAACCTCCATGCTGGCACCTGAAATGGTAGCCGGTGGCTCAAAGTTGAACTGCCAGCGGGTATATCGTCCGCCCGATGAAAACCGCTCCTGATTTAGGCATCGCCATATAGATTCGAAAGACTGCTTAACGCCCTCACTTAGCAGCAGCCAACTGAAGAGATCACGATACGATTCCATCTGGAGCAGACGGGCCGGAGCCCCTGTCTTAGCTGGGGTATGGATATGGATGGCGTCCTGATCCCTCTGCACCGAGAAGATCATGTCCAAGCCACTGGGTTCAAAGGCTGACCGAGCCAGGAAACCGGCATGGAAGAAAAGCTTGCGGGCCAGTTCGAACTTGGGGAGCCAGACGGTCAGGCCGTTCGCCTCGAATACGAAGCAGCGTTGGCTGGCCACCTCAGGATTGCAGGCAAGCCTTTTGGACAAGCGAGGACATTCGCCCAGCAGCTTTTCGCGCCATTCCGCTATCGGTGGTAGCTTGAGTTTTTTCTGGAAGCCATTCGAGCGATAAGGGACTTCATCTTCTGCGACAAACTCGCGGCCAACGCCCAAAATACAGCTCATCTCCAAGCCGAACTGACGTTGCTCCATCTCGTTTTTTTGACTGAAAATCGACGCTAAGCGCCATGGTGCTTCTGAGGAATTAGCTCTGAAAAAATTACCTACGGCCAGCAACTTGGCATCTTTAGGGATCTGGCGGAACAAAATACGACTCAATCCAATCCTCCTATGCTTGTGATAAATGAGGCTGTCAG
>ERZ650306.2293-NODE-2293-length-9890-cov-12.849110_pt1 | contig 9890 bp, 16 predicted proteins | sample MGYA00376242_ERZ650306 | MGnify/ENA primary metagenome ERZ650306 (study PRJEB26733, sample SAMN07839244) | wastewater metagenome | biome: urban; feature: wastewater treatment plant; material: waste water | place: USA: North Carolina | collected 2016-03-31 ...
GCTTTTGATTGGTAATAAAAATATAAAGGATTAAAAAATGAAAAAAATAGTTTTAGGTTTAGTATGTGCGATGAGTTTTTCTTTTGCTACAACATCAGAAGATAATCAAAAAAATGTAGATGAAACATTAAAAAAATTGAATACAAAAATAGAAAATTTAAAAAAACAGTTACATAGTAACGATAGTGAAGAAACGATTAAATATTGGGAAGAAGAAGCAAATCAAGGAGATGTGACAGCTCAATTTATTATTGCAAGAACGTATTATTATAATGTTAAAGATTATAAAAAAGCTATTGAGTGGTATGAAAAATCAGCAAATCAAGGAAATACAAAAGCTCAATTTAATCTTGGAATTATGTATGCAAATGGTCAAGGTGTAATACAAGATAAAAAAAGAGCAAAAGAGTATTTTAGAAAAGCTTGTGATGGTGGAGACCAAAAAGGTTGTGATAATTATAAAATTTTAAATCAACAAGGGTATTAAAATTTTAGTACGGAACTGAGACTTTAGTCTCAGCTTAAAGCAAAATCTTGCGATAGCAAGTGTTGAGAAAGAGAGTGCTAAAGCACAAGAATCCCAGCTATATTATCAAAGAAACATTTGATAGGCTTGGACTTGTGTTTTAGCACTCTCTTTGAGAAAAGTCCAAGTTCTGAAATAAATAAACCAAAAAACTAACATTAATTCATTTTCATTTAATACCAAATAAAAACTAAATTTAGTACAATATCTAAAATAGTTAAAGGATATAAAATGAATCTAAGTAGCGATATAAAACCAATCTCTTATCTAAAATCAAAAACAGCAGAAGTTATAAATGAAGCAAATGAAAATAAAAGAGCAATAATCATAACTCAAAATGGTGAAGCAAAAGTCGTAATCCAAGATATAAAATCTTATGAAAATATGCAAAATTCAATAAATCTGTTAAAACTTATTGTTCAAAGTGAGAATGATATAGAAAATGGTGATATTATAAATCAAGAAGAGATGTTTGAAAATTTAGAAAAAAAACTTTTTGAGTAAATATGAAAAATTTTGAAGTTTTATGGACAAAAAGTGCCGAATATGATTTGGAATTGATTATACAGTATTTAAAACTTGATAGTGTCTCTATTGCAAAAGAGATTTTTATTGAACTAATTAAAGAGTGTGAAAATTTGTACTATTTTCCCCAAAGAAAAAGAGTTGTACCAGAGCTTCAACAAATAGGAATTTTTAAATATAGAGAAATTATCTATAAAAGATGGAGAGTTATATTTAAAATTGAAAATGAAAAAGTTTATATTCTTTTAGTTGTTGATAGTAGTAGAAATTTGGAAGATATTTTATTTCAAAGATTAATAAAATGAATAAATAACTAAAGTGACATAATCTTTTAAAGATTATGCTACTTTAACTCTTGAAGAGTTTTTATAAGCTTATTTGAAATATCAACTAAAGAGTTTGAGCTATCTTGTGTTTTTTGTGCTTCAATTAGTGTATTTTCAGTACTTAAAACAACATCTTGCATATTTTTTGTAACTTCATTTAAACTTCTAGAACCATCTTTTGCATTTTGTGAAACTATAGAAGAGTTCTGTTTTTGTTCACTCATAGATAGTGAAATCTCTTTGGAAATAGTGCTAATATCAGATATTGTATCATCTATTTCATGAATAGAGTCAAGTGAATTTTTAACCAAATTTTGAATAAGCGCAATTCTTTCTGTTATATTTTTTGCAGCATCATTCGACCTTGAAGCTAAATTTCTTACTTCTTGAGCAACTACTGCAAAACCTTTTCCAGCTTCTCCTGCTGTTGCTGCTTCAACTGCTGCATTTAGACTTAAAATATTTGTTTGAAATGCTATTTGAGAGATTATATTTACTGTTTCACCTATTTTTTGACTCTCTTCATTTAATTTTACCATTGCAGTTGCTGTCTGTTTTGATTGAACAGTTGCCTCTTGAGCTATTTGTTCATTTTTTGAAGTTTTTGAAGAGATATCTACAATTGCTTGTTGCATCTCATCTATTTTGTTTGATAAATCTTGAATTAAAGAGTTTATGTTTTGTGAAGAACTAGTAGCATTTTGAGAGTTTTCATTTGAAAATTTTGCATCTTTTAACATATTTATTGAAGTAGTTAAAAGAGTATTTAAAGAGTTTGAAAACTCTTTTATCTCTTTTTCAACTTCAAACATTGTATTTTTTTTATTTGTAATATCTGTTGCATATTTTACAACTCTAAAAGCTTTGCCATTCATATCTAAAATTGGATTGTAACTTGCTTGTATCCAAACGTGGTTACCATTTTTTGCAATTCTTAAATATTCACCACTATCAAACTCTCCACGATTTAGTTTTTTCCAAAACTCTTTGTATTCATTTGAATTTTTATAGTTCTCTTCACAAAAAATAGAGTGATGTTTTCCAACAATATCATCTTTTTTGTAACCTAGAGTATTTAAAAAATTATCATTTGCATTTAAAATATTTCCATTCATATCAAATTCAATAACTGCATTAGATTTATTTATGGCTTTTACTTGTCCTATATAAAATAGATTTCTTAATCGATTTTTTGTAATATCTTGAGCTAGTTTTACAACTTCCACAACTTTTCCATTTTCAATAATTGGCATATAAGAGGCTCTTAAAAATATTAGATTTCCATCTTTTTTTACTCTTTGAAATTCTGCTGTTACAGTTTCTCCTGCTCTTACAGCATCCCAACCATCTTTGTACTCTTGAGTTTTTGCAAATTTCTCTTCACAAAAAATAGAGTGATGTTTCCCTACAATCTCCTCTAAAGAGTAACCCATAGTTTTCAAAAAAACTTCATTTGCCTTGATTATTGTACCATCTGGTTTAAAATAAATAACTGCATAGTTACTATTTATAACTTCGCTTAAAATCTTCTCATTTTTATTTTTAAAAAACATTTGATAAACTCCCCTTGAAAATTTGATTATACATCAAAAAATCTTTTTATTATTAAAATCTTAAGATTTTGATTTTATAACTCTATATAAAATATCAACAAATAGTATAGAGATAAAAGATATAAAAAACCAGAAAAAGTGGTTTAAAAACTCAGTTTTTGCTTCTTTGTATAGTTCAAAATATATTTTCTCTATATTTGTGTTTATATAAAATATTGCATCATTTTGTAAACTATTATTTACTTTACTTGCCTCTTCATTAAAATATATAGGAACTAATTTTTTAAACCAAAGTGGTGCTATATTTTCATTTTGATTATTTGTAAATGAGCTAATATCTTTTTCAAAACTTATAATCGCACTTGAACTTTTTGTTTCATCAAACTGGTTTGTGGCATCAAAATTTATCACTAAAGATGATAAGTTTCTAAAATTTTTGCTAGGAACAAATGTATATATATCACTACTAGGAGTAATATTTTTATTTATCTCATTTGGAATAGAACCTTCAATAGTCAAAAGTTCTTTTTGTAAATCATCACTTTGAGTAGATAAAATAATTTGTCCTAAACTATCATCTATTTTTATATTTGATATCTCCCAAGATAGAGTTTTATCTAAATTATTTGTAAGCTCTATAAGCTCTTTCTCTTTTATTGAAAAAAGAGCTTTTTGAATAGATATTGATGAAAAGTTGTCATTAAAAACAGAATTTATTGTATTTAATATCTCAATATCTTTAGTTTGTAGATATTTTTTTAAATTCTCTTGAATAAAAAGAGATGTAGTTTTTGTCTCTAGTTGATATTTTGTAAAAATTTGCTCTTTTTGTTTTTCAAAGTTATTTAAAAATGAAAACCCAAATCCTATTAATAAAATAGATATTAAAAAAAAGTAAATTACAAATCTTAACATCTTAAATCACTTCAAAATTGATTTAATATCATCTTCACTTATCTTATCTTGACTATATTTTACTACTAAAATATTTTCTGTATTATTTATATACCATTCATCGATATTTGAATTATCGTTTAGTTTTCCACTATTTTCAAGTTTATATTCATCTAAACTTAAATATAAATTTTTTGTTTTTGATGGATTTTTCATTAAAATTATTAAAATAGCCCATAATATACAAATAACAGCAACTGCTAAAGTGAAACTTTCTATCTCATAAGAGTCTAATTTGTCTAATAATATACCACCAAAAACTCCACCAACAAATGTTCCTAAATATCCAAAAGAGTTAAATACTCCTAAAACACTACCTCTTTGATGAACTTTTGCAAATTTAGATGTAAGAGATTGCATAATTGGTTCATGCATATTAAAGCCTATAAAAAATAGAACAACACCAATACAAAAGATTATAGAACTACTGCTAAATCCCATTAATAAATAAGAGATTATAAATAATAAAATTCCTATAACTAATACTTCTCTATATTTGCCTTTTTTCTCTGCTAAAATTGAAGCTGGTCCCATTGCAAGAAGCCCCAAAATCATAGATGGAATATAAACTTGCCATAAATCTTTTATCTCCCAACTGTATGTTTTTGTAAGAATTATTGGAATAACTAAAAATGCAAAAGTCATTAATGCTTTTTGTAAAAAGTTAGTAATGTGCATTTTATTTATATTTGCATTTCCTAAAACATCTTTTATTCTCAATTTATCATTATATGTATGAGTTATTTTTGGTGGATTTGGTACTTTTTTAACTAATATAAAAATAGCAATCAAAGATAAAATCATAGTAATATAAAAAAGAGCTGGAACACCTGCATATCCACCAATAACTGGACCCAATCCCATAGCAAGTGCAAATGAAATACCAATAAAACCACCCATAATTGCCATGGCTTTTGATCTTTGTTCTTCTTTTACAACATCACTAATCATAGCAGTTACCACTGCACCAATAGCTCCAGCACCTTGTAAAAGTCTTCCTAAAAGAAGAGCCAAAATATCTGTTGCTAGAGCACAAATAAGTGAACCAATAGCAAAAAGTAAAAGACCAGTGATTATTGTTCCTTTTCTCCCTAATTTGTCACTCATAATTCCAAAAGGAGTTTGAAAAATAACTTGAGTTAGTGCATAACCACCAACAACAATTCCAACAAGTGTAGCATTTGCACCTTCTAGGCTAAATGCATATACAGAGATAACAGGAAGAACTATAAAAAGTCCAAAAAATCGTAAAGATATAATAAAACTCAAAGGTAAAACTGATTTAATCATACATAATCCTAAATATATTATAATTTGAGTATTGATTATATACTAAGGTTCCTTTTAAATAGGAACTATTTTTTAAAGGCAAAAAATGAATATTATTTTAGCAAGTGCAAATAGAGGTAAAATAGAGGAGTTTAAAAAGCTTCTTCCAAATAACAAAGTTATTGCATATAGTGATATTTTAGGAAAATTTGATATTCCTGAAACAGGAGTTACATTTAAAGAGAATGCAATTATAAAAGCAAGTGTAGTAAATGAGAAATTAAAAGCAAAAGGTGAAAAAGATTTTATAGTTATTTCAGATGATTCTGGAATATCACTTCCTATTTTAGATGGAGCACCTGGGGTTTATAGTGCAAGATTTGCAAGTTTAAATGCAAGTGATAAAGAGAATAATGAAAAATTAATCTCAAAATTAAATGAGCTTAATGTAGAAAAAACAGCAGCTTTTTATACAGCTTGCATAGCAATAATATATAAAGATTTCACATATACAGTTCATGGTTTTATGCATGGAATGGCTATAAATAAAGAGTTAGGAACAAATGGTTTTGGATATGATCCACTTTTTATTCCAGATGGTTTTGATAAAACTTTAGGAGAGTTAGATTTTGAAGTAAAGCAAGAGTTTTCACATAGAAATAGGGCACTTAAATTGGCAAAAAAAGTTTTAGAAGTTATTCTTTAACAATTTGTTTAGTTAATCTTATATCAAACTCTTTATTTTGGACACTCAAAAAAAAGAGTTTACTATTTTCATCTCCATATCTTTTTGCAATAATTTCAAATAAATCATCATCTATTTTTATATCTTTTGTATCTTCTAGCTCTGTTTTTAAAATATAATCTTCTAGAAATAAAATATGATTTTTTGCTTGTAAATATAGGTATTTTTGTTTAAAAGCTTCATTTTTTAAAGAGTTTGTTTCCAAAATAAAATTTGCTAAAACAGAAAAAACAACTACTAGAACTAAAGTTATAAAAAGTACATAAGATTTTTTCATAGTCTAATTTTCCATACTTGTTTATAGCTATTTTCTAAAGAGATATTTATAGTTGCTACTTCATTGCTTATATAAATATTAAATTCATTTACATTTTTTAGTAAAATATGATTATCAAAATAGAGTATTTTATTATTCAAACCAAATTTATTTAACTCATTTTTATTTTTTTCAATAAATATTTTTGTATAGTTTAGTTCAAGTTTTGCTAACTCTTTTGAAAGGGATGTTTTATTTAAAATAACTAAATCTTTTACAAGTAAAGTTGAGTATATTATTATAGTTGTTGATATTGCTAGAGTTAATATTAGTTCAAATAAAGAGAAGCTATTTTTCATATTTAAAAACATTTATTTTCTCATTTTTAAAGCTATATTTATCTACTTTTATAATTTCTTTTTTTTCATCTTTTGTGATAGTCAAAAACTCATCTTGCTTTAAAAAATATCTGTAATCTTTTGTAGCAAAACTATTTTCAAGTTCATTTAAACTATTAAAAATTTCTTCATCTTCGTAGCTATTGTAGGGAATCTTTAAAAATCCACCTACAATTATCATTAGAATTAAAAGACTAACTATTGTCTCAAAAAGAGTTATACTACTTTTGTGCAATATTTTGTGATTTTTGAAATGAGCCTTCAATAGCTTTAATAAAAGCATCTCTTACTCTTCCTTCTTCAAGTTTTGCATATCCAGCAGCTGTTGTTCCACCTGGACTCATTACACTATCTTTTATAATAGCACTATGAGAGTGTTTTAAAAGAGAAGAAGTTCCACTAAAAAGTCCTTGAACTAAGTGTTGAGCTAAATGTCGTTCAAGTCCAACTTTAACAGCTCCATCTGCTATAGCTTCAGCAACTAAAGCTAAAAAAGCAGGTCCAGAAGCTGTAATTGCACTAGCAATATCTAGTTGATTTTCATTATTTACCCAAATAGCTTCACCAATAGATCCAAAAGCTTCAAGAGTTAAATTTTTTATCTCAATATCTCCTGTAGCTGTTGTCATACAGTTTTGTACACTTGCAGCAATATTTGGCATAGTTCTTGCATAGTGTTTTGCACTAATTTGTTTTCTTAAATAATCTAATTTTGTACCAGCTAAAATAGATATTAATGAATTTGCAGTACCTACTAGTCTTATTGAAACACTCTCTAATGCATAGGGTTTTACACAAAAGATTATATTTTTCCCACTAATATCTTCTTTGTCACTTAACTCTTTTATTTGTAATTCAGGGATTTTCTCTTTTATTAGTTTTAATTTATTTAGTTCTCTTCCTATCATCTCAACTTCATGCTCTTTTACAAGCCCAATAGCTAAAGATTGAGCCATAATTCCATTTCCAATAAGTGTTAATTTCATACTCTGCCTTAAAATTATTTTTTAAGATTATAACAAATTTAAGATATAAATCTATGTTTAATTTTAAAAATAAAAAATATATGAAATCTTAAGTTTTTATCAAGTAAAATCAAAACAGATAACAAGGAGTTCAAAATGGTAGATAATAGTTTACAAAATAACAATTACGGACTGGGACTTTATAGCAATAACAGTTTACAAAACTCTACGCAAACTGCTGGAAAAACAACTTCTGGGGAAAAAGAGTTAGAACAAGCAAAAGATAATAAGGTAAAAGATAATGAAGCGGTATCTTTATCTAAAAATGTTGAAAAAGCAGTAGATACAAAAAGTATTTCAAAATCAAATGAGTTTGAAAATTTTCAAAATAAAATAAACTCTTTTACAACAGATAATAAAACAATAAAAGATATACAAGAAGATATGAAACTTTTATCTTCAGCAGATGGTGAAGTAGATACAAAAAAAGTAAATGATAGAATAAATCAAAATATCGATAAGCTACAAAACTTGTCACAAGATGAAAAAGATAAGTTAAAAGAGAATCTAAATGGTGTTGATAATATTGTAAATAACAATATAAAAGGGATTCAAGATGCTGCAAAAGAGATGCAAGATTTTATAAAAAATAGATCTTCAAGAGGTGAAGATAATAAGAATCTTGTTGATGTAAATTATTCTAAAGATTCAATGTTTTTTTCAAAAAACAATGTTTTAAATCTTCAAGGCTCATTTGCGAATATTCAAGCAAACTTAAATCAAGATATGATTTCGAAATTGCTAAGATAGAAATCTTTGATACTTTTTTGATAAAAAGCAAAGCCTTTGGGCTTTTGCTTTTTATCGACACATACTTGCATCTAATTTGAACTCAAATCTAATTTTTCCTAAATGTTTAAATTTTGTTACAACAACATTGTTTAATTTATCTCCATATAATATATCATAAGCTTCACACATCCCTTCTTTTCCTAAATAATATTTTTCATAAAATAATTTTTCTTTATTATAATCATAAGCTTCTGTTGCATTTAATGTATTTTCAAAAACAATTTCTTTTCCACCTTTTGAGCTTTTCTTATTTGGTTCAACATAAATGTCAGTTTCGTATAAATGACTAGTTCTTTGTATTGGAACATTTGTGTGCTGTTTGTAAGCTTTAATAAATTCATTTTCATCATAACCTCGGATTGTAGCAAATAAGCTTAAACTTGAAGCTATAAATAACAGTAATATTTTTTTCATTTTTAAAATCCTTTATTTTAGTTTTGAACTACATTTTTTTGCATCAGCTTTATATTCAGCTACTACTTTACCATTTTGTCTAAGTTTAACAACAATAACATTATCTAATTTATCTCCAATAAACATCTTGCAATATGTCAAGGAATGTCCTTCTTCTCCAAACATTTTTAAATATGGTTTTGTATCCATGTCTGATTCTAATGTATATTCAAATACAACATATTTTCCACCTTTTGGAGTTGTTTTATTTTCTTCAACATAGATATCAGTCAATGAAATTTCATCATTTAATCTTTTTTTACTTTGTTCTACTGCTTTTATAATAAGATTTTCATCATGTCCATCAATTGTGGCAAATAAGCTTAAACTAGAAGCTATAAATAACACTAATAATTTTTTCATTTTTCAATCCTTTGTATTTTTTTAAATTAATTTTTGTAAATACTCTATCTTTTTATGAGATAAAATATTTACACCTGTAAGCTTATATATAAGCTTATTTTTTTTGTCTTAAATGGCCTATTGAAACTACAAGAATGCCACCTATAACAGCTCCTATAATAGATGAAGTCATATCTCTACCTAATAAAAATCCTATTCCCATAAAACCAAAGATTATTATTTTCATTGTAGTTTCACTCATTTTCATATCTCCTTTTGCTTATTTTCTTTCAAAATGGTTTTTAAATTCTTGTAATTTTTTCTCAGCTTCTTCTATTGTAAGACCGTAAATAGACTTTGTTAAATCATTTGCAATTTCTTCTTCCGTATATTCAACTAATAACTTACCCATAGTTTTTACAGAGCTAAAAACTACTATTTCAATACTTCCATTTTTTTCTGCGAACTCAAAAACCTCCCTAGAAGCTTTTAAGATTTTATAAATTTCTTTATTATAGATAGGACTAATAAACAAAAAATCATATAATCAAAATGGTGAAGAAAAAAACACTTATTATGAATATGATACAAAAGGTAGAATTTCTAAAATTAATGGGACTACTTATGAATATGATGAAAATAATCATTTAAAATTAATGGCGGAACAAAACAAAGATTTTGTACTGGCAAATCAAAATGTTATATATCAAGAAGGAACCTCATTCT
>ERZ650306.2303-NODE-2303-length-9859-cov-19.777234_pt1 | contig 9859 bp, 9 predicted proteins | sample MGYA00376242_ERZ650306 | MGnify/ENA primary metagenome ERZ650306 (study PRJEB26733, sample SAMN07839244) | wastewater metagenome | biome: urban; feature: wastewater treatment plant; material: waste water | place: USA: North Carolina | collected 2016-03-31 ...
CGGTCACTATGTCTGCGCCCGTGGCCCTCACAACATCATTCGCGCCGCCTGTGAGTTTGCCCTCGAGGAGCTGCGCGCCTGTGATGTCTATCTGGGGTCTCCGTCCGAGATCGCCGCGACGCTGCATGCACAGGCCTCCAGCCGTCTCGATGCTTCTCGTCTTTTGTTTATCGATGACGAAGCCGAGCTTCCCGTGGTCGATCGTCTGGGTCTTGCTTCGGATGCGGAAGACTTTATCCGTATCTGCTCGGGTAAGTTTGAGCGTAATATGGAAGTTTGGCATGAGCGCAGCGGCAAGATGCTCAAACTGTCTCAGCCGCAGCAGTTCCTGGCGCAGGATCGGCAGATTATTGATACCGCCTATCCGGGTGATATCATTGGTTTGTTCGATCCGGGGGTGTTCGGCATCGGCGATACAGTCTGCGACAGCAGTCATAAATTTAAGTATGCCGATTTCCCGGTGTTCCCGCCAGAGAAGTTTGCACGTGTCCAGGCTAAGGATACCATGAAGCGCAAGCAGTTTGTGAAAGGGATCGAGCAGCTGACGCAGGAAGGTGCAATCCAGCTGTTCCAACAGGCTGGCGCCGGTATGGATTCATATATTGTCGGGACGGTCGGCACCTTGCAGTTCGAGGTGCTCGAGTACCGCCTCAAGAACGAGTACAATGTCGACATCACGATGAACATGCAGCCGTACGAAGTCGCGCGCTGGCTCGCCTTCAAGGACGGCAGCGAGGTCACGCCGGCCTCCCTCAGGGGCGCGGACCGCGGCATGTTCGTCTACGACCGCAAGGGCAACCCCGTGCTGCTCGTCAGCAACGAGTGGGCGCTCGGCTGGATCATGGACAACAACCCGGACCTCATCCTCAACCACGTGCCGTTCGACCGCAAGGAAGCATAAGAAAGGCAAACAAAAAGCTGTCGCAGAAAGCGGCAGCTTTTTGTTTGCATATGTATCTCTGACGGGCAGCGGGCAGCTCACGCCTCAGCGGGGAAGTAGCGGCTCTGGATGGCGCGGATGGCCTCTTCGAGGCTGCTCGGGCGGAAGTGGATGCCGTAGCCGACGTAGATCGGCGGCGTGGCGAAGCGTGGCAGCAGCTTGACGGCGATGCGGCCGCCGAGGTCGTAGAAGAAGATGTTGTAGCTCTGCGTCTGGCTGCCGAAGTGGTGCGTGAGGAAGTCGACGATGATCTGGATGAAGTCGGCCGTCGCATCGATGGCGACTGGCGTCAGGGACCGGGCGGGCGCAGCGTGGTGCAGAAGGTGGGTCAGGCCGTGGCGGCCCAGGTGCTGGACACATTGAAGTCGCCGATGTGGTGGGCCATGAAGCTGGCGCGCGGGCTGAACAGCGTGATGTCGCTGCCGCGCTCTTTCATCAGCTTGAGCTGGTTGGTCTCGATGGACTCGCGCAGCTCGTCGTCGCTGATCTTCAGGTCCGCCACTTTGGGCATGGCCGCCGGGTCTTTGATACCGGCAATCTGCGCATTGCGCCAGTTCTCCAGCGCCTTGGGGGCCGTGGTGTAGTGGCCGTGGCAGTCGATGATGAGGCTCATGAAGGGCTCCTTGGATGCTTGGAATCGGTGTATCGGGTCGGCGCGCGGCTAGGCGGGCTCCATGCCCTGGCGGCGTTTGGCTGGTGCCGCCTGCGGGGACGCCATGAACGCCAGCAGCGCCTGCGCGGCCGCGGGCTGGGCGGCGGCTGTGGCCACCGCGCCCGAGAACGTGGTGGTGATCTGGATGGGCTCTGGCAGCGGCCCGGCCAGCGTGATGCCTGGCACGTGCAGCAATTCACTCAGCTGCTGAAAGCCCAGCTCCACCTCGCCGCGCGCCACCAGCGTGCCCACGGGTACGCCCGGTGGGGCCTGAACAATGCGGGGCGCAATTTCTTGCGCAATGCCCCAGCGCTCGAACAGCCGGGCCAGCGCCACACCGCTGGGGCCGGTGGAATAGCTGAGGCTGCGGGCCGCCAGCACCGCGCGACGTACGGCGTCTTCCGAGGTCAGGTCGGGCACGGGGGCGCCTTCGCGCACTGCCACGGCCACGCCGGAATGCACCAGATCAACCTTGCTGCCCGCCCGCACATGGCCCGAGGCCGCGAGCTTGTCGATGGCGTCAGAGGCGAGGATGACCACGTCAAACGCCTCACCCGCCTGCACGCGCCGGGCGGCATCCACCCCGCCTACGGATTCGATGTGCACCGGGTCGGCCGATTGCTGCGCATAGGCGGCCACCAGCTCTGCCAGCACCTGGCGGGTGGCCATGGACGAAATGCCTCGGAGGGGGGTAGCCATGCGTCTCCTGTGGATGCGGTGCGGCCGGGGTAGGCGCTGTGGCGCCTGCCTGGCCCGTGAAAAGGCTTGATTGTGGTCATGGCGCGGCCCGTGCGACAGCGTGCCAAGCCACTACCAGATATACCATTCTGTGATGGCCAAATGGCAGATATTCCAATAACCATAGCTGCCGACCCGCCGCAGCCTACCGGGAGAGCCCCATGGACTTGAAACAGATCGAATACTTCGTGCGCGTGGCAGAGCTGGGCAGCTTCACCCGGGCTGCCGTGGTGCTGAACATTGCCCAGCCCGCCTTGAGCCGCCAGGTGCGTTTGCTGGAGGTAGAGCTGCGCCAGAACCTGCTGGTGCGCAATGGGCGCGGCGCCATTCCCACCGAGGCGGGCAAGGTGCTGCTGGAGCATGGGCGCGGCATCCTGCACCAGGTGGAGCGGGCGCGCGAAGAGCTGGGCCGGGTGCGCGGTGCGCTGGCCGGGCGCGTGGCCATTGGCCTGCCCACCAGCGTGGCGCGCGTGATGACGGTGCCGCTGACCCGCGCCTTCCGCAACGAGCTGCCCGAGGTGCGCCTGTCCATCAGCGAAGGCTTGTCGGGCGCCATTCTGGGCGGGCTGAACAGCGGCCACCTGGACCTGGTGGTGCTCTACAACGCCCAGCCCTCGCGCGAGACCGATGTGGCGCACCTGCTGGACGAAGACCTGGTGCTGGTGCGGGCCCGCCCGCCGGGCCTGCTGGAAGACCCGCCGCCCGGCCCCATCGCACTGAGCGAGGTGGCCCAACTGCCCCTGGTCATCCCCACCCGGCCGAATGCGATCCGCATGCATGTGGAATCAGAAATGGCCCAGATTGGCTGCACCCCGCAGGTGGCGCTGGAGATTGATGGCGTGTCTGCCATCCTCGACCTGGTGGCCGATGGCGCAGGCTGCGCCGTGCTGTCGCGCAACGCGCTGCTCAACTCGCCGCGCCCCTCGGCCTACACCGCGCAGGCCATTGGCACGCCGCCGCTGCGCATTGCGCTGTCGCTGGCCACCAGCTTGCAGCGGCCATCCACCCAGGTGCAAAAGGCCGCGCTCGATCTGGTGCGCAGAACGGCGGCGGCGGTGTTCCAGCCGCGCTGAGTGCGCCCGGCAGCGCTCGCCAATGAGGCTAGTGCGAGGTGCCCTCGCTGCGCGTGATCTTGTTCCACACGTTGTACTTGCCCACGGGCTTGCTCATGGGCAGGCGCTTGACTTCCTTGAAGGTCTGCGCGTCGAACACCACCACGGCGCCGTCCATCTCCCACACGCTGGCCAGGGCGTAGCGCCCGTCCTTGGTGAACTCGATGTGCGCCAGTGTCTTGCCCGGCTCGCGCACCTTGGCCACCACCTCCAGCGTGCGCTTGTCGATGATGGTGAGGGTGTCTTTGCCCGTGGGGCTCATCATCGAATCGGTCCAGGCAAACGGCGTGTTCTCGTGGCTGCGCATGAAGAAGCCGGGGCCGGGCGTGGCGATGGTGCGCACGGGCTTCCAGCTCTTCATGTCCACCACGTCAATGGCGCCGCCCTGCAGGTTGGGGCTGGCCAGCACGGTGGTGCCGTTCCAGGCAAAGGTGATGCCCGAGCCCAGGTGCGGCATGCCGGCAATGGGCAGGTCGGCTACCTTGCGGCGGATGTTCAGGTTCACCACCTGGGCGGTAGCGCCTTCGGCTTGTGCAGACTGGCGGGGCCGCGTGGCGCCCAGCACGTAGGTGTAGGTCTGGTCGAAGAAGAAGTCGTCCAGCGGCTCCTCCAGCGGGGTGCGGCGCACGCCCTGGAAGCCCGGCTTGGCAATCGACTCGCCCATGCGGTAGTCGTGCACATAGCCGTCATGGATGGGCTCGGCCGCCGGGTCGTACGAAATCTCCCACAGCTCGGGCACGTCCTTGAGGGCCACCACAAAGCTGCGGCGCGGCGTGGCGTCGTACACCGCCGACACGCGCGAGGCCTGCTTGCCATCGAGCGAGGTGGCGGGGTAGTTGCGCACCAGGTTCAGGTCGGCATCGAACAGCACGGCGTTGCGCGGCAGGTAGTTGGCCGCCATCACCCAGCGGCCGTCGCCGCTCACGGCCACGTTGCGCATGTTCAGGCCCGCACGCACCTCGGCCACGACGCGAAGGCGCCACAGGTCGTACTTGGTGATCCAGCCATCGCGCGAGCCAAAGAACACATAGCGCCCGTCGGGCGTGAACTTGGGGCCACCGTGCAGTGCGTAGCGGCTGGCAAAACGGGTGATGACTTCAAACTTGTCGCCATCGAGCAGCGAAACATGGTGGTCGCCCCCCTCCACCACCAGGAACAGGTTCATGGGGTCGGCAGACCACACGGGCTTGGCGGGCTCATCGGCCGGTGCGGGGGTGACCACACGCGATGCGCGAATGTCGTCATCGCCCCAGGTGGGCGCGGGTTGCACCGGGCTGCGCACCCACTGCGCCAGGGCCTGGATTTCGGCGGCGCTCAGCGTGCCAGCAAAGCCGGGCATTTGCGTGGCGGTGCGGCCCTGGCCAATCACGCGCAGCACCTCGGCGGGGCGCACGCGCTCCAGGCTTTCGGGCAGCAGGGCCGGGCCCATGGCGCCGGTGCGCTGGGGCGCGTGGCACGCGGCGCAGTGCTGCTGGTACAGGGCAGGAGCATCAGGCACCGCAGCGGTGGAGGCGGCGGGCGCAGAAGTCTGCGCCAGCGCGGCCCCTGAAGCGGCCAGCAGGCCCGCAGCGCACAGGGCCAGCACGCGCACGGTGCGGGTCAGGCGGTTACTGCGCATGGCTCACCTCCATGAAGTGCACGGGGTGCGGGGCCGCAGGTTCGGCCACGGCCAGGTGCTCGGTGCCGGTTTCTTCGTCCGTCAGGTAGCAGCCGGGGTCAGAAGCCCAGGGGTTGCCGGTGAGCTGCTGGGCGCGCACGCGGGTGTTGCCCCCGCACAGGCTGAAGTAGCGGCATTGCGCGCAGCGGCCTTCCACCGGCCGGGGGTGGGCCTTGAGGCCTGCCATGAGCGGGTCGCTGGTGTCAGCCCAGATGGCCGAGAACGGCCGCTCGCGCACGCTGCCCAGGTCGTGGTGCCACCACATGGTGTCGGGGTGCACATGGCCCAGGTTGTCGATGTTGGCCACATTGACGCCGCTGGAGTTGCCGCCCCAGGCCTGCAGGCGCGCGCGCAGATCGGCGTGCCAGCGGGGCAGGCGCCGCTGCACCCACTGCAGCAGGTAGGCGCCATCGGCGTCGTTGTTGCCAGTCACATAGTCTTCGTCCAGCCCGTCCAGGGCGGCTTGCCAGGCGCGTTCAAACAGCAGGTCCAGCGCCTCTCGGGTGGCGGTGAAGTGCGCGTCTTTGCCCCGGTGGATATTGCCGCGCCCGGCGTAGTTGAGGTGCGAGAAGTAGAACTTCTGCGCGCCCTCTTCGCGCATCAGCGCCAGCAGCGCGGGCAGGTCGTGCGCGTTCATGGACGTCATGGTGAAGCGCAGGCCCACCTTCACGCCCCGCGCGCCCAGGAAGCGCACGGCGGCCAGGCTGCGGTCAAACGCGCCGTCCAGCCGGCGGAATTTGTCGTGCGTGGGCTTGAGGCCGTCCAGGCTGATGCCCACGTAGTCAAAACCGGCAGCGGTCACGCGGTCGGCCATGGGCTCGTCAATCAGCGTGCCGTTGGTAGACAGGCCGATGTAAAAGCCCATGCCCTGCGCGCGCGCGGCAATGTCGAACAGGTCGGGGCGCATCAAGGGCTCGCCGCCCGAGAGGATGAGCACCGGCACGCCGAAAGCGCGCAGGTCGTCCATCACCGTGTAAACCTCTTGCGTACCCAGCTCGCCCGCGTAGTCGTGGTCGGCCGACAGGGCGTAGCAATGCTTGCAGGTGAGGTTGCAGCGGCGGATCAGGTTCCAGATCACGACCGGGCCGGTGGCCTTGCGGTCGCGCACCACGGGGTATTGGCCCGTGGCTTCGGCTTTTGCCAGCTCGCGCATGTATTGGCTGATGCGAAACATGGTCAGTCTTCCTTCAGGCGCAGGCCTGTTTTTTTGAGCACCGCACTGGAATACAGAATGTCGTGCTGGCGGCAGTGCGGCCCCAGCAGTTGGGCAAGTTGGGCGGCCTGTTCGGCCACCTCGTCGCGGCTGCGCCCGTGCAGCATGGCGAACAGGTTGTAGGGCCACACCGGCAGGCTGCGCGGGCGCAGGTAGCAGTGGCTCACGCCGGGCAGCTGGGCCACCTGGCGGGCCAGGGCATCCACCTGGGCATCGGCCACGTCCCACACGCTCATGCCGTTGGCGGTAAAGCCCAGCTTGTAGTGGTGGGGCACCGCGCCAATGCGGCGCACCAGGCCGGTGTGCAGCAGTTCGGCCAGCCGCTGGCGCACGCGCTCGCCGCTCACGCCCAGGGTGGCGCCCACGGCGTCATACGGGCGGGGCACCAGGGGCAGGCCAGCCTGGGTGGCGGCGATCAGCGCGCGGTCAAACGCATCCAGCGCCATGGGGCACCTCCAGCGGTGGGGGCAGCGTTTCGCCGGGTGGCAGCAGCGGCAGGCGCAGCTCCACGCGGTATTCGCGCTCTTTCGGAAAGGCGTGCACCTTCAGGCCCGTGGCGCCCTCAATGCGCTGCAGCACCTGGGTGGCCTGCGCGGGCGATTCGGCGGCCACCACAAACCACATGTTCAGCGCGTGTTCGCGCCGGTAGTTGTGGGCCACCTCCGGCAGGGCGTTGACCTGTGCAGTCACGGCGTCAAATTGCGCTTCGGGGGCCGACAGCGCGGCCAGCACAAATTGCCCGCCTGCGCGTTCAATCTGGAACAGCGGGCCAAAGCGGGTGAGGTAGCCATCGTCCAGCAAACGCTGCAGCCGCTGCAGCACGTCCTGCTCGGTGGTGCCCAGCGCCTGGGCCACGGCGGCGTAGGGCTCGTCCACCAGCGGAAAGCCGCCGTGCAGGTAGGCCATGAGCCGCAGGTCTTCAAGGCAGGGCATGGGCCACTCCTTGCGCAGTGGGGGCTGCGGCGGCAAACCGGCGCCCGCCCGTCTGCTTGAAACGGCGGCGCGAAAACAGCACGGCGTGGGGCTGGTGGGCCAGGCCGCTGCGCTCCAGGGCGCTGGCCACCACCTGCTCCACCGCCTGCCGGTGGGCGCCGTGCACCATGCAATACAGGTTGTAGCGCCAGCCGGGCGCGCGGGCGCGGCGGTAGGCCAGCGTCACGCCAGGCTGGGCGGCCAGGGCGCGGCCGGCGGCGTCTACTTCGTCGTCGGGCACATCCAGCACCGTCATGGCATTGGCGGCAAAGCCCAGCTCGTGGTGGCGCACCACCACGCCAAAGCGGCTGAGCACCCCGGTGTGCAGCCACTGCTGCAAAGTGGCCTGCACCTGCGCGGCGGTGGTGCCCAGGGCCTGCGCCCACTGGGCATAGGGCTGGGCCACCAGGGGCAGGCCTGCCTCGGCCAAGGCCGCCAGGGGCCAGTCGGCATCGGCCAGCTGGGCGCGGGGCGCCACCTGTGGGGGCTGCAGGGCGCAGCTGCCCACCTGGGCAGCGTGCTGCGGGCCGGTGGTCAGCTCGGACGAGAGGTCAAACGCCAGGTCGATCCGGTAGGGCTGCAGCATGGGCAGGCGCAGCGCCGTGAGGCCGGTGTCCGCCTCCAGGCTGGCGATGGTGCATTCCACCTGCGCGGCGCTGGGGCCGGTGACCACGAACCACAGGTTGTAGGCGTTTTCGCGTTCGTAGTTGTGGTTGACGCCCGGGTGGGCCGACACCACGGCGGCCACGGCTTCCAGCCGCTCGGGCGGCACCGCCATGGCCGAGAGGATGGAGGCCCCGCCGCTGCCCGGCGCAAACACCGCCCCAATGCGGCTGAGCGCGCCTTCGCGCGCCAGCTGGCGGTAGGCCTGCAGCACCTGCGCTGCAGATAAATCCAGCGCCGCGCCCACCACGGCAAAGGGCTCGTCGCACAGCGGAAAGCCGCGCTGCCACGCGTTGAGCAGCGACAGGCGCTGCGCGGGGCTGGGTTGGAAACCGGTGCTGCCCAGGGCAGGCGCAGCAGGGTCGGGCACGGCCTGCATGTCAGAACCCCATGCGCTGGGCACGCGAGGTAAAGAAGATGCCGCTGGGGGCGTCCACCGCCAGCGTGGCCAGGGTCTGGCGCGTGGCAGTGTCGATGACGCGCACCAGGTTTTGCGGCTTGTTTTTATAAAACTCCTCATAGCCCGCCACCCGCAAGCCCGTGTCCTTGCCGCTTTTGGGCAGGTAATAGAGCACACACAAGCTCGGGTCGATTTGCCACCAATGGTTCGGGTGTGCCGACTTCAAACGCGTTACCGGCTCCGGCTGAAGCAGCTGATCAGGGTGCAGCTTGTATTCCCGCAGCGCGCGGATAATCGTGCTTTCCGAAAGCGGCAACACCTCGCCCGTTTCCTCATCCACCCGCGCCGCCTCAATCTCGCCGTTGGCGCGCAACATTTCCACCGCCGCGCCCACCGTCATCAAGCGCTTGCCGTTTTTGCGCATCGCCTCAATCACCAAAGCGCTGATGATTTCCGCCTCATCGCGGCTCAGAGCCGATTGCCCCGCATCCGCGCGCCGCTTGCGTGTCGGCTTCAAAGCCACCGCCGCCAGCTTGCGCTGCAAAGTCGGATAACTCATCGCCAGCATTTGCGCCTGCGCCTTCAGATAAGCCGTCTTGCCGCCATGCCCGAGCCGCTCCGCCTCCCGCGCAATCTCGCCCAACCTCTCGTTCAGAGCCGCATTCATATCAGGCCTCGCCGTCTTCGTCTTTCAACCATTCCGGCACATCATCCGTCGGCGCTTCCTGCGGCAGCGCAAAACGCTCGCGCAAAGCCTCGCAATCGCGTATCAGCTGATTGATGCAGCCCACCATCTTCGGCCTGTGGTCAAAGCCGTGCGCCTCACCATGCGCCGCCATCTGTTCAAACAAATCCGCAAAGCGGCTGATGTCCGAGCGCACACCCACTTCCAAGCTGCTCAAGCGCATCGCCAGCTCACTGCCCACATCTTCGGGCGCAGGCTCCTTCACGCTGCCTTGCTTTTTGGCCAGCTTTTCCGCCAGCTCGTCGATTTTCTTGCTCTTGTCGCCGATTACCTGGTCTTTCGCCGCCGCCGTGTCTTTCGCTTCGCGCAGCGCCAAGCGCAGCTCGCGCACCGTCATCCGGTCAACATCATCCAAAGTCATGCCGTTCACTTCTTCGCCATCCGCCAAACCCACCAGCGTTGCGTCTTCTTCTACCAGCAATTCCAGCAGTTTTGATTTACCCAAATCCATCAACTTGGCTTGCGCCTTTTGCATTTGCGGGGTGGCGAATCGTTTGGTCGCTTGCGTCAGTTGTTGTGCCGCACGCACAGACATTCCAAAAACTTCGCAGACGTCTGCGAACTTTTCCCAAGTCATGTGCTCTTTCAACACAATCAAGGCGCGCCCCAGTTCAAACATCCCCTCCATCGTTTGCCGTACCGCATAGCGGCCTCGCTCAATCCACCGCTCTTCACTATAAACTTCACCGTTACCCCATTGCTCCATCACGGCCAAACTGTGCATCACAGCCATTTTGGTATTTTGGTTTTCGTTACCGTCATCATGT
>ERZ650306.2308-NODE-2308-length-9842-cov-9.707673_pt1 | contig 9842 bp, 8 predicted proteins | sample MGYA00376242_ERZ650306 | MGnify/ENA primary metagenome ERZ650306 (study PRJEB26733, sample SAMN07839244) | wastewater metagenome | biome: urban; feature: wastewater treatment plant; material: waste water | place: USA: North Carolina | collected 2016-03-31 ...
CCATAACCAGAATATCTGGAACCATATCATAATGCTCAAAAGAAAAAAGTTTACCCGTTCTGCCAAATCCTGGCTGAATTTCGTCTAAAATTAATAAAGCGCCTACTTCTTCGCATCTTTTTTTCAAATTTTTAAAATAATTTTGAGAAGGCGTCAGAAAACCAGCAGCACCTTGTATTGTTTCCGCAATTACACAAGCTGTTTTTTCTGTGATTTTTGAAAATTCTTCTTCATTATTAAATTCAATAAAACTAATCATTGGCAATAATGGTCTGAATTCTCTCTTGTGAACTTCATTACCAGAAACCGACAGCGCACCGTGCGTATTACCGTGATAAGAATTTTTCATGGAGATAATTTCTTCTCTACCAGTATATCTTTTTGCTAATTTAAGAGCTCCATCTATAGCTTCTGCTCCAGAATTGACCAAATAGGTAACTTCTAATGGTGCTGGTGTAGCTTCTGCCAATAATTGACAAAGTGCCACAGGTTTTTCCTGAGCATATTCGCCATAAACCATTACGTGAAGATATCGGTCTGCTTGTTCTTTGATGGCATTTACAACTTTAGGATGAGAATGCCCCAAAGTATTGGCAGAAACGCCTGCTACAAAATCTAGATAAGCGTTGCCATCTTTGCCATAAATATAACTTCCTTCTGCTTTTTCTACCTCGAAACCTGCTGCAAAGGGCGTGGTCTGTGCTTGATATTTGAAAAATTCTTGCTTCATAGTGCAAAAGTAGATGTTTGAAAATAAAAAAGCCAAGTTTTTACTTGGCTAATCATTATTTTAACTCTTCTGCAATCATTATTTTTTCATTGATGATATTATCCCATAATTTTTCTTCATCTACAGGTAACGGAATAACATTATCATACATTGCTCGAGGCTTTAATTCAAAATAAAAATCATAAGACCCTCCTACAATGCCTAAATTAGGTATATATATTAATCTGTCTATTCCTCTATTGACATTATAACCATCTATAGCCCACCACCCATCAAAAGTCCAAAACTGATAGGCATTTTGATTTTTAATTTTAAATTTTTTAGAAAGATAATTTTTAAACACATACCCATCATCTAGATATCGAATTCTGTTATCATCCCTAGGATCTAATATAAAATGTTTTTTAGGAAAAGTTTTTTCAAAAACATTATACATATTTTTTATTGAAACTTTTTTGTCTGCTTTATTTAAAACACCCAACTGAGAAATTAATGGATTGTAATATTCTTTTACACTAAATAACTCAAATAGGCTATTATAAGATATAAAATAATCCCCTCCAGCTTTATCTAATAATTTTCGATGAGACAATTCTTTATATCCTGTAGGCATTGTATCAATCCAATCTCTCAATTTTGAAATAGACATAATTTTATCCCTAATTTCATTTTCTTTAACAGGTAACCAATTGCTTTGTCCTTCTAAATTTGGCAATAGAGTTACTAAAAGAATATTATCAGAAGAAATGAAAAAATTGTAAACATCAAGTGTTTTGTCAAAACCATACAATTCATTTGTCTTCAATGTATATTTTTTGAAAGGATAGATACTTTTTAGAGTTTCTATACTAATAAATTCTTGCGAATTAAACTTTACAAAAAACAACAAGTAAAAAAGAATAAAATATAATTTTAAGCTATGGGCATTTTTTGCCTTTATATTCATTATTTCTAGTATCTCTCTCATTTCTATTTATCTTTGATTCGTTTTCTGTAAGGCTTTCTACAATTCCATTTTTCGCTAATGCTTCTGCGTAACTAGATGTAATTACAGGGTTAAAAGATATAATTGAATTTTTTAATGATTCAATAAAAGACCCATAATTCTTATGATCCTTTATTAACGCATATTTTTTTATAATATTACCGTTTGAGTCTTTAACTTCGTATTCTGATACTTTAGGGAATTTTGCTGTATATTGATCATAAGGAAGTGTTGATACTTGATAACTTAAATATGCATGTATAAACTCATGATACATAGTAACTAAAATATATTCTTGTGTAGCATATTTTAAAACATCCGCATTCAAATCAATTGTTGTATTAAAAACACCATTCTTATATTCTGTAAAAGATTTAATTCCATCAACACTCCCCATTCCTTCTTTTGCTTTGAAAGTAATATTTACCTTATCATTAGTATCAAACGTATCTTTCAATAACCTCGCAAGATCATTATTTAAGTTTGGCATTTGTTTTAGAATATCCTGAGCACATTTGTATCCTTTAAGACTATCAATGATTTTTTTATTTTGGCTTTCTCCTCCTCCACCGCTACCGCCGCGATCATCTTTTTTGCAGTCATTGTATTCGCCACATTTCCCGCCTCCAGCACTTGCATCATCACCCTTGCTACTTTGTTTCCCTGTGTCCCACCATGGTCGTCTGTTTATATGAGTTAAAGTTACTTCATCAATATCCCTATCAGCGGCATCTCTATTAGCAGTAGTTCTATTACTTTTTGTAAAATATTTATTATATTTTTCCTGAAACAGAGAAACATTATCTTTATAAAATTCACTTTCTCTGTCTATATAATAATAGCGAACATCTGTTTCGCTATCAGACAAAACCACTCCTACTAAATCAATAACTTTGTCATTTTCAATTTTTGGAAAAACAACCCATTTATCTTGGTTCTCTTGAACTACCGTTTGTGACTTTATTCTAAATTCAATAAAAGCTGAACTTGATTTTTTAATAAAGTGCTGCTTTAGTTCATCATCCCAAGTGGTTTCATTACTACTATTTACTAATCCAGTGTTGTTCTTGTGATGTATGCTATCATGTCTTTGTAGCAAATAAGCAAAACCAGAAGCATAATCTATTTGATCACTACCTGTTTTAGAATTTTTCCTATAAGCTACATTGTTATTACTTGTAGTAGAAAAAACAGCAAAAGGTTGCCTAGCTTCTTCTTTATCTACATAGTCTGTTTCTGTCCTACATGCTATTGGGATTAGAAATACCCCAACTAGCATCGCAATAAATTTGTTTTTCATTGGCTTGTGATTTTAAGATAATTAATTATTTTTATTTGTGAAAATCCTCCGGATGATTTTCACAGTTCAAAAGTATCTTATATCAAATGAAAATCTCAATTTTTCAACCGTCATTATATAAAAAACTATAGTGTTTTTATAAAAAAGTGCGGTTTTGGCTGATTTTATTTAACATAATTGTGATTTTGACTTTTTTTTGATAATTTGAAAATTTTTATTTGTTGTTATCACTTTTTTATTATTTTTGAAAATGATATTTTAAATAACAATATCTTGGCTTTTATAAGCACATCTTATTGTAATTTTAATTTCTCTAAAGACTAAAATCCATTTAAAAATTAAACAATATGGCAATTACAAATCTAAACAACACGCATCTTACTGCTACACAGGTAGCAGATGCACAAAATGCAATTACTCAGTTAGAAACAGCATTACAAATTATTAATGTAAACCTAAGCGCAGAAGACCGCCAAAAGTATGGGAGCATTAATGAGCAAAACAAACTTTTTGTAAACAAAATCTATGATTTTCACAAAAGTCAACCATCACTCTCATCATCAGATATAGATTGGGAAGAGTTTGAAAATGATTTCAATAGTAGAAGAAATTTGGAAGCATTTATTACAAGACTAGACAGCTTATCTACCAAGCTTAAAAACGCAAAAATCCTTCACGATTATGACAATTACCAAGCTGCTCTTACAGATTATGCTTATACCAATTACAAAGCGGGTACAGCTTCACCAGGATTTGAAACTAAAATGAATGAAACAAAACAATTCTTTAGTAAAACCTCTAAAACCTCAGAAACACCACCTACAGAATCGTAAAAATTATAAAAATATCCTGCAAAAACCATTGCAGGATATTTTTTACTCTTCCTAATATGTTTTTAACTCCTCTAGATATCTATTTAACTTATCTCGACCTTTAAAATACTATCCTAGATAGGTCTCGAAATACTTCGGATAGGTTCTGCAGTATTCCATAGAGGTTCTGCAACCTAAAATTTGGGGTTCAGAACCCCAAATTTATAGTCTGAAACCCTAAATGATGAGTTAAGGAACATATATTTTCCGTTAAAGAACCTCAGAATGTCAGTTCAAGACCACAAAATATGAGCTCAGAACCAGAAAATATGATTTCGAGACCAGAACGGAACAGATTATACCTCTAAAAATATTCAAAAAAAATCGGACAAAAGCCCGATTTTTTAATTTTTATAATTTCCTATCTCGTTTTATGGTTTTAGGTTTTCGTTTTTCTTCTTCCTTCAAGCGGATTTCTTCTGCTTTTTTGAACAAGGTATCATCTGTTTCATATTGTTTTTCTTCATTATTTGGAGTATCTACCAAAATATCTTCCCATTTCAGAGGCCGGTCTTTGGTATTCCAATTGTAATCAGGAAATTTCCGTTTTTCTGGTGCTATTTTACTCATAGGATATATCTCGCCTTGCGCACCAATATTACAAGCCAGAATTTGTATTTTCCTGTCTTCAAAAAGGGCTTCTATTTCTCCACAATTAGAAATTGAAACGCCCAATCTGTCTATCTTTTTTGTTTTTTGATCTTCAGATTCTGCATAGGTAATAGATTGTGCATTTCCTATTACTTTTGCCAATTTCATTTCGTTGTTTTGATAAAAAACCGTCATTAATTTACCTTTTACTTGGTGAAATTCATCTTTCATTGTCAATGAATCTACTTTGCTTATGGCAAAAGCGTTTCCTCTTACTTTCAGAGAATCTATATTTTCGTTTTCCGTATTAAAATATGCTTCTATTTTATCCCCTGTAATTTGTTTTTCTCCGCTCCAGAAAATAGGTTTTCTAAAAAAATGCAATACACCATCAGTTTCATTAAAACTTAAAGAATCTGCCCTACCTTGTGCCTTGGTCATATACATTCTCACTTTTTTGTAAGCTCTCAGAAAACTTTTTTTCTTGGTATTATCAATAGAATCTGGCTTTTGGTAAGTTAGAAATTTTTCGGCGGCAATGTAGGCGGTATCATTTTTAAGTTCTTTTACAGCATACGGTTTTTGGGTAATCATCGCAGAATCTTTTTTCTCAAAAATTTCTCCGTAACCACCTTTTATGTACCGTTTTTCTTTGGGGTCGTCTAATCGTACATTTCCTTCACCTTTTCCGAAACCAGTAAGTTGATTGTAGTACATTTTATCACCTGTCAGTATTTTCCCGTTGTAGTGAATTCTAGAATTTTTATTAAGATAGACCTCTTTTTGATTCATCAAATATTTTCCGTTTTCCGTATAGACATAGTTAGACGGTTTTTGCTTATTGGTAATGGTGGTAGGCCCGAAAAAATCTGCGGTATTGGTACTTTGATACTGTTTTATATTTTTACCTTCTACTCTATATTGGGCATTGTCTATGGTATAATTTCCTGTAAATTCATTCATTTTAGAATCTACAAAATAGGTGGCAGCCTGAGTCCACATTGTGGTTCTACCATCATTAATGGTTCCTCCAGAGTTAAAATAAGCGGTGTTTTTTACTCGATCATAGTATAAAACATCTGTAGAAATGGTCTGTTTCGGGTCTGTAAGAACTACATTTTTTCTGGCAATTCCGCGTTGGGTTTCGCCGTCATATTCCATTTCTTCAGCAGTAATTCTGTTTCCGTCTGAAGTCACTAAAACTACATTACCTATGGCTTTTACAAAATTTTCTTTTTGATAAAAAACCACTCTGTTTGCGGTAAGAACGGCTCCATTATGCTGAAACTCTACATTCCCATCAAAAAACATATTTCCTCCGTACAAATCTGGTTTCCTATTGATAGAGTCTGAGTGTATTTGTTTTATTTTTTGAGTAGGGGCAGCATTAGGTGTATTTTCTTTTTTGAAGAAAATATCTTTGGTAGGCGGAGTTTTAGGATTAATTTTATCAGTTTGCGCCAACGAAAAGTGAGCAAAAAGAATTAAAAATAGAAAAAGAAATTTTTTCATTACTTTTTTTTGTTGCCGTAAAAATATAATGAGTGGGTATCAATTTTCACGCCAAATGCTTCTTCAATAGATTGTTTAATGCCTTGAATTCTAGGGTCACAAAATTCTATAATTTCTTCTATTTCTTTATCAGAACCATCTTTGTAAATCACTAAATGATCGTGCTGTTTGTCGAAATAAGATTTCTCATAAGAGGAAGAAGACATTGTTTTTTCGCCAAACTGGTGTTTACGAATAAGGCCAGCGTCTAGAAAAATTTCTATGGTATTATAAATAGTCGCTTTACTTACGTGATATTTTTTATTAATCATAATAAGATAGAGATCATCTACATTAAAATGGTGATCCATATTATAAATCTCCTCTAAAATAGCGTATCTCTCTGGAGTATTTCGATAAGATTTGTCTTGAAGGTATTGCTTCAAAACATCTTTTATCACTTTTATATTCTTTTCTTTCTGTGTTGCTTCCATCTTATTGTTTAGAAAACAAATTTATTAATAATTTTTAATAGAAACATCAATTTCTATAAGTGAAGAAATCTAAAAAAGTCTCAATAAAAATAAGGAGACTTTCGATTCTATCTAAGATTCGTATCTTCTGAATTCGTCTAGTATAATTTTATCTTCTCTGATTGGATTATACATTAGCGGAACAGATTCTACCAAAACATTGTGCGGTGCAAGACCGTAGGCTTTGAAGTCACTACTGCCAATATATTTCACGAAATTATAAATACTTAAGGTTATTTTTTCTTTTACGCTTAGTAAAAAGTCATTGATGTAAACATTATCAATAATTACATATTTAAGGTCTGGTGGTACATTATGATTTCTAAGGGAAGGATGGCTACTTCTATCTGGGATCGTTCCATCTTGCATCATATCTGCTAAAACTTGATTAAAATAATCATTGATTTTTCTATCTTTTTTAAACCCTAGAAGGAAATTAATTTTATAAATCGTTCCTGGCAAAACCTCATCAATAGAATATTTAAATGTAAATGGATCTTCTTGATTGATGATATTTAAGATAAAATAATGGTCTGCTCTTTTGGGCTGTGAGCGCATAATAGAATAGATGATTTTAGATTCTACTTCGTCATTGCGTTTTGCTCTGCTTAAAAAAGCTAGATTGGTAGCGTATTTCGGGATAGATTCATCTAATTTTATGTCTTTGATGGTAGAAACATAATCTCTCAGTTTTACAAATTTTATAAAGTTCTGTTTAATCATTCTACCATTATACCAAGCGTACATACATATCGCCACAAAACCTGCCAACACTACTGTAATCCAACCTCCTTCAAAGAATTTTATAATATTCGCGCCAAAAAAACCTAGTTCTATTGCAAAATATACCATGGCAAATATGGCAATTAATATTTTATTAACTCTATTTCTCCAAAGCCAGAAAATCACTAAAACAGTGGTCATTAACATCGTTACTGTAATAGAAAGCCCATAAGCTGCTTCCATGTGTACAGATTCTTTGAAGTAAAATACTACCACAATACACATAATAAGTAACCCCCAATTGATTCTAGGTATGTACATTTGACCTTTAAGTCCAGAAGGATATTCAATCTGCTGGAATGGCCAAAAATTAAGCGACATAGCTTCTGAAAATATAGTAAACGAACCAGTAATCAAAGCTTGTGATGCAATAATTGCCGCAGCAGTAGCCAATATAACTGCAGGAATAATTAAAAACTGAGGAAGCATTCCAAAGAAAGGATTGGTGCCAGTAAAAACCATTTCGTAGTTTTTTAACAACCAAGAACCTTGACCTAAATAATTCAGAATGAGCATCACTTTTACAAAAAACCAACTTACTCTTATATTTTTAGCACCACAATGCCCTAAATCTGAATATAAAGCTTCTGCACCTGTAGTACAAAGAAAAACTGCACCTAAAATCCAAAGTGCTTTAGGCGAATTTACAATAAGTTTATAAGCGTAGTATGGATTAAATGACTTTAAAATTTCTGGATGATACTGTAAATTAATAATCCCCATAATTCCTAAAAACAAAAACCATATCACCATAATTGGCCCGAAAAACTTCCCAATGAAACTCGTTCCAAACTGTTGAATCACAAAAATAACCACCAAAATAATGGTAGTGATTGCTAAAATTGGATTAATTCCTAATTCTAAACCTTTAATTTGTTTAAGACCTTCTATAGAAGCCATCACCGTAAGAGACGGAGTGATTACACCGTCTGCTACTAACGCGGAAGCCCCAATAATGGCAATTAAATACAGCCATTTCATTCTCATTTTTTTAACCAAAGAAAACAATGCCAGAATACCACCTTCCCCTTTATTATCTGCTCTTAAGGAAATAAGAACATATTTAATAGTAGTCTGTAAAGTAAGCGTCCAGATAACGCAAGAAAGAGCCCCTTCTATATATTCTTCGGAAATCATTTGAGCTTCTTTACCAGCTTTTATGATTGCACTCATTACATAAAGTGGAGATGTACCAATGTCTCCGAAAACAATTCCTAAAGAAACCAATACTCCTATGAAGCTTAATTTTTTGGTGTCAAAATGATGACCACCTGCTAAAACATCTGACATTTTATTTTAAAAGTTTAATGTGCAAATTTAATTTAATTTCGAGATGAAATTGATTTTTATTAAAAAAATTGATAAGATGGTCTTAAAAGAAAAAAAGACGCAATAAAAATTGCGCCTTAGTTTGTAGTATTTTTAAAATTAAGATTTAACGTACATTGCGTTTTTAATCTCTTCTTTTACTTTTTCTAATTTAGGAAACCACTCTGCAAACAATACCGCCGAATAAGGAGCTGGCGCATCTGGAGTTGTAATTCTCTTGATAGGAGCATCTAGATAATCGAATGCTTTTTGCTGTACCATATACGTAATTTCTGAAGCTACAGAACCAAATGGCCAAGCTTCTTCTAAAACTACTAATCTATTGGTTTTCTTTACAGAAGTAAGAATTGCTTCATAATCTAAAGGACGTACGGTTCTAAGGTCTATTACCTCTACAGAAATTCCTTCTTTTTCTAAATCTGCTGCTGCTTGAATCGCTAATTTTAAAATTTTACCGAAAGATACTAAAGTAACATCTTTACCTTCTTTTTTAATATCTGCTTTTTGTGATAATCCAGGAAGTGCATCGTATTCTCCAAGAATTGCGATAACTGGTTTCCCTTTTCCGTATTCTGCAATAAACGCATGTTCTAAATGTTCATTGTTCTCAATCGTGAATCCTTCTTCACTCAAGATTTTTCTTAAGAAATTGGCAGATTCTCTTTCATTTCCAGATAATTCTGGGTGATTCCATAAAGTATGACAGATTTCCTGACACAACGGCTCTAACCCTTGCACCTCATCATAAACGTCCTGTTTGATCATTTTATCCCCTGCTTTCTATTCCTTTGTTGTATTCTTTAATGTCGCCATTCCAACAGCAATACTTACGAAGACACATCCTAAGGTTCCAAGCCAGTTGGATGCCCCTGGCAACCAGTTAAAGTATCCCATTCCGATCATAAAATATAAGATGATCGCAAATACAACCATGATAACGCTGTGTTTTTTCATTTTCATTCCAAACATCATTTCTGAAGAAATTTGCTATCCTACTGAAGTGCGTTTTATAATCAGATAATATTTTATTTCTCTCCGGATTTGGCAATGAAATATTTAAAGCACTCCTACGAAATAATTCAGATTCGGTTATTCCGTATGCTTTTGCAAGAGCTTCTATTTCATTTTTTTCATTTTCGTCCCTCCATCGCCCCGTCCAAGATACCCTTGATCTGATTACGCAAATTCGAGATTTCCTCCTGTTGCTGGGCATATTTCCGCAGCAGCT
>ERZ650306.2309-NODE-2309-length-9841-cov-19.704782_pt1 | contig 9841 bp, 7 predicted proteins | sample MGYA00376242_ERZ650306 | MGnify/ENA primary metagenome ERZ650306 (study PRJEB26733, sample SAMN07839244) | wastewater metagenome | biome: urban; feature: wastewater treatment plant; material: waste water | place: USA: North Carolina | collected 2016-03-31 ...
CTGATATTCATCAGGGCATGAAAATTTATATCGAGTCTTTGGCGCTGTTACGTGCGCATTCGGATATGTTAAATGCCAGCGTAGACTGCATTATTGTGGTTGAGCCAGATGGCACGGTCACACATATGAATAAGTCGGCATGTGTCATGTTATTGGGAAGTGCAGATGTTAAGGACTTTGGTATGTCTTGGGTCGAACTTTTGCCTCCTGCGGTGCGTAAAAAAGCCAAAAAAGCATTGCATGATGCAGGCTAAGGCCAAATTTCCCGTTTTAACGGCATGAGTTTATCGGATGGTAAAGTTTATTATTGGGATAATGTTCTGACACCTGTACTTGATGTTGACGGAAAGACCCAGAGTATTTTATGTGTTTCACGTGATATCACGCTGCAATATCTCACCGAACAAAAATTAAAACAAGGCAGTGAACGTGATGAGTTAACCGGTTTAAATAACCGACGTGCGTTTAAAGAAAAAATCAGAAAACTGTATAGCAGTGCACGTGATAAAAAACAAAAGTTAGCCGTCATGTTGATGGACTTAGATCACTTTAAAACCATCAATGACACACTGGGTTATGCGGCAGGTGACCACCTTTTAAGAATTTTATCGAAACGTTTAAAACAAATTTTAGAAGAGCGTGCTTTCTTGGCACGTCTTGGTGGGGATGAGTTTGGTGTTATTATTCCGAATGTGCAGGATATCGGTGAGCTCAATCAAATTGCCCAGCAGATTTTGCAACAACTAGAGATTCCCATCACATTTTCGGGTAACTACATCAATGGTGGTATGAGCATTGGATGTGGCCTCTATCCAGATGATGCCAATGACCTCAGTGAGTTACTCAAATGTGCCGACACAGCACTTAATGATGTTAAAGCACAAGGCCGTGGCGGTATGCGCATGTTTGATCAGGATATGTTTAATGCAGTACGGGAACAATCTGAACAACTGAATTGTGCGCACCAAATTATTCGTAATGTTGCCATCGAGGCTTTCTTTCAACCGAAAGTCTGTTTAGATTCAGAAAGAATTATCGGCTATGAAGCTCTCTTACGCTGGCGTGATGATCAGAATAACATTCAAAGTCCTGCACGAATTGCAGCAGCCTTTAATGATTATGAGTTATCCAGCCGTATTGGTGAGATTATGCAGCATCAGGTTTTTAAAAAAATTACTGAATGGCGTGCAAAAGGCTTACAAGTTGTGCCTATTTCAATTAATGCAGCACCTGTTGAGTTTATGCGTGATAATTTTGCAGAGATTTTTTTAAAACGTCTCAAAGCCTACCGCATCCCCTCGAAATTTGTTGAAATCGAAGTTACTGAATATCATTTGGCTGAACGCGGCTATGAATATGTGGTTCGTGCCTTAAAAAAACTCAAAGCAAATGGTGTGCGAATAGCGCTGGATGATTTTGGTACAGGGCATTCCTCTCTTACTCATTTACGTGAATATCCTGTTGATATTATTAAAGTTGATTGCTCTTTTGTGCAGCGTTTAAGTGATGATAAATCGATTTACGCCATTGTCGAAGGGTTAGCCAAACTTGGCCCGCTTTTATCAATGGATATCGTTGCTGAAGGGATTGAAACTGAAATGCAATTGCAGCTTTTAAGAGATATGGGCTGTCATATTGGGCAAGGTTATCTGTTTAGTCCACCTGTTTGTGCTCAGCAGGCAGAAATGCAGTTGCTAAAACTACACTAGGCATGGCTCTATATAGCGCCTGTTCTTATGAACTCAAACATGATTAGACCATTGAGTTAAAGGCGAAGGCAGTGGCTTAAACGGGATAGAACTGAATTTTTTGTATAAAAAAGTGTTGTAAAAGCAAAAAAATCAGCGTATTTTAAATTTCAGATAACATATTTTTGAAGATATAAAAATGTTAAAGCAACCTGTAATCTCTAACGCAAATTATTACTTTTGGCAATTTAGATAATTGCCTGAACGCGTTCGGGCATCAAAAGGTTGCCCACCTAGTTAATACCTGATCGGCAACCCTGATCAGGTTTTTTTATATCTGCTGTTTTAATAAATTTTGGAGTACTTCATGAAAACAACTAACTATTCATACTTTAGCAACTTTTATTGGTTTTACTTTAGTCAATTTATGACTTTAGCCCAGCAATCCATTAGACCCATAACGCTCAAATAAAAGATCGGACTGAAGACCACAGTCCAAAGGATACAAACCAATGAATGCTCTAAATACTGCACTACAAAGTACTCAAACGACAGTTCAAGAAACACTTTTAAGTTTGCCGCAGCAACTCAAAGCGCAGTTGCCACTTTCAACGCCATTAAAACTACAAATTGCTGAACAGCGTCAAACCATTCAAAATATATTAGAAGGCAAAGACCATCGTTTAATGGTCATTACTGGCCCATGTTCCATCCATGACCCTATTGCGGTTTTAGAATACGCTGAAAAGTTAAAACAATTACAAACCAAAGTTTCAGATCAGATTTTCTTCGTAATGCGTGCCTATATTGAAAAACCACGGACTACGGTGGGCTGGAAAGGTTTTTTATACGATCCTCTACTCGATGGATCTTCCAATATGCAGTTGGGATTAGAGCAGTCTCGAGCATTGTATTTAGCGATTATTGAAATGGGTTTGCCGATTGCTACAGAAATTTTAAGCCCGATGGCGACTGCTTATTTCGACGATCTGTTGGCATGGGGAGCTATTGGTGCGCGTACCAGCGAGTCGCAGATTCATCGTGAAATTTCGAGTCATATGCCATTCAGCATTGGTTTCAAAAATGGCACAGATGGTTCAATTCAAATTGCTCTGGATGCGATTCAGTCTGCATCAAACCCTCACCAGTTCATGGGAATTGGGCAGCAAGGCATGGCATGTATGCTTCAGTCCCAAGGAAATCCGAAGCCACACTTGATTTTACGTGGTGCAAACTCGGGGCCTAACTATGCTTTAGCCGATATTCGTCATATGCAAGATAAAGTCAAAGGTGAATTACCTGCTTTGGTGATTGACTGTAGTCATGGTAACAGTAGTAAAAATCCACTCAATCAACCTGATGTATTGCGTAGCATTGTTGCGGAACGCACGCAAAGCAATGTGTGTGGTGTCATGCTTGAGAGTCACTTGGTTGATGGTAACCAGAAAATTTCAGATGACATGGTCTATGGTCAGTCTGTTACCGATGGCTGTTTAGGCTGGGAAAAAACTGAGCAAGTACTCTTAGAGGTTGCCGACACATTACGCAGCCATGCCGTTCAACGTAGTGCTTAATCAACGCAGCTAAAAAGACCTTTCATTGAAAGGTCTTTTTTTGTGATATAGTTCAATAAATGAAGATAATAAATTGAAAAATAAGCTAAAAGTTATTTATCAAACGATAAATTAGGTTGAGCTAGAGCATAAACTTATGCAAAATCAGAAGCCTGAAAGAACACGATAAAAAATTGTATTTTGAATAAAAGAAATGCTTTTTAAAGTCAGCTATTTGCACTAATTTTTAGAGAACACTATGTATTCTGCAGAACTTTTAGAAGAAGCCCGTCGGATGATGTTTCACATGCTCAGCAAAGTGGTTGAGTATGGTGGTTCAGACTTATTTATATCTGCAGACTTTCCGCCAAGTATTAAGCATCAGGGCCTTATGAAGCCATTGGGTCAACAAAATTTGCCATCTGATCAGACCAAACTCTTTGCTTATAGTTTAATGAACGAAAAGCAACGATTAGAGTTCGAAACTGAGCTGGAGTGTAATTTTGCAATTAGCGTTCCCAATGTCTCACGTTTTCGCGTCAATGTTTTTCAGCAGCAACTACATGTAGGTATGGTGATTCGTACGATTACCGCGGAAATTCCTAACTTCACCAAGTTACAACTTCCAACGTCTTTAAAAGACGTGATTATGGAAAAACGTGGTTTAGTATTGGTAGTTGGCGGTACAGGGTCGGGTAAATCGACATCTTTGGCGGCCATGATTGATCATCGAAATGAAAACTCGGCAGGGCACATTATTACGGTTGAAGACCCAGTGGAATATGTTCACAAGCATAAGAAATCGATGATTACTCATCGGGAAGTGGGTGTGGACTGTCATTCTTGGCACAATGCTTTGAAAAATACTCTGCGCCAAGCACCCGATGTCATTTTAATTGGTGAGATTCGTGACACGGAGACTATGGAGCATGCCATAGCTTTTGCAGAAACAGGCCACTTATGCCTAGGCACATTACATGCTAATAATGCAAATCAGGCTTTAGATCGAATTATTAACTTTTTCCCAGACGAACGTCGCAATCAACTTTTGATGGACTTATCTTCCAATATGAAGGCGATTATTTCACAGCGTCTGGTGCGAACTGAAGATGGGCGTGGTCGCCGAGCAGCAGTGGAAATCATGCTCAATACGCCGTTGATGTCAGACTTGATACTTAAAGGGAATTTCCATGAACTCAAAGAAGTGATGTCGAAGTCACGAGAGCTAGGTATGCAGACCTTTGATCAGGCTTTGTTTGATTTATACAATCAAGGTGCAATCGCTTATGAAGAAGCGCTACGAAATGCAGACTCGGTCAATGAATTACGTCTACAGATTAAATTAAAGAGTAGTCGTGCCAACCCGCAGTTAAGCTCAAATAGTGCTTTGTCTTTTGATCAAGCGATTGCTGAAAAAGCCAAAGACGCTGAAGAAGAGAAGGCCGACGCCTAATTTTCTGAGTCCGTATGTTCATTGCTATGCGCATACGGACTGATATTTTAAGCGGTTTTCTTTCTATTCGTGATAAAGGCATAGAACAATAAACTTAAAATGGTTGTCAGTGCACAGAATAAATAGGTGAAACTATAACCTTGCTTAGAAATGAGTAGACCCAACAATACAGAGCCAAGAGCAATACCTAAGTCATACATGGTAAAGAACGTGGAGGTCGCATGGCCAATCCGATGCTTTTCCGCACCTTGAATAGCTAAAGTTTGTAGACAAGGCTGTGCAGAACCAAAGCCCATGCCAACGCATACTGCCGCAACCAATAAACCCGTCAGAGATTGAATCTGACTGAGAATCACAAGTCCTAAGCTAAATAATATAATCGCTGGGTAAATCACATAGCTCGCTCCGCGACGGTCATAAATTTTGCCTGTAATCGGGCGTAGACTCATCATGGAAATCGCAAAGACGATAAAAAACAAGCTCGCGTAGTTCAGCAGATGTTTAGACTCTGCATAAGTTGAAATGAACGACATGATACTGGCATAGGAAAAAGAAACGATCATGCCCATAATTGAAATATTCAAGGCTTTAGTTTCAACAAAGTCATGGATACTGAGCTTGCGCTTCACGGGTGGTGTCAATTTTTGAGTGGTCTGCTGAATTGGGATAAAGAAGCAAAACAAGAAACCGAGACAGACACTAAACGCTAAAATTCCTGCGACCATTGGATAGGATACAGACTGGATCAGGGTTAAACCGAGGAATGGCCCAAGTACAATCCCTAGATTAATGGACATGACAAAATAGCCCATGCCTTCGCCTTTACGTTTTTCTGGAATAAACTCATTGACGATAGGTACGGCAACTGTGGTGACGATGCTGAACCAAATGCCATGTAGAAAACGAATCAGTAACAGCAGTTGTAAATTATCGGCAAACAAATAAGCCAAGGAAAACAAACAAAATAGAGCTTCCGCGATAAAAAGCGTTTTCTTATTGCCAAATTTTTCAATAATGAGTCCGCTAAAAGGGCGAACTGCGATAGACGATGCCATGAACAAAGTCATGGCTAAGCCTGCTTGTGCAAGGTTTCCTTCCAAATCATTCAAAATATAGATTGGGAGGATTGAAGTCTGTGCAAAGTAAAAGATAAACAAAAACAGATTGTTCGCTAAGCAAAGAATAAAAGACTTATTCCATAGTGATGATGTATTGAGAGCAGACATGCAGAACCCTTGGCTCGAAGATGAGGCTACAGGACGTAAACTGTTGTTATTATTTTATGCAGAAGCTAGGTCACGGCTGTGAAATTAGAACAATCAAATTATAGGACAATGCACGTGAAAAGTATAATTATAGTGATAAATGCAGGTATTTAATTGAGATGAATATATAAATATCGAGTGAATTTATCAAAATAAGACGATAGTTGTAAAAAAATCAGTCCGTAGACTGATTTCTTGAGCCGTAAATATGAATACTAGGCTTATAGACCCGCTTCATAGGCTGTGCTTGAAAGGAGTTGTTCTACATCTGCGATATTGTCTGGTTTGATTTTATAAATCCAACCTTTGCCGTAGGGGTCATCATTGACGAAGTCAGGATCATCTTCCAGATTGGCATTGATTTCTACCACGGTGCCAGAAACCGGTGCATGAATATCAGAAGCCGTTTTTACAGATTCAACCACACCCGCTTGTTCGCCCGCAGTGATTTGTTGACCAACTTCTGGTGTTTCAACATAGACTAAATCGCCTAAAGCATCCTGTGCATGGTCTGAAATACCAGTTACAACAAGATCACCTTCAATACGCACCCATTCATGTGTACTTGCATACTTCAATTCTGAAGGATGATTCATGAATAACTCCTTAAAATACAAAAAATCATTTTTCGCATGATTTATACATGCTTTTCTATCAAAACAAAAGATCTATAAATACGGATCTTTACGCCAATTACTCGGGCTGCGTCCACTCCAACGCTTAAATGCTCGGCTGAAATTTGCCACATCACTATATCCCAGTTCGTCCGCAATTTGCTCTAAGCTATAGTCTGTACGTGACAAAAGTGACGTGGCATGACGGTAACGCACTTCATCCACAATGGTTGAAAAAGACGTGCTTTCAGCAGCCAATTGGCGCTTCAGTGTTCGATCAGACATGTGTAAGAGGTCAGCCACATGCTCGATGCTTAAATAGTGTTGTTCTGAGCGCGTCAAAATGTCACGTACACGCATCGATAATCTTCGGCGTTCGCCCATGGCTGAGAGCTCAGCTTCACATTGATTAATGGCTATTTGGCTTGCAAGTGGGTCAGCATTGACCATTTTAAAGCCGAGATAATGCTTATCAAAACTCAAAAGTAAATGTGGTTGATCAAAGCGAACACTATGGTTAGGTAGCTTTGCACGATAGCGATCAAAGCCTTCGGGTTCTGGAAAATCGAAATCAATTTCCCCAGCCAGATTTTCAATGCCAGTGAGCGCCTTACTCATAGAAACAATGCCAAAAATAATACTGATCGCAATATCGGTACGCAACGGTTCTATATCGACATCACAGCGTAATTGTAAAGTCGCTTTTTCGCCAAAGGTGGAAAAGAAAAGCTGCAAAAAAGGCATGCGCAGTTGAATAAAGCGGTTAGCAAGTACCAAGGCTTCGCCAATATCATGAGTTGTCATAATGGCATAGCCAATGAAGCCATGAATTGAAATACGCATTTGCGTGCCTAGATGGTAGCCAAGCGTGGGCTCACCAGTGAGACGGCTGGCCAACTTCACAAGTTCATTGGCAGTATGAACAGGTATGCGAAAGTCAGGCTCTGCGAGTTGTTCGCTCGTGAGTTGAAAAGGGGAAAATAGGGTCTCTGCGTTATAGCCCCAACGAGACACAACATCTAACAACAATAAGCCATAAACACCAGGAATTCCTTGATCTTGGCGAAGTGAAACTGTTTTCATGCGCGATCCATTGCATTTTTCTTTCTTTTCTGACTGAAGTTATATTGGCATGAATATTTCAAATTCATGGAGCATATTGTTGGACAATATGTTCCGAGCCTATATCAATTCAGTATCCTTTTCATTTTTGATTTAGTGGAACGATATTATAAATATCATAAATTTCTGAGCAAAAATATAAGACTCTCGATAAAAATCAGCACTTAGTAAATGATGCTAAAAGTTAAGTAAAATCTTTTCAAAATCAGCACGCTAAAATCATTGATGATAATGATCTATGCGTGCTGAAAATGGAAAGTAAAATTAGGCTTCTTTCTTTTTAATCGGATGTTGTTCCGTTAAAAATCCACCTGTTTGACGCTGCCAAAGGTGCGCATAGATACCATTTTTTTGAATCAGTTCTTCATGTGTCCCTTGTTCTGCAATACGACCTTCATCAAGTACAATCAAGCGATCCATTTGAGCAATGGTTGAAAGACGGTGCGCAATCGCAATCACCGTTTTATCTTGCATTAAGTCATCAAGGCTAGATTGAATTGCAGCTTCAACTTCTGAGTCTAGGGCACTGGTGGCTTCATCTAAAATTAAGATTGGTGCATCTTTCAAGAACACACGAGCAATGGCGATACGCTGGCGTTGGCCACCTGAAAGTTTCACTCCACGCTCACCAACATAGGCTTCATAACCTGATTTACCACGTAAGTCAGTCAGCTGAGGAATAAACTCTTCGGCTTTGGCTTTACGTACAGCAGCATACATTTCTTCATCACTGGCATTTGGACGGCCATATTTGATATTTTCTGCGACACTACGGTGTAGCAGGGAGGTATCTTGAGTCACTAAAGCAATATTACGACGTAAGCTGTCTTGGGTGACATCTTCGATATTCTGTCCATCAATTAAAATTTCACCCTGTTTCAATTGATAAAAATGCAGCAATAGTTGAATCAGTGTTGATTTCCCTGCACCAGAGCGACCTACGATCCCAATTTTTTCACCAGCTCGGATGCGTAGGTTTAAATTGTCGATGACATTTTTACTGTTGTACGCAAAAGTTACGTCTTTAAACTCAATCACACCTTGCTTAACCTCAAGGTCTTTGGCATCAGGTTTGTCTTGAATCGTGATCGAACGACCGAGAGTTTTCATGCCGTCTTGAATGGTGCCGACACTTTCAAAAAGTGCTGAGGTTTGCCACATGATAAATTCAGCGATACTGCTCAGTTTTAAAATCATAGCCGTTGCAGCAGCAATAACACCGAGTTCAACTCGCCCATTCATCCATAACCAAACCGCAGTGCCCAGTACACCCGCGTAAAGCACTATGTTTAAAAACAGGATGCTGATTTCATATTTAGCACCTAAACGCATTTGTTTATAGACGGTGACCATGAACTCTTGCATCGAGGCTTTGGCATATAAGCTTTCTCGTCCTGCATGGGCAAAAAGCTTCACTGTTTGAATATTGGTATAAGCATCGGTAACGCGTCCAGTCATAATAGCGCGCGCATCTGCCTGTTGTTGTGAAACTTTACCAAGACGAGGAATGAAATAACTGGCAATCGCGATAAATAAAATCAGCCATAAAAGCAAGGGGACGATTAAAACAGGCGAAATAGAGCCTAATACAAAGCTAATCGTAATAAAGTAAATCAGTACATAAACCAACATGTCACCAAGGATCATCCAAAATTCACGAACTGCTAATGCAGTTTGCATAACTTTGGCAGATAAGCGGCCAGCGAAGTCGGTATGGAAAAAATCTAAGGTTTGTTGCAACAATAAGTTATGGAATAACCAGCGCATACGCATTGGAAAATTACTAAATAACACTTGGTGTTTGACGATAGATTGCAAACTTACGAAGAAAATATTTGCGAATAAAATACTTATGAGAATAGTTAGATTTTCATGATTCGTTTCTAAAAAGGTATTAGGCTGACTTTTGGTGAGCCAATCAACTAGTTTACCAATATAAGAAAAGAATAATGCCTCAAAGCACGCTGCAGCAGCTGTACAAGCAATAAGTAAAAAGAGGAATGGTCTGACCCCTTTCGTTGATTGCCAAACAAAAGCAAAAAAAGTAGTCGGTAATGTTTTGTTTAAATCTTTCGTTGGGTAAGGATCAACTAATTTTTCAAACCAACCCAGCATTACACTTATCCTCTGATGAAACTCTAATTCA